>Ga0307968_1001531_pt1 | contig 18924 bp, 16 predicted proteins | sample OrgLakmetagen650_FD_201834 | JGI IMG/M metagenome (GOLD analysis project Ga0307968, IMG submission 201834) | Saline water microbial communities from Organic Lake, Antarctica - #650 | ecosystem: Environmental > Aquatic > Non-marine Saline and Alkaline > Saline | place: Antarctica: Organic Lake...
GCTACAGCTGCTGCTGAACCCCCAAGTGGCCAAGAGACGAGAGGAGAGGAAGGGAGGGAGGAGGGGGACCTGCACGTGATGCTCATTAACATGCGTTTTATGTATGATTTAATTGCCTCCGTCCATCTAGGTACAATCAGTGTGACATTCCGTATGCTTCTTCTTTCTAATGAGGTGCCCAAAATACACACAGGTAATGATTCTCCCTCTTTGATTTAATGCGCTCGGCTGGTCCAAGCAGATGCTCGGTTGATTGCACTGATTTTATTCAGTGCTGCAATGCTGCAATGTCACAAACAACATTGTGCCTACTTTTCCTTCCTGGATACTACTTATGGGATTTTTGTAGGTGCTAAAAGTCTATGGTGCTACAACAACAAAAAATCCTCACATTTTCTAACAGTGCTTTACATACTATGCAGCCTAGCAATTGCACTTATTAAATGATGCCTAAATTGTAACCTCTAATCATCATTGATATTTCCTTTTTACATTGTTTCCATACGCAGCCTAGCAGTCACACTTTTTTGATTGATGGCTTAACTTGTAAATCTATAACCTCTAATGAATACAAGAGGTGAGGCTCTAAGTGGTGTTAGTCGGGGTACTGGGCACCATCTACAAAGTATACACTGAACCTCTCCTCCCAAATCTTGAACAGGATCTTTACATGGCGAAAACGCACACTGAAAACCAAGCTCAGTAACACTCAGCAAACATGCCGCTTCACAATTATAAAAAAGTCACGCCTTACATTAAAATGATCATTAAGAACCATTTTATTTTAGGAGTTTTTGGTACCCGGGATCAAAGTGGCTGCCAACGATTGGGCGTGACACCTTATCCTTATTCATTGTGGGGAGTAAATTTCCACTGCGGGCATCATTTTTCATCTTTCTTTTGTTCTTAACATAGATGGCCACGTTCAAATAATCTTGCACTTTTGCAGTGTGCTCAACACTTTGGGCCAAATCAATAGTGGGTCCAAGGTTCCATTTGTTGTCTTCTTCACGATCTCCAAGCCCTGCGTACAGTGTTTGTTTGCAAGCATTATCGAGGAAGAAAGAAGAAAAAGCAGGACATTAATACGGGTCATCTTGGCCAGGGTTTTGCAACGTCTGGTTTTATGTACATGCATTGGTGGTGTTGTATCGGAACTGGGAATAGTTGTGTTTAGCAGTTTAACACTCGTGGCACAATGAAAAAGAAAGACTCTGCTAGTGCTCCCCTACCCACCACTACTCCTTGCAAGCATCATATAATAAGCACTTGTAGCACAAGGCACTAGAGCAAAACCATGCGAATAGCGTGGGGAATGGAAGAAGGATTGCATGCATGATTAATCGATGGAGCAGTCACACAACCGTGCGTTTTGCTGGTGGGTTTCATGGGCTGATGTAAGACAAATCTACAGTCCATGGTAGTAGGTCTGTAGTGAGCTGCAGAGCAAACCTTAAAACTTGGAACGTGGGCTGATCAGGTTGGTAGCTCATTCAAGGCAGCCTTCCGGCACCAGAACAACACCTAAGCAAGCGGTCACTTAGATGCGTTGCAATTGAACAAAGGTCAATCATCTGCGACGGCTGCACTGAGGTACTAGAAAAAGAAACAAGAAAAAGAAACGCGGGTATAGTGTGAACACCACCAACTGAGGCACTCCACTGCCCACCTGGTTTGTAGGATCACGCAAGGCAGACCATTGGCACGAGCAGAGCATTGGACGAGTTACTGGTTGACGAGCTCAAATAAATATCAGTGGCCTTGTAATACACATGTTCAGGGTTGGCCAGAACCGTATATATACACCGTATATGACCGTATATTTGATGATTTTCCTGCCAAAAATACCGTATATACACCGTATATATATGGTTCTGGCCAACCCTACACATGTTGTGATTTCTAGGTTACTTGTGCCAACCAAGGTGAGACGAATTTATGCAGTGCCGCTACACAAAGCACTTACAGCTCTCGTGCGCTGTCTCGAGCATATCGCTCCAGTGAATCGAAATTATGCGATTCCGCTTCACAAAGCATTTACAGCTCTAGTGCACTCTGTTAAGCAAGTGTGTACTCTGTTAAGCAAGTGTGTACTCTGTTAAGCAAGTGCACTCTGCTCTAGTGCACTCTGTTAAGCAAGTGTGTCACTCCAGTGAATGATGAACACTCACAAGCTCCTACAGAAAGCATACATCATTCTAGTGCACTGCATTGAGTATATCGCTCCAATAAATCAACACACAATGCTCCTACACAAAGCATACATCATTCTTGTAGTCTCTAGTTGTACCGGTCGAGGCCAGAATTTTTACAAGCAACCCCCGGGTGTGTCAGCTAGGTGTTGTTGAGGTACACATCGGAGGTCTTACACACCATCAGCAAGCAAACGCATCAGGTGTGTCAGCTAGGTGTCAGCCAGACATGTCATACAGAAAGGCTGAGTTTGTCGTGTGAACCCACATTCTCTGTGCAAACCACAACCCTTCAATGCACACATTGAGCGTACCATGTGTGTGTTGTACACATCACTGACCTGGTAGCAACCTCCTATGTGGTTCATCAGGTTGGGGGCGTTCCGGTTGGGGATGCGTGCGGTACTGAATTCCAAGATTGCAGGGCGCTCCAGGGCAATAGCTGCGTACAAGCCAGCTCCGTGCATGCCTGGATGCATGTGTATGTGTATGTGTGTGTCTGTGTTTGTGTTAGAATGCGTGTTTGTGTTAGAATGTGTGTATGTGTGTGGTATTTTGTGTGTGTGTGCGCACGTGTGTATGTGTGTGTGAATGTGCATATGCGTGTGTTTCTGCGTGTGCACAATTAAAAGTACGAATCAAGATGCAACAGCAGAATGTGATGTTATACAACATAGTGTGCTGTTAAATACACACATCTGTTGAAAGTGGTGCAGCTGGACAGTACAATCCTTGGACAAGACTCACACTTCAGCGCACAGCCATACACATACACGCACACACATACAAACCTGTTATCAGGGAGCAGCGTGCAGTGCAGTGCAGCTGGATAATGCAATAAGTGGTCAAAAATCATACTCCAACACAGAGACACACACATGACACACACACACAGACCTGTTATCAGGGAGCAGCGTGCGGTGCGGTGCAGCTGCTCAGATATGGAAACCGAGGAATGATTCCCATAAAACGCAATCTCCTTCACGTGCACGCCTACGGGGGCGCCTAGTTTGGCAAGTCCTGCCACCAGGCCTGCCTGTGCGCATTACATTTGGCATTTGTTTTGCTACGGTTCTATGCTACAGTTCGCTGTAGGCTTCGTCATTACACCAAGGCTGTTTGATTGCAAATACAATAGTCGTTGTGCAAAGCAAGCTCCCTTTCACGCACACGCATGCTGGGGGCACAACCGAGCCACTAGAGGCCTGCCAGCCTGCCAAAGCATTGGCATTGGCATTGCTATTCGATTTGCTATTGTGTCAATACGGTGCATGCAACGACATGTGTAGGGTTGGCCAGAACCATATATATAAATATATATATATATATATATATATATATATATGGTGTGTATACGGTATTTTTGGCAGGAAATCATTAAGTATACGGTCAGCTACGGCGCATATATAGGGTTCTGGCCAACCCTGGACATGTGCATGTGTGTAAGCCGAGCTCTCTGACATGCTGGGGCACAGCCAGCTCAGCAGCCTCTGCCACCGTGCCTGCCTGCCAAAAAATTCCCGTGCAACACGTGTGCAGTAATGCCATGCCAGACCTCTGAACAGCTTCACCTGATCCCAATTGACTTATTCCCATCTTATTGCGTAGGAATAAGGTTACCGTCTCTTATTGGGCTTGCCTGCAAAATCATTTATGTGCAATACATGTGCGAAAATGCCATGCCAGACCTCTGAACAGCTCCACTTGATCTCAATTGACTTTTAACCATCTTATTGCGTAGGAATATGATCACAGTCTCTTATTAGGCCTGCCTGCAAAATCATTTATGTGCAATACAAGTGCAGTAATGCCATGCCAGATCTCTGAACAGCTCCTCCTGATCCCCATGGATACCCTTCTTTCTTACTGCAATGGAAGAATCTTTACAGTCTTCCACCGTGCCTGCCTGCAAAATAATTCCCGTGCAACACATGTACAGTGATGCCTTTTATGGTGCGTGCGTTCTGCCACGCAATGAACTCCGCCCGTGCAACTCTGTTCTTTGCCAAAGCACCTTTGTCAGCAGATGCGCACCTGGTCTTTTATGGTGCGTGCTTTCTGCCACGCAATAAGTTCCGCCCGCGCAACTCTGTTCTGTACCGCAGCAGCACTGTAGCCAGAAAATGCGCACCTGGTCTTTATGGTGCGTGCTTTCTGCCACGCAATAAACTCGGCCCGCGCAACTCTGTTCTGTACCTCAGCAGCACTGTAGCCAACAAATGCGCACCTGGTCTTTTATGGTGCGTGCTTTCTGCCACGCAATTAATTCGGCCCGCGCAACTCTGTTCTGTACCTCAGCAGCACTGTAGCCAACAAATGCGCACCTGGTCTTTTATGGTGCGTGCTTTCTGCCACGCAATAAACTCGGCCCGCGCAACTCTGTTCTGTACCTCAGCAGCACTGTAGCCAACAAATGCGCACCTGGTCTTTATGGTGCGTGATTTCTGCCACGCAGTGAGCTCCGCTTGTGCAACTCTGTTCTGTACCTCAGCAGCACTGTAGCCAGCAAATGCGCACCTGGTCTTTTATGGTGCGTGCTTTCTGCCACGCAATGAACTCCGCCCGTGCAACTCTGTTCTGTACCAAAGCACCTTTGTCAGCAAATGCGCACCTGGTCTTTTATGGTGCGTGCTTTCTGCCACGCAGTGAACTCCGCCCGCACAGTCTCATCCCTTGACATCCAGCACACCGTGGCGGTGGCAGGGGGAGCGATGGTGGGCAGCTTGACGGCGGTCTTGATGTGTGCAACCTAGACGCGCATCAATAAGGAAAGGAAAGTCTAATCCAGAAAGACGCTTCTTTGACCTTTGATGCAGGAACATTGAGGCGGGTGGCTTGATTGGGCTTAATATGTGCCACCTGTCGACACAATATGTGCCACCTGTCAATATGTGCCACCTGTAAATATGTGCCACCTGTCAATATGTGCCACCTGTCGACGGCACAATTGAAGGGTGAGAAAAAAGGGTTAAAAAGCACACCTTGGCGATGGCAGGGGGAGCAATAAGAGGCAGCTTGGCGGTCTTGGTACCACCGATAGCCTTTAGAATCAAATGAATAGGGTTGGCCAGAATTGTATATATATGCACCATATATGCACCGTATATTTGGTGATTTCCCTGCCAAAAATACCGTAAATACACCGTATATATATGGTTATGGCCAACCCAACAAATGAAGGGTGAGAAAAAGCTTTGACATTTGAGCCAGCAAACAGTGGCAGTGGCAGGGGGAGCAGTGACAGGCAGCCTGAAGATGTTTGGTATGTGCCACCTGTAGGTACAAATGAAGGTAAAAAAATACCAGAGGGGGCTAACTGAGGCCCAAAATGGGCAAGTTTTTATATGCTCTTTGGCTTATATGCCCCACAATTGGCAAGCTCTAAATTTTACATGATAATAATCCTAAAAGCTGTCCATAGATGTAAAATTTGGAGCTTGCCAATTTTGGGGCGTGTGCTTAATTTGCTGTGGCGTGCAGGCCACTTTTAATCACAAATTCTTTATACCAAATCACCCACTGCACCAATCTGGAATATTTTTAACGGTGTAGGATCCTTCTTGGAAAAGGATACCATTGCAACAAAAATAAAAGAAAACGGCTGAGTGGTTGGTGTTCTATGAGGATTTGAGCCATTATCCCATGGAAATCACCACATTAGGGTTGACATGCACCACGTGTGCTTAATCCAGTCTATCTCACACACAAAGTGACCCACATAAAACAGGGCACGTGCTTGGGAAGCTCTCAATGCCAGCTACAATTTGGTACTAAAATGATGTCGATCAGATGAAGTGGCTGTGAGTGACTGCCTTCCGAATGCAAAAATGCGCAATTTCAGGCATTTCCTCCGTTAGCCCCCTCTGTAAAAATTAAAAATACTACCGAAGGTAATAATAATACTACAGTGCCACCTGTAGGTACAAATGAAGGGTGAGATAATTTTGAAAATAGCATGTCCATTGGCTTTTGAGCCTGAAAACGGTGGCAGTGGCAGGGGGAGCAACATGAGGCAGCCACCGTCATTGCCACCTGCAGACACAATGAAGGTGATAACAATACTAAAAATGACGACAACATGCAACTCAACTTTACAGTGTACAGCATTGATGCTCATACTTAGGGTTGGCCATAACCATACGTATATGTACAGCAAATTTTGCAGGGATTTCATCAAATACACAGTCATATAAAGCGTATATATATAAGCGGTTATGGCCAACCCTACTCATACATGTTCACGTGTTGAACACACGCACCAACGAAATGACTGAGGAGGATCAGCCAAACCACGAGAGGTTGTTGCACGCATTTTTCTCACATACTCACAAACACAGACACACAAACACACACACACATATACAAGCAAACACACATACACGCACCAACGAAGTGACTGAGGAGGATCAGCCAAACCACGAGAGGTTGTTGCACGCATTTTTCTCACATACTCACAAACACAGACACACAAACACATACATATACAAGCAAACACACATACACGCACACAAGGAACGGCACAATCTCATAATTACACGATGCATGCACGCACCATTGCTGTGATAACTGAGGAAAAGCAGCCAGCAAACGGGTGGTTAATGTTCTTCAGGATGGGAGACCCACTCTCAGCATTTCTGCGTTGTAAAAACAGGAGCGAGGTATACACAGGAGCGAGGTATACAAATGAGCGAGGTATGCACAGGAGCGAGGTATACACAGGAGCGAGGTTAACACAGGAGCGAGGTATACACAGGAGCGAGGTTAACACAGGAGCGAGGTATACACAGGAGCGAGGTACACACAGAAGGTATAAAGTAAGTAAAACACAGAGGTAAAACACAGAAGCAGAGTATGTAGCAGCGAAAGTGCTTGGCAGAGGATCGTAAGAGGGCGTTAAATACACTATGGCGAGTGGCCTGCAATTCAAAATTTCAAACAGTTGTAACTTGTCTCAGAACAGGTCCGCAGACCCGCCTTAAAAGCACAGCAGAGTGGTATCGATCAAAATCCACAGACCCACCTTAAAAACACAACAGAGCGGTAGCAACCGAAAGCAGCCTCTGGATTACTTGCCCATTGCACATCAGGAGTATTCTGTAAAGTGAGCGTGCACATGTGTCTTGGTGTCAAAAGGAGCACATGTAGAGAAAAGGAGGAAAGGAGAGCCCGCAGCGGGATTACGGATGCTCCCCAAGGACTCACAGATTGTCGAAAAGGGATGTGAAACATAGGTTTATTTTTTGATTGCAGCGTACCGTACAAAGGTTTCAAACGGAAACTAGATGTAAATCACAGGTGAAAACAAACGGCGGTCCACGGGTGCAGCTGAAAATAATGCAAAAGGTGATCGAAATGCAAATGCAAAGACAGCTCAACTTACGCTCCGTCGATTGTTTTTAAATCAGTGTTGTGCACTTTATGGTTGACGCCGTCAACCGTCATTTGACGGTCAGGCGTAAATTACGGTTTTGACCGTCAGAAACTAATCCTCAGGCGTAATTTACGGTGATTTTATTTTTTGACGTCTGACGGTCGGCTTTACAGTTATTTACGGTGGGGAACCGTCAGGAATTAGTTATTTACGGTGGGAAGTTGTCAAAAATTATTTATTTACGGTGGGAAACCGTCAGCAGCTGCCCAGGCTGGGCCAGGCTCGACTGACTCAGGGCAACACGAGCCCTCTTGGCCTGATTTCCGGAGGACATTTTATATTTATATCGCAAATATTGTTTGTGGGGAAATCGGGGCGCTGAGAGCGCCCCTTGAGCTTGAGCTTGAGTTGGCACTCTGAGCCACTGAGTACCTGACGCCGCACCGTTACTTACGATTTCCGACCGTCAGTATGAATTTCACCGTTAATTACGGTTATGTGAGGTAGACGTCATTTAAGCACCGTAATTAACGGTGCCATTTCTAATTGATGCCGTATGTGCAAAACACTGTTTGAAATGCATCCGTTGATTATTTTGAAATGCAAGTGTGCAAGGAAGGCTCAGCTTACACCGACAATCATTCCACGCAGGGCATTCGGCCTGTTCCCCAAAGCTATGCATATCGTGCAAAGGCACTAGAGCGTGTAGTTCCAGGTCTCAATGAAGTCTCCAGGGCCTGTCTGCAAAAGTGTTTTCCGTCCAAACTATTCAAATAACAAGATCAACTATTCTCACCTTTGAGGCAAACATGTGGAGGTACAGCTCTCGAAAAGGCAGGGGCTGCCTAGCAACACGTCCGTAGGTGGCCTGGGCTTCCCGATTGTCCTGTTTGTGTGCGTGTGTGCGTGCGTGTGCGTGTGTGTGTGCGTGTGTGTGTGTGCGTGTTTGTGTGTGTGTGTGTGTGTGTGTGTGTGTGCGTGCGTGTGCGTGTGCGTATGTGTGTGCGTGTGTGTGTGCGCGTTTGTGTGTGCGCGTGTATTTTGAAAGTAAAACTGCCAGCCCGCCCATAGGCAGTCCTCACTGAAATAAGACCAATGCAACGTTCCCAACACGCACCTGTTCTAAAAACATCACTGTCCTGGGCCCCAAGTCAATGTCAGGCTGCACTGCAGCAAACGCAACCAAGGCATTCTGCAGCTGCACCAAAAACCACCACCAGTTCCAGTAGTCATTTGCGCTTACCAACAGCAGCACCCCCCTGTGAGCGTGGGTGTATGCATGTGCATGTGTGTGTGTGTGTGTGTGTGCTAGTCATTCGCGCTTACCAACAGCAGCACCCCCCTGTGAGCGTGGGTGTATGCGTGTGCATGTGTGTGTGCGTGTGTGTGTGTGTTTGTGCGTGTGCGTGGCTGCCTCTATGTTCATCACACTCCCTGTGAGTGAAGGTGTTTGCGTGCATGGATGTGTCTGTTTGAAGCATTTTCATTCCCAGGTCGCATTACTATCTTCCATTTTAACCATATTCAACCTCACCCGGCCTTCGGTGTCTTGCTGGGTAGTCGTCTTGACCAATTGCGTCCTCATCCAACCCCCAGTGGTTTATTTGTCAGCACGCATGTAAGCATTTTCACGATCATCAGATTACAGCGTTGCTTGGCAGTAACAGAAGCACGCAGCACTGGAGCAGCAGTGAGGCTCTGAGATTGTGCGTGAGCGTGAGCACTGAAGGCCACAACGCTAGCTGAGCCGCAGAGGAGAGGCATTTGCAAGTTGCAAACACACTCACTCTCTTACACTGAAAAGCTGAACCCACAATAGCGTTGATCTTGTACACATGCAATTTTATAACTGCACCCGCACCTGTACCTGCACCCGCACCTCCTTCCCCGGACCCACACACTCACAAAAGCACACACCTAGGTTGTTAACGAGCTTTGGCCCCCTACATACACTCACAAAAGCACACACCTAGGTGGTTCACACAAGCTTTGGCCCCCTACATACACTCACGAAAGCACACACCTAGGTTGTGCACACGAGCTTTGGCCCCCTACATACACTCACAAAAGCACACACCTAGGTTGTTCACACGAGCTTTGGCCCCCTACATGGACGTTCTTGATCAGGCGCGTGCTGACATGATTATCGCCAATCCACCCCATCGTCCTGCACGCATGTTTATGTAAAAGGGGTTTGACGGAGAGAGGGGTGTGACAGAGTGAAAAAACCGAATCCTAAACCCTTGTCCCTATAGTTTGCTTCGACTACTTGTCACTTTCTTTGTCACCCAGCACATAGTGGCTCCTTTTCCTTTTTATTTCTGATTCGTTTCCTCCTCTTCATCATAGTGTACTCCGTCAGCCAAGCTTGCGGCTTTCAAACTACTGCCTTAGCAAGTTTACATGCAAGCACGCACAAACACACAGATATATGCAGAGGGCTCGCATACATCCGTCGTGAATGTGTATTGAAAGGACACTCACACACATAAAGTGATGAAGTATGCGCATCAACACACGCATGCAGACTCACAAATGACCGCAGAGGGTTTTCTTATATCAGTACGTTAGAAGCATACAAACTAGACGCACACAAACATCAAACCGAACACACAAATGTATATGTGCAGACACACAATCGATGTTCTACCTCTTTTTTAGGTACGCTTCATTTGGAGCGCAGCTAACATGAAAACCGGAGGCGTCAAAGCTCTGCGCACAGCAATAACAATGTGCAATTCAGTAGCATGCTATCACCACTTTCGTGGCAAACTTTAAAGGCACAGGGATCGGTTACACAATCTCAGTATTGTGTGAGAGTCACTCTAAGATCCACTTAACTGACTATGTGATCGGTTACACAGCCTTCGTTTTATGTGAGAGGCACTTTATAATGCGCTTAACTGACTATGCAGTGAAAACCACTCCACACATCAGGAGTCACTTGGGTATCAAGTATTTAGTACTTTCCGCAGATGCGTTTAAGGCATGTCAATGGGGATCAGAAGGGTGGCAGGCTTTGCCTGATACAGATCTAGGAGCATGATAAAAGATGTGGACGGTGCTGGATAGGGAGTTTGATGTTTTTAGGAGTGAGATACTCCTGTCGTCCAAGTCTATCCCTTTGGCGGACGATGAAGATCATTGTGTTGATTGCTGGCAAACTCACGATCCTAGGGTTGGCTAGAACCGTATTGGTGTAAGTAAATGCACCGTATACCGTATATGACCGTATATCTGGTAATGTCCCTGCCAAAAACACCGTATATACACCGTATATATATGGCTTTGGCCAACCCTACACAAATCACAGGTTTTGCTATTCATATGTACTTCCAGCCCATGATACAGAATCAGAAGGCAAGAAGCAATTACCCCAAAATGCCAGCTGAAATCAGCTGTAATCTACAGATCATTGACTTACAGCTGTAATCTACAGATCATTGACTTACAGCACATCACACGAAAATAAAATCAGCTGTAATCTTCAGATCATTGACTTACAGCACATCACACGAAAATGAAATCAGCTGTAATCTTCAGATCATTGACTTACAGCACATCACACGAAAACACAGATCAACAACGTGCTGTTCCCTCCAATGAAGAACAACTCACATACCCCTCTGACAGTACTCACGCGCAGATGAATCGTGCAATTCGCAACAACAGCACCCACCGCATGCTGGAAACAGCCACACTCATCGGGCGCTCCTTGTCAGGAAGCAGGCGCCCATACAATTCAATGGAGGCTGTGAATTGTGCAGTTCACTACAACAACACCCACCGCATGTTGAAAAACAGCCACACTCATCGGTCGCTCCCTATTAGGGAGCAGGCGCTCATACAGTTTGATGGGGACTGCTGAGGTATTGCTTGTGCACATGACCTGGGCGTTCCTTTGGAGCTGGCTGACCACCTGTGCTGGCATTGAGCATGAAACAGGAGAAAGCTAATGGGCAGGTGACATATCTTTGCGGGCTCAGGGGAGTGAGCTATTGGGCAGGTGACATATCTTTGTGGGCTAATGGGCAGGTGACATATCTTTTTGGGTAATGGGCAGGTGACATATCTTTTTGGGTAATGGGCAGGTGACATCTTTGTGGGCTAATGGGCAGGTGACATATCTTTGTGGGCTCGGTTGCTGTGGCACAGATTACACATATGCAGAGTCGGCCAGAACCATATATCATACATAGTTAATAAATACACGGTGTTACAGTATATATCATACATAGATAATACATACGAATGAATACATACATATATAATATAATATATATACGAATGAACCATATATCATACATATATAATATATACAGTGTTACAGTATTTAGCAGGGAAGAAACCAGCAATTATACGGTCATGTACGGTGCATGTTTAAGGTTTTGGCCAACCCTGAGCATATGGCCTGGACACGCATGTGAAGTTGTCCGATCACCTTTCCTGGACCTGGCAAACTGATGGAAACAGGAGTGAGCTGATTTTTACATGGAAATGGAGGGGATGAGGATGTCAAAAATCGATGAAGAGGATTGAACTGGAAGGAGCTGTCACCTGTGCTGGCAAGCATGTGCATGATGAAGCAGCGTACGCTCATAACTAAGGTTGGCCAGAACCGTATATATGCAACGTATGTGACCGTATAATTGGTTATTACCCTGCCAAAAATGCCGTGCATAAACCGTCTGTATTTGGTTCTGGCCAACCCTAACCCTTAACCTACCTCACAAAGCAATCATTCACGAATCCTAGAGCTAATTGAAAGTATAATGTAGGCACCGCCCCCAAAATGGGCCCCCAACTAGGGTGACGACGCTTTTCATGAATGATACGCACGCAAGCAATAGTATAAGAGAAAAAGTCGTGTCTTGATGTGATGGCCAGTCGTGAAGGCATAAAGATTTCCTCCAAAAAGGTGAAAATAGTTGGTGAAAAAAATTACCAAAACGAAGTTATGAAAAGATCCTGCTGGTAGGGGAAGCACAGCCTAATGACATGAGAAGCACAATTTGCATACTTCATACTTGTCAGTACTGCAAACACGTACCTGGGACCCCCCAAAGCTCAAGCAATTAGGAGATGTGTCGCTTCTAGAGGCCTCTGCATATGTGTGTATTTGAATGTGTGCATGTGTGTGCGTGTGCTTGTGCTTATTTACATGTGCAAGTGTGTGTGTGTTGTGCGTGCTAGCCTGGCGGCAAATGTACTGCATCTGTGTGCCAACACTCAGTTGCGTTGAGTGCAAGCGCTTTAGTTACATAATTTTGTAGTTAGGCTGCATCAAAAGTATAAAAATAAGCTGCTTTGTAAGCTGCATCCTAAAGCCCCCCACGCTTCTTCCATTCCCTGCATACAGCCTGTACAGCAAGCAGCCTACACAACACACGCACTCTGCACACAGCCTGCACAACACACACTCTGCACACAGCCTGCACAACATAAGCACTCTGCATACAGCCTGCACAACACACGCATACTTTGCATACAGCCTACACAACACACGCACTCTGCACACAGCCTGCACAACACACACACTCTGCACACAGCCTGCACAACACACGCACTCTGCATACAGCCTGCACAACACACGCATACGCTGCATACAGCCTGCACAAACACGCATACTCTGCATACAGCCTGCACAACACATGCATACTCTGCATACGCTGCATACAGCCTGCACATCACGCACAAAATCTACAGGACAAGTTGGTTGGCATAGCTCTTTATCTGTCCACCCCTTAATGACGCTATCTGATACACCACCTTCACCTTTCTGATACACCACCTGCAAGACGCCCAAACTGCATGACGCGTGGGTTGTTCTTAATGAAAGAGCCGCTCATCATGATGTGCCCCGTGCTTTTCAATCTTTGTGTGCAGAAGTGAAGGCCCTTCACAGCTTCTGCACCCATCTCTGTGTTCAAACCGCCCTGCGTCCTCTGCCCCCCACCGCCACCCCCAATATGCCTGCCACCCAAAAGCTTAATACTTTATTCTACCTAACTTCTACCGAACAAGCCCACCAAGAAAGCACTCACGTGCCATCACAAGCCGAGCCTGCACAAGCAAGGTAACTTAAGTTTCTACTCAAACCTCTCACCTGCATCCAGTATCTTCTAACTATACATCTTGTAACTTACTATATATCCTCTAACTTGAATTTCTACCTCTCTCACCTGCATCCAATATCGCGTTCATAAACACCCCTGCCTCCTCCGCCCCCACCCCCTCCCCAAACACCCAATCCCTACTTTTTCTGCTAGCCCCCCCCCCTTCTATACTGCCGCCGCTGCTGTCCGAGCCCACAAATGGCACCTGAGCCCCAGCAACCCCACTTGCGATCACACTCCTGCTACGAGCTCCGTTGCCATTACTATTTACACTCCCACTGCTGCCGTCGCTGCTGCTGCCATTAGTAGACCTAGAATCTGTACCCCCTCCAGCTGTGGCTAGAGCTCCCGGTTGTATCCCCCCCCCGCACGACTGTGGGTGTATGTGTGTATGTGTGTGTGTGTGTTTGCGTGCGTGTGCGTGTGCGCAAATATGTATGCATGTGTGTGTATGTGTATTTGTATTAAGTGTGCGTATGTACATGTGTGTATTCGTGTATGTATGTGCATGTGTATGTGTGTGTGTATGTGTGTGTGTGTGTGTGTGTGTGCGTGCGTGCACACGCGTGCCCACCTTAGCGGCGCAAGGCAGTGTGGTGCAAGGAGCAGCTCCTCGTCTTTCCTCTGCTTCCCTTATGTCCAGCACAGCGAGCCTTTATTTTTATGTGTGTATTCGTGTGAATGCGGTTGTGTATGTGTACGTGTCTGTGATTTTGTGTGTCTGTGTGAGTGTGTGTGTATATATGTTTGTATATATGTTTGTGTGTGTTCGTGTGTGTTTGTGCGCGCGTGTGTGTGTGTTGTGTGTGTGAGTGTGTGTGTGTTTGTGTGTGTGTGTGTGTGTGTGTGTGTGTGTGTGTGCACGCGCGCACGGACTCCTTTTCATTTGTGCATCGGTGCGTGTACATCTACACTACGCCTGTGCGAGCATGCAAGACAATTGACAGGACACATGATTACTTGGTCCCTCCATCAACGAAACTGACCTATGTGCAAGCGAGTGCTGCATGTAGTGCAGCACCCACACGCATGCAGCCAATAGGAGCACAACCAGGAGCAGGGCCATGGATTTAGCGGCAGATGTCCCGGCCTTTTGACTTTGTCTCGGTTGCATCGCCTAGCCTATATGGCTATGCCACTCCCTTGCTCCTAATTTGGTAGCTACAACACAACTCAGCTTCCACCATTGCACCAGGAAGCTGCAACTTTGCGTGCACGATGTGGAAAAAGAAAAAATTGACCGTAGTGGTCGAGGTAAATACAAATAGGTATCTAGGGAATGACAAGGCCATTGTAATGAAAAAACACAAGTTATGTTGCCAGGGCCAAGAGTGCAAGCACATGCTGTTCAAGGGAGGGAGAGGCTACCCCAGATGATTATCCCTGATGTTGGGAGAACAGCTGCAGCAGAAAGGTGGGCTGTTTCTTACACACGCAACAAACGTTAGCTCCTGAGCAGAACAAGGACGCACCAATGGCTAACCTAGAACCTGGATCTAGAGTATGGCAGAGCATACATTCAACAATTGGTGCATTAAAGTTGATACCACATCGTGTGTCTGGATTGTCAGTGCCCTGTCTGTGCACTTACAAGACCTGGCCTTTACTGTGCTCAAGCTTAGGGAGGAGCAAAATGCTTGCCAAGAGTGGAGCCCATCACCTCTCGCTGACACACACACACACACACACACACACACACATACACACACGCACACGCACACACGCACACACACATTACAATGTCAACCCAGGTGTAGGTAACTGGCCAGACACGCATGTCTGGTAGAGGGAGGCGTGGGCACTCATCAGCTGCGGCGGCATTGCATGCGGTCAACCGACACATCAACCGCCTCCTGATGCTTGCGCTAGCCTTGTTTTGTTGCTTGGTGGGCGCGTTTGGGCTGGGCCGCCATTCCAGCCGCATTCCTGGTGAGGCGGTGCCTGTGCCTGTGTCTGAGTCTGTGTGTCTGTGTCTGTGTGTCTGTTCGTGCCTCTGTCTGTCTCTGTGTGTGAGGCAGTGGAGAAATTGAGCACATTGTTGCCTTTCCCCAGTGGGACACAGTAAGCACTAAAGGGAAAAAAGGGAGCTGCCAGGTACCTTACACTGGGTACAGCTTTATTCTCAGTCCGCAAAGCCACAGGTATTATTGTGGCAACTTTGGGTGCACCTGCTGCAAGGCCACGAGGGTCAAGGGCAGCGTAGGCAGCGAAACCCACCCATCCTGCCAGTGGTGAGGGAAAGGTTGAACAGGTATCAGCCCTTTGTCTAATATAACCCCAACCCCAGCTCCCACTTCCCCTGTGCATGCACAAAAAAACTGAAAATACGTTCTGATTACTCCCTTGGGCTCACACGCTCATTTCTTCGTGTCCACCTCAATCGCTTGACACCTCACTTCTTTATAAGCACAGCTCCTACCTGATCACTTGGGCGCACCACCACATTCACCTTATACTTTGGGGATGGAGGGTGGCAGTTCCAACAATTTGTGATTGAAACAACTACTCATTCCACGGCTACCGATATCGCTAGGATCTAGTGCTTTAGGGGGGGGAAGGGGGATAAGCATTTATCATGGCTTCTGGAGGCTAGAGAGGGGGCAAAAGCTGGCGGAGTAAGTGGTCCATTTGGCCGACCGTAAACAACTGCTGAGTTCAGTGTATAACACATGAACTCCAGCTCTTGTAGTGCAGCAATAGTGATTTATCACTGTGATATGCTACTTTATCTTGCATTTCCTTGGTAGTAAATCCCCCGCCTACTGCATTTCACGATGCAAACGAAAGCGAACCATGTGCACTTAGTACCCAAGGACAGCATGAGCTTGTGAAGGAAACGCAAATGAAGCATTTTGGGCAGGTCCCTACATTCAGCCTTACCCCACAAAAAGACCGTCTTCCCTAAGTTATAAAACAGATCCAAAACCAATTGCCTCGCAAAAAAACGTGTGTAAAGAGCAAGAGAAGAAAGAGGGGAATAAAAAGAGGAGCAGCGCAGCATGACCCAGTGTTCCTGTCGATCATAGCTTGCAATAATGTTAGATATATGATAAACCTTGCATCATACAGTCATGTCCTCCTCGAGTGCGAGCTTGCCCAGTTGACCGAAAATTAGACATTCTATTGTTGCTTGTAACAATAGAGTTACGTTTGATAAGAATACATGCTGCCTCTGTTTAAAAAGCACGAGTTTGTGTGTGTGTATGTGTGTGTGTGTGTGTGTGTGTGTGTGTGTGTGTGTGTGTGTGTGTGTGCCAACACACCGGCCACAAACTGGTCCTGCTTGTGTATGTGCGTGCGTGCCATACAGCCATAATCCATAGGAAGACTTTATTTCTGCATGGTTTGCAGCTACGAAGCCTGACTTGTGCACCACACAGAGGTGAAGTTTCAGCAGTTTTTTTTGCAGTTACAAACGCTCAAGGACACGGCAGACACCACAAAAAGAAGTTTGAAAGGGTGTTCCTCTTATTTAAGGTCAAAGCTTTGACCAACCTTTGAGCTTTGTGGTCTGATCTTTTGACAACAAACTACAACAATTACATGCCGAAAGGGACCTGTGATGTCAAAATAATAACCAATTTTAACATTCTGACCACAAGATGTGGACAGCTGCACTGCCTGAGGTCCACTCCGCTCCATTCAAAAGCCATCCATGTTGTTATGTGTGCTCCTGCATAATCGTGACTCAACGTAATACCTTAGCATGAATACGAACACGTACTACATTCAGATCTGCTCCATTCAAAAGCCATCCATGTTGTTGTGCATGGGCTGCTCCTGCGTAGTCTTGACTTTACATAGTACCATGGATAGGGACACGTACTACATTCAGATCAGCCTGACGTCTGAATTTCAAGTCGGTTACAAGTGTTGTTTGGGTAGGCACGTTTTGTCTTCCTCACCCGTGAAGGGCTGATCGGCTCAACCCAGACGTGTGCAGATCACTGCATAGTAAAGTAAAGAATGCATCTCTAGAGAGCTGTTGTTCTTTTTACTTTGTGCAATTGTGATGGAGTTGTTCCTAATATATTACGCGCGTTCAAAAAGTCATCGCCGCGCTACTCCCACACATTCTGCTGCACTCCGCTTCTGAGACACACCGGCGGAGCATCAGAATGATTAAATGTTGCTTTGTCAGCAGCTTCTTTGTTTGCAACTTTCACACGTACAGCCACCCATACCCAGCTGCACATCACTGCTGAGACACGCCAAGGGAGCAATGGGATCTTACATCATAGCTACCCTCTCGTTCCAGTGGAGCAGCTGATTGAAGACAAGTACACTGTGCAGATCATGTGTTACAAAAGGTGAATGACTGTAGATTGCTTTTGGTGGAGCAGCTGGTCGAAGACAAGTAAACTGTGCAGATCATGTGTTACAAAAGGTGACTGACTGTAGATGGCATTTGGTGGAGCAGCTGATCAAAGACAAGTACACGATGCGTATCATGTCTCACAAAAGGAGAATGACTGTAGGTTGCGTTTGGTGAATAGCTTACAAAAAGGAAACGTACACGATACGTATCATTTGTCACAAAAGGTGGGGTGACCTAGGATTGTAGGTGGCTTTCAATGAGTTGCATACAAGGTGTAGGTATGGAAGGTATTAAAGGTGTACAAGGTATAGGTATGAATTGTTTAGGTACCTAAAAGGTGTACAAGATATGGGTATGAGTCGTATTTAACGTACACAAGGTATAGGTATGAGTTGTATACCAGCAATGATCGAGTGGTCTTGAGGATGGCCACCTGCTATGTAGCGGTGAAGGACTGTTTAGTGCTGGCAGCAGTGAGTGTTCCTTCACTTAAAATCATGCTACTACATGTATCAATATTACCCTTTTCTTTCTTGTCTCTATATACTAGGGATGGAACCACAACTCACATGGTCTTATGTTTATAGTGCTGCTTTTTTACTTGGGTGTTTATTACACATAATGTTAGACACACTGCAGCACTTGCACGCGCACGGGTATGCACATATTTGCTCATGCACACATGCATACACTTGTGTACCTTTCCCCCCTTCCTTCCATGAACACAGCCACATACACACACGCATACACATACAAACTCAGCCCCTCTACACAGCCCTCCCCCCCCCTCCCCCCCCCTCCCACACACAACACACAACACACAACACACAACACATACACCTGTATGCATTCCTGTCAGTGATGTGCCAATACGGTGTACGGTACAGTATAGTTCAGTACGGTACGGTTATGGTATGGTATGGTACG
>Ga0307968_1001532_pt1 | contig 18923 bp, 26 predicted proteins | sample OrgLakmetagen650_FD_201834 | JGI IMG/M metagenome (GOLD analysis project Ga0307968, IMG submission 201834) | Saline water microbial communities from Organic Lake, Antarctica - #650 | ecosystem: Environmental > Aquatic > Non-marine Saline and Alkaline > Saline | place: Antarctica: Organic Lake...
ACCTGTAGGGAGTTTGAAAGGAATTGTAATACAAATATGCAAATATGTGAACTTGTGATTGTGGCACGAGTGAACATGGGATATTGTGGCTGTTGCACCTGTAGGGAGTTTGAAAGGAAATGTAATACAAATATGCAAATATGTGAACTTGTGATTGTGGCACGAGTGAACATGGGATATTGTGGCTGTTGCACCTGTAGGAAGTTTGAAAGGAATTGTAATACAAATATGCAAATATGTGAACTTGTGATTGTGGCACGAGTGAACATGGAATGTTGTGGCTGTCGCACCTGTAGGGAGTTTGAAAGGAATTGTAATACAAATATGCAAATATGCGAATATGTGATTGTGGCACGAGTGAACATGGAATGTTGTGGCTGTCGCACGTGTAGGAAGGCTTCTCGCCTGGAGGCAGTCAGCATAGACCACATAGCCTACAAAAAGTGTGGACTTGACGACAAGGCCGCTTTGCTGGTGCATTTAGTCCCACAGATGTGTCAAGGTGAGGGGGGGGCAGGAGTGGGTGAGATGTTTGCTTGTGGCGTTTGCTGGCTGGGTTTTACAAAAGGTTAAAGGTGTGGGTTTCCTTGAATGCGTTTGGTACGCATGTTTAAGCACGTCTTTTGCTGTTATGGTGATGTGACGACGTTTAATGACAATGTTGTTTATGAGAATGTTGCCTATGACAATGTTGCTTATTGATAATGTTCTTTATAATATTGTGATATAACGTCTGTAATTCCTCATTTATGTGGTGACGTACATGATGCCTCCTGTGCCCATTCTCTTATGCAATGAGGGCCTGCGGCTGTCTCTTGAATTATGTGGAGAGTGGCTTTTCCTGCCTGCATGGGCTTTCTTCGTGCGATGTCACACCCAAAGGGTGGCAGTGTCCAATTGTGTGACGAGCAATTGTTTGGCTTCTCGGTCGAGGTATTTTGACCAGTCTTTTTCAACAAGCTGGAGGAGCCAGGTTTGGAAGATTGTATGAGTTGATGTGCTTTGCAGTGACAGTGGTTTGAACCGACAGAGGTGTGTTTGACTTCATGATCACGCATAGCTTTACCGTCAATTCACGTAACGAGTGGTGTCCCTGCCTGCATGTTTTTTTCTTCTTCGTGAAATGCGCTCGTGGGTTGGCATGGACACTCGTGCGTTGTCATGGACACTCGTGTGTTGGCATGGACACTCGTGTGTTGGCATGGACAGTGTCCATTGGACACGCCCTGAATGAGGAGTTGAGTGTGCTGGTGGCATCGTGCGGTTGTGTGACAGTGCTTGCAGGCATTGGGGGGCACCGTGTCGTGTGAGTTATTAGCTCATGTGCAGGATAGTGATAGTTGTGCACAAGTAAATTGGACGCTCTCCTGCTCACCTCACACTTACAGTATGTACACCGTATATATATATTACACATATATGCTTTGCTAATTTAGATTTTGGGTAATCATGAGTGATGCATTTAAAGCGTTCCGCCTTTATTTGCTCGTGATATTGTTACTGTTCTAATTTAGAACTTTTGAAGTAAAATGTTATAATACATTGAAAACTGGCCCTTCCAACTGTCGGTATGTGTGTCACCAACAGCCTCTATTTCTCAAAAAATGGACTCATAACACGGATGCATCCCTGACCTTGTGACTCAGACGGACGGTGTCGTATTTGCTGGCGTTTCATTGGCAGACAGCTCCACAAGAAATCTTGTACCCAAACACAGATTCTTGCTTCACCTCCTTGTGCACTTGTACACGGCACCTCACTGAATACCTGCGCCGTACATTGATTTGCGCTGTTCGTATGTTGGTCGCAAGATTGGCCGAGCCGTGCATTGCAATTATGCACACAGCACCTCACTGAATACCTGCGCCGTACATTAAATTGCGCTGTTTGTATGTTGGGCGCAAAATTGGCCAAGCCGTTCATTGCAATAACGTACACGGCATCTGTCCCCACAGAGGACTCTCACGGAGCAGCTGGTGGGGTGCAAGGTGCTGGAGGGATAATCGTGGCAAATACACACATTGTTTTCAAGCCCAAGCGCGGGGATGTGAAGCTGGGGCAGCTGCGGACGGTGCTGGAGAGGTGAGGGGGGGAGGTGTGTGTGTGGGGTGGGTGGGTGTGCGTGTGTGTGTGAGTGGGTGTGCGTGCGTGTTTGTGTGTGTGAGTGTGTGTGAGTGTGTGTGTGTGTGTGTGTTAGGTTTAGGGATAGAGAAACAGACAAAGAAGGGAGGGGCACGTGAGTTGAGGAAAACGATTATGCAGCTGGAGAGGTAAGGTATCACATGCAAGGCCTCTGCTGGTTTTTGCTGCAACAAGCCTTGCTTTGGGGTGATTTTTGCTTTGAGGTGGTTTGGGGTGATTTATACTTTGGGGTGCTTTGGGGTGGTATTTGCTTTGGGGTGGATTTTTGTGTGCCGCAACTGAGAGGTTTTTGTCAGTGGGACGGAAAGGAGAGCTTCAGTTGTTGTTCTACAACTGGAAGGTTGAGACAATTGTAGGCGGTGCTAAAAATGAGGGGGGGGGTATGTAGCTAGAAAGGTGTAGGAAAAGAGATACAAGGGAGGGCAGGTCGTCAGTTTATAACTCGTTTCATCAGATGTGGACGGTGCTGAAAGGTGAGTGGGGAAGCATATTCAGAGTTGATGAATCCTCAAGCATTGATTACGGAATGAAGATAACGATGCTTCCGGGCATCTGAGTAAGCATGTCAGCATGCGGTTGTGAACCTTTGGTTCCTGAACAGCCTGGTATGACCACGGATCGCCAGCATCAGATCAGGTTAGGCTTAATACAGGTATAAACTATGCTGGACAGGCGCTCATACTTGCATATTGCATAGCACTCGCTTGCTTACACACGGATGCATACACTCTCTCACAACCACACATAACTACATACACTCGCACACACACATACACACACTCTCTCACAACCACACACATACACACGCGCGCACACACACACACGCACACACACACACACTTGCGCACCTAAGAACAGAAAGAGCTGTTGTATACAAAAAAGCAAAAAAGCAATATAAGCGGCGTTCGGTCGCCCAAATCTTGCTTTCCAGAAACAGGAAAAAGGCTGGAGCTTTTTGCTCAGTCATGTATCACATTTAGATATTGTTGAGAATTCCACACAGCATCAGTCATGTATCACACTTGGATAGGGTTCCTAAGTTTTCATGGAACATTTTGGATCTTGTATGACTGTCATCCTAAATTTTCCACGTGTTGTCAACTGGAGAAATATGGGGCGAGAGACGCAGGGAGGGATATCCCGCAGGCGTGCTACCAGGTGTTTGTATGTGTGTGTGTGTGTGTGTGTGAGGTTATAATGTGGCTGAACGTCATTACCAAAATGAATATGTGCTGTTTCAATTTGTGCGTGCAGGATGAAAGAAATGGCTGATGAAGCGGCTTGTTATGGGCCTGAAGTTGGCTGCATACTCGCAGGTCAGTTTGCTGTGATGGCTATGATTAGGGTTGGCCAGAACCGTATATATACACCGTATATGACCGTATATATGGTGATTATCCTGCCAAATATATCGTATACACACCGATATGGTTCTGGCCAACCCTAGCTATGATGTAACCATTGTGCAACAAATACATGCACCCTCCAAGTGTCCAGAAGCTGGCTGCAATACTCACAGGTCGGTTTGTTATGGTGCTCCCAACTGTACTAGCTCCCTTGAGGTGTCAACGCGTTGTCAACGCGCATGCACCCGGCGGGCAAGTGTATGGCCTCTGCCTCATTGCACACGATCTAAGTTTGCCTTGGTACAACAGATACAAACACTCTCCAAATGTTTGCTGTGATGGCTATGATGTAACCAGTTTGCTGTGATGGCTATGATTTAGCCATTGTGCAACAAATGCATGCACTCTCCAAGTGTCCAGAAGCTGGCTGCAATACTCACAGGTCGGTTTGTTATGGTGCTCCCATGGTACAACAGATACAAACACTCTCCAAATGTCAAGACCGGTACCTCGAAACAAAGCACATCTTATTTTACGCATTGCTGCTCTGCGTGCTTGTAATTGCCACGTAACCTTTCCAAGCACTCAGGCCTCGCTTGCCTTGCTGTAAACTGTAAGGTTGGGTAGCAATAGATTAAGGCTGCAATGCAAAAGATCTTTCTCATGTTAGTATCGCAGAGCAAAAGAGGTGCCTTCGCTTGACAACATTTCCAGTTGGCGGAGAGAAAGGCTGCTTTCACTTCAAAACTGCTCAGCTAAGCAAAAGAGCAGCCCTCACTTGGAGATATTGCGCTATAAGCCTTGGGCAAAGAGCGCGATCATTCAGAGAAGTGTGCGTGATCACTCATGCGTGCTTTGCTGCAGGTGATCTCAACACCAGCCCTGTAAGCCCGCTAAGCCTTGGGCAAAGAGCGCAATCATTCACTGAAGTGCGCGTGATCATTCATGCGTGCTTTGCTGTAGGTGATCTCAACACCAGCCCTGGAAGCCCGCTGTACCAATTTTTGCAGGACGGCATGCTGCGTGTGACCCGATTTGCCCCTGAAGACATGACAGGTACGCACTCAGTTGAACAGAACCCAGTGACATGACAGGTACGCACTCAGTTGCCCCTGAAGACATGACAGGTACGCACTCAGTTGAACAGGTACAATGACATGGCAGCTACGCACTCATTTGCCCCTGAAGACATGACAGGTACGCACTCAGTTGGCTGAAATCATGACTGCAGCATACACAGGGCTGGCTGAAAGGTTGTAAGTAAAAGCACACATATGCAGTTTAAATGCGTAGTTGTAAGTTTGGACACCTCTGCTAAGACGGTCATGTACAGTGCATGTATGCCAGAACCCGGCAAAAACGCACTTTGGATTTTTCGCAACCTTGTGTCTGTTCCTCTTTTTTAATGCCGTGTACCTTTTGGCATTTGTGAGTCATAGCTGCGAGAACCTAGTTTACCCATGGTTGCTGTAAGCTTAGATTGCCTGCCCTACTGCCATTGTGCACTGCTTTCTTAGAAGTAATGACATTTATTGCATTAATAATATTTATCTGCATTGCCTGCCCTGCTGCCATTGTGCACTGCTTTCTAAGAGCTAATGACATTTATTTGCGTTGCCTGCCCTGCTGCCAATTTGCACTGCTTGCTAAAAAAATAACCCCTACTTACATTGAACCCATATGCATTGACTAAAAGCACACACACACAGAACTGATGCGTAGCTGAAAGCTCAATTTAAGCTCGCCAGCCTCCCTCATAATATTTTGAACCTGGGCCCATTGTGGTTCACTTGAAATGTGCACGACTCAGGATGGCCACACCGTCAGAAAGACCAGCATGTAATAAGTGTCGCTCTTATTCTTCAGTAATAAATAAAAATCGACCGTGTAAAGGGTGTGGAATTGGGTGGGATTCGTGCTTAGGATAGACGACCAGCCTTTGTTTATTTGGCCACAGAACGCTTGCAGCACACGTGTACCAGGGAACTAATGAAAATTTTAAAAAATATGACTCTCATTTAGATCCAACGTCAGAAACAACCTCAAACTGTCTGTTAGCCCTCTGTTAAAACAGCCAACCACTGTTCATCATCTAGGCCATTTGTGCCACGTACTTCACATGACTAGGGTTGGCCAGAATCATATTTATGCACCGCTTATGACCATATATTTGGTGATTTCCTGCCAAAAATACCGTGTACACACACTGTATATATATGAATATGGTGATGGCCACTGTATATATACACTGTATATATATGGTTCCGGTCACTGTATAAATATGGTTCTGGCCAACCCTACACATGACACACATTTACACACACACACACACACACACACACACACACACACATACACATACAGTATTGACGCAGGCTCACTAGTTGGAACATGGTGAAATAAGTGGTCATGTTTTCTACGATGTTCAATTTCCAGTATAGTGTGCGTGCAACGTAGAGCTTTATGCATTTGAGCATGTGCCAGCATTTACCAACCCCACGCAAACCGCAGGGATGCTACACCAAAAGGTTACAGAGGCTACAGGTTAAGCCATCCGTCAAAAAGTGCGACTGCTAGGCTGCGTATGTAGTAACTGTTGAAATTGACCCTACACAAACCACAGGGATGCTACAGAACGGGTACTTAGACTACCAGGCAAAGCTGAAGCACGGCTGCCCGACCAGGGAGCAGTCTGCTTGGCAGTGCAAGCCCGGTGAAGCCCAGCAAGAAGACAGACTGCAGCAGCAACCCAGAATTGGGCAACAACACGCGCAGCGAGAGCCACCACAGCAGCACCACCCACAGCAGCTGCAGCAGCAACAGCAGCAACAACAGCAGCACCACCATCATCCACGACGACACCATCAGCAAAGTCAGGACCTTGGCTCCATTTATTTCGACTGGAGTGACGAGCAGTTGCTGCTCGCGCTCGGAACTCTGCCTTCTGCACCAGCTGCAGCTGGGAGGCCAGAGACCAGCGGTTTTTGGAGGAACAAGGCTTCATCTCTTCAGGTCTGTGCTAAGAAATAAGAGACTTTGTTTTGGGATTCAGTAGCTTTTGGAAGAAGGCTCCATCTCTTCAGGTCCATGCTAAGGAAATAGATGGCAACACAGCATGCACGGTCAAGACCCACATTCTGCACTCCAGTTCAAGGAGACCTCAACCAAACTAAGCCAGCAAACACAATTGATACAAGGCAAATGTCCAATGCTAGAACATAAAACTCTTGACAACGATCTACAGGTCTGGCTGTCTCTTGTACTGCCATGACATATGACATTGCTCCGGGACCCCCTTGCCTGCACTCCTCCCTTTAACCATCGTCGCCGTCTTTGCTTGAAATCAAGCCTGCCTATGGGTGCCTCCAATTTCTTCTCGCTTCCTTTTCTCTTCGATTACGTAAGCTGAAATGTTTGTCGGGGGCCTGGTGGGGCATTCTGCATTCCACCGCGCCTAGTTATCTCCCTGCCTGCAATTTCGAAGTCCTACACGGGTCTCTGGCTCGCATGTGTCTCCAAATTTTACGTGCATGTGGAGTGACTCCTTTTCCTTAATCAACGTGGGGAGTGCTTTTCATGGCAGCGTGGTTTTCTTTTCGTTTCGTGCATGTAGATTGGCTCCTTTTCCCTAATTATGTGGGGAGTGGTTTTCACTGGCAGCGTGGTTTTCTTTTTGTTTCATGCATGTAGGGTGACTCCTTTTCCTTAGCTAATTTGGGAAGTGGCTCTCACTGCCTGCGTAGTTTTCTTTTAACTTTTTGCATGTAGAGCTGAAGTGCATTGGGCCCTATGTGCTGCAGTGGGTGTTTGTGGGCAAACTTCACGGTGGAGTGCTAACTTTTCATGCATGTAGAGCTGAAGTGCGTTTGGCCCTATGTGCTGCGTAGGAGTCGGGCTCCTGGAGGTCACAGTCTTCTGACGAGTCTGGCAGCTGGAGGTCGACAAAATCAGTCGAGAACGAACAGGTGAGTCGTCGGTTTGCTACCAAGGCTGAAAAGATGTTGAGGACTTGCAGGTAGGCCTGGAAGTGTGTAGAACATGAGTGTGGGTGCGGGTGTGGGTGAATGAGTAAGTGAGCAGGTGAGTTGATGTTTGTTACTGAGGGTGTGTATGTGTGTGGGTGTGGATGGTGTGGATGAGGGTGTGAGTGAGTAGGAGGTGAGCTGGCAGCGTGTCACTAAGATTGATAGGATATAATGAAGATGTGGCAAGTAAAAATAATGAAGATGTAAGTTCTGTGGTGAACATTTGGTTTTACTTGGGGCATTTGGGAGGACTAGAAAGGAAAAGAGAAACTACGCAGGCAGCAAAACATTCCCTGAATCAATTAAGGAAAAGGAGACACATCGGCCCGATCTAGATCTGGCAATATGTCAGGGAGTTTATTCTCCATGGATTACATGGAAACACGTCCATCCTAGGCGACCGATTCGTAGCCAGAAGCTGTGCGTAGGAGTGGCACTAAGGCAGTCAGTATGGACTCCAGGAAGGACAGACAGGGCGTGTTGCTAGGTTGAAGTTGCTAAATGGACTAGGACTTGGTTTGCATGCTCGTAACGAGCATCGCAGAGCCTCATCCACACATCCTGCTTCATGATCACACATACAGTCAGGCCTCTGGTTTCTTACCTTTTTACACGCGCGAGGTGAGAGGCCACCAAACATGTTGTGTAGCATGCAAAGTTGTGACGATACACTACAAAGCAGCATGTAGCGATACACTACATATTATGCATGCAAAGTTGTGACGATACACTACATAGCAGTAATACATACGTACATACCGCTGTGACGGTACACTACATAGTAGTAATACATAGTAGTACATAGTAGTAATACATAGTAGTAATACATAGTAGTACATAGTAGTAATACATAGTAGTAGTACATAGTAGTACATAGTAGTAGTACGATGCACTACATAGCATGCAAAGTTGTGACGATACACTACATAGCAGCATGTAAGGAAACAGCATGTACAAAGCAGCATGTTGTGTAGCATGCAAAGTTGTGACGATACACTACATAGCAGCATGTAACAATGCACTACATATGATACATGATACACTACATATGATGCACGATACACTACATATGATGCATGCAAAGTTGTGACGATACACTACATAGCATCATGTAATACACTACATATGATGCATGATACACTACATATGATGCATGATACACTACATATGATGCATGCAAAGTTGTGACGATACACTACATAGCAGCATGTAAGGAAACAGCAGCGGGTTTTAGGGCTGCAGCAGCATACAAGGATGCAGCAGCAGACCAACGTGCGTGCTTGCTGGCCTCTGTAAATGTCTGCTGATGTGTTATGGGCTGGCCAGAACAACATATATATACAACGGTGCATATACAGTATTTTTGGCAGGGAATCACCAAATGTACGGTCATGTACGGTGTATTTATACGGTTCTGGCCAACCCTAGTCACGCCTTATGCACACTTACCTAGCCCCACCCATCAAAGCTCGATTCAAAATCATAACCAAAAATTCTCGACGATGATTACCATCTAAACGAGACTCTGAAATCCGGACCCGCGCTCCAGGACCTGTTGTTCAATGTATGTCCGATTTAATATCATTTCGTGCTCTTCTTGCGCGCTTGTTTGTGTGCAATTTACGTGCAACCTCCTCGGCCAATTTGCATTAAGACAGCGCGCGCAGGCAGCAAGCTCGCCAGAGGTTTATGCTGAAACTAGTCTTCTTTGTGTCCCCCTCACGCTTTGAAATACCCCCTTTTTAATGCCAACGTGCAGAGGGACAGCGCGCACAGGCAGCAAGCTCGCCAGGGCGACTATGCTGAATACATTTTTCTGCGTGTCCCCCTCACATTGTGAAATACCCTCTTTGTAATGCCAACGTGCAGAGGGACAGCGCGCGCAGGCAGCAAGCTCGCCAGGGCCTGCTCACTGTGACTTCTTCCCTTTACCCCCTGCAAAGCGCGTATGCCACAGTCACCGGCCAGGAACCTGCTTTCTCCACCTGCCACAGCAGATGCATCGACACGGTGTGTGTGCGTGTGTGTGTGTGTGTGCGCGCATGTGTGTATGTGTGCGTGCATGTGTGTTTCTCGTGTGCGTGTGTTTGCATTCGTGTGTGTTTGTGTGTTAGTGATTTTTTATTTGTGTGTGTATGCATCTGTGTGTGCGCAACCCTCCCAAAGGGTGGAATATGCCGTGTGCAGGTCCAATGTAGGTGAACTAGATCAGAAAATGAGTGGAGAATATCAGAGGGGGTCAACGGAGGCCCCCAATGGGGGTACTTTTGAAATGTGAATCGAGTATGGTTGCCGGGACTGGCAACAATCAAGATCAGTACCCAGAGGTAGCCCAGAGTAAGGGCTTTACTCTAGGCTGCTGATAGCACCTGAGCTTAAATGTTGCCAGCTAGGGGACCAATGTCTAATTTAGCGCGGCGTGAACCCTATTTTTCACCACCATTCTCTCATATCTTAACACCCAATGACCTGATTTGTGTCATTTTTATATAAATCGTCTGCATTTAATAAAGAAAATCATTGCAACAAAAATGGGGCAAAACGACTCAGTAGTTGGTCAGATACTCCATTTTGGCCCATTTTCCTTAGAGAAAATCAACAGAAGGGGTGCCAAAAAAGGTGGAAAACCAACCTTCACCAAATCACCAACCTTCACCAAATCTTCTCTTTATAACCCAGGATGATTTGTTAAAAAACGTAAGTGTTGCCATCTTGTTTTGGGATGAAAAGAGGCTCTGGTCGGGGAGTGGTGGCCTCAAATGTGAAAACTCAGTGTTAAAATTTGAACGGGAATCCCACCCAGACCGCTGGAGTGGTCTGATTGACCCCAAACTTTGCGGACCATCTACTTATGTTCATCAAACGTGGTCTGCATAAAAAAAGTCACATTTTAGGACATTTGCTCCGTCGACCCCCTCTGGGAAAATATTCAGATGCGTATCAAAGCGCGTCAAGACGTGTTTACTTTCACTTGTGTTTACGACCTTCTTACCCTCCGTGCCTTTATTTGCTCAGTTTTCTGTTGAATTGCGAGGAGTGCATTGTGCAAATTTGCTCGGTTTTCTGTTTGGTTGCGAGGAGTGCATTGTGCAAGTATCTGCAAGTGCAGTGATCTGGAGCATTTAACGTGACCTATGACGACGGACCGTTTCCCACAGCCTGTTGTGAGGGACCTCGTGATGTGTCTATAAGTGTGTTTATATATAGAAACAATGCTGTAAAGTCGGGTGTAGTGTTTTGCTCTGGAGGAGGGTGTAGTGTTTTGCTCTGTGGCCCATAACGGCGGATTGCCGTAGCCTGTCTGAATGAAAAGAACTGTCTGATGTGTCCATTGAGGAACAGATGCTACTAGACAGAATGAACTTATCAGGAAGCTCTTTTTTTAAACAGGCTACGGTGATCCGCCATTGTGGGCCTCAACAATTGCTGGTTTGTGTCTATTGAGGAAAAGTGCTGAGCAACAGAGTCTTTCATTTAGGATGTGTTTATGAACATGTTCAGGGTTGGTCAGAACCGTATATATACATCGTATATGGCCGTATATTTGGTGGTTTCCCTGCCAAACAAACCAAATGTACGCCGTATATATATGGCTCTGGCCAACCCTGGGCATTCCTGTACTGCGTGGGGGAGGCAATGGGGTAAATTGGATGGGCAAACAACTGAACGGCAGTGTAGGATGTGCCACCCGTGGGGACAACCTGCACTGAAAAACTGTAAGTTTTCGGCCAATCGGTGATGACAAATGTTGTAATGACGAACGGCCTCTCTTTTTGTCTGTAGAAGTACAGAGTAGCCTCCTGATGTGTGTGAGAAATGAACAAGAGGTGCTACTAGATAGAGTGTCGTTAAACCAATGTGTGTGTGTGTGGGATCAGATCATGTAAATAGTTACAAGGTTGAAGTGACGTCGCATTTCACATGTTTTGCAGCAATGCCACGCTCATGCGCAGGTGGACTACATCTGGTACACCCCATACAGATCTGCCGATTTTCGCCCACCTACAGCATTAAGGTGTCTTTCCATACATGTCACACATTGTGCAGCAATGCCACACTCATGCGCAGGTGGACTATATCTGATACACCCCATATAGATCTGCAAATTTTCGCCGTCACCTACAGCATTAAGGTGTCTTTCCATACATGTCACACATTGTGCAGCAATGCCACACTCATGCGCAGGTGGACTACTTCTGGTACACCCCATACAGATTAAGCCGTCACCTACGAGATAAAGTGTGTGTCATACATGTCACACATTGTGTAGAAATGCCACACTCATGCGCAGGTGGACTACATCTGGTACACCCCATATGCTGTCAGCAGCAATGCCCGAGGCCGTTCACACAGCCAGCAGGTGAGGTGTTGTAGTGTGCGTTGTGCGTACACCTGTATTGCCTTGCTTGGGGATAGGAATAGGTGTAACAGGGCTATATATATGATTGGTTTGCCAGAACCATACATACGAAAATATGGCGTATCCAGACACGCCGTATAACCGTATGCGTATATGGAAATTTGCGACCGTATCCATATCCGTATGAACGTACATGGGTTTTGGCCAACTGTATATACACGCCGTATGTAAGGTTTAAACCGTATATACGCCGTGTATGGACCGTATTTGCAGGTGGTGCCGAATCCCAGCAACAGCAGTCTCTTTTGCTCTTTTTGGTCAATTTTCTTTTCCCGTGTCTTTTCTCATTGAGCTCTTCCTTTGCTTCCCTTTTTTATTGATGCATGTGTTTTGCACTAATAATTAAATGTATTGGTGGTTATGATAGTTGAACTCCCTTTTACACAGAGAGAGGCATTTTTTTGGTCTTATTGGCTTGAAGCAGGCCTAGCTTCCTAACCGTTCATTTTTTGGGTATAAAAGATTGGGTCATGCGTACTCAGCTCTTCAAGAGCTACAAAATGACCCCCCTATGAATCAATTCTGAGTGATTGCATTTCCCTCATGTACGGTATATACTGAAATACGGCGTATATACGGTCATATACGGCGTATATACAGTATATGGAAATCCCATGTACGGTTTGGGCCAACCCTATATATGATATATAATCTACTTATATATGTATAACAGGGATATATATAACATATATTTGCTGTGGTTATCAGGCAAGATGTATGCGCAGATCCAGGGCGTGGCTTCCTACTGTTTAGTGTGCAATGGCTGACGTTGACGAGCCTACTGTTTTTGTTTGTTGTGCGTGTGTGTATTCAGATGCAGCCTTACTGTTTTTCCTTTGTCTGTGTGATAGAGGAACATATGCTACTGAGTGTCTCCTTAAATCATTGTGAAATTTTTTATGCTGCAAATTTCCTACTATAGACAAACAGTCATGAATGCAAGCCAGATTGCAACCTATAGCACATTTTGTGTATCACTTTAGTCTCTCTCTCTCACAGCTTGCCTGCGCCAAATCCTTTGTACATTCTTTTTCAACCTCCCTCATCCTTGTGGCCTTCACTTTCACTACAGGCCTGCTCTCACTTCGCGTCTGTGTTTGCGTGTGTGTGTGTGTTGTGGGGGTGTGTGGGTGTGTGTGGGTGTGTGTGGGTGTGTGTGTGAGTGTGTGTGCGTGCGTGTGTGCAATGTCTGTAATGCATCCCTCCTTGTAGAGCGTATTTTTTGGAACCAACCACACAGGAATCCTGCTCACACACACACACACACACACACACACTGACACACACATACTCACACACCACACACACACACACACACACACACACACACACACACACACACAAACGACAAACACACAGCAAAGCGTCGTAAACTTCATTGAATGGACACTACACATTCCTCCACCCTCAAATGTAAAGCGCAAAGCGCCTCTACTGTGTGTGTGTGTCTTCTGCCATGTCCTTTGCAGGTTGAAGACGTGCTTTCAAATTCAGCAAGCACCTGCGCTCCTAGCACACGCCCTTCAGCAAGCAGCGCTACAACAGCAGCAGCCTTGGCTCTTGCAGCAGGTCCATCAACACAGCCATCCACAGGCCAAACTGATGGCTCTACTTGCGGCGCTATTGCCACTCCAGACCCTCCCTCCTCTATTCCTACCACTACCTCCTCAGCAGGTTTATCGACACAGCAAGCCACAGGCCACTCTGACGGCTCTACAAGTGCTGCCGCTACTGCTCCAGCCCCTCCTCCCTTTACTCCTACCTCTAGGGTTACTCCCGCCACTACCTCCTCAGCAAATCCATCAACACAGGAAGCCACAGGGCACCCTCCCTCCCCGTCCCCTCCTTACTCCAGTCCTTTTTCTGCTCGCGCTGCTTCTGCCTTCTACGTTCCTCCCTCTCCCACCCCTGCCGCCACCTCTCCCACCAAACCGGGCGCCATCCCTGCAAGCGCTGCTTCAGCAGCAGCTGCCCCCTTTGCTACCGAATCTTCCTTCACATCTACCACCCCAGTGCTCCGGCCACTTCGAGTTCTCATGCCCCCTGATAGTACATGCTTCCAGGCAGGCATGCCCAACCAAAGGTCTGACTGCTGTGGTTGCATTAATGCATTGCATAAATACTTACCACCCTCGTCCACACCCACACCCTGACCCACACCCACACACCCTCATCCACATCCACACACCCTGACCTACAACCACACCCACTTGTCCACACCCACACCCACCCACACCCATCCACACCCGTCCACATACACATACTAACTACTCCACACCCCCTCCCCTCCCACACACACAGACCCCCATGCACACACACCACCCACACTCACCACACCCGTCCACATCCACACCTTAACCCCTTCCCCCCCCCCTCCCACACACACAGACCCCAATGCACACACACACACGCACGCACACATCAATGTGCTCGCAACAAATTGCAGGTGGCCCAGCGACCACGTGCCATTGGTGTGTGACTTTGTATACCTTTACGGGTCTGGTCAGACAGCTCTTGGGTCAGGAGGCGGCGTTTCAGAGCACCTCAGTCAGGCACTTAACATTTAGTTTAGTTTTTGGAGGCACATAATTGCAATTGCTGGGGCCATATAATTACAATTGCTGGAGGCGAATAATTGCTGGAGGCATTCAGAGCACTTGAGTCGGGCATTTAAGGATTTAGCTTGTGGAGGCATGCAATTGCTGGAGGCTTGTGTTTGCTTAATTAATTGGTTGAGTGATGATTGATTGATTGATTGATTAACTAGCCAGGATTAGGGGGGGGGGGGGGCGATGTGGCCAGGCTGTGTGTATAGGCGGTGTTACAGGCAGGCCGTGTGTTCAAGCGCGTTTATCGGTAGATAAGCATGTTCACCGGTACACGAAAGTCCGGGCGGTGTTTGTGGCCGGGCTGTGTGTGTCTTTGGGTTGTGTTTTGCGTGTAGGTCCTGTGTTAACGCAGTGTTACGGGCAGGCTATGTGTTTGGGTGATTGTTGTTGTGGGCAGGTCGTGTGGAGGTGGGCAGCTCTGTTTGTATTGGAGATGGGCAGGGACTAACTTGTATTGGAGATGGGCAGCTCTGTTTGTATTGGAGGTGGGCAGCTCTGTTTGTATTGGAGATGGGCAGGGACTCATTTGTATTGGAGATGGGCAGCTCTGTTTGTATTGGAGGTGGGCAGCTCTGTTTGTATTGGAGATGGGCAGGGACTAATTTGTATTGGAGATGGGCAGGGACTCATTTGTATTGGAGATGGGCAGAATCTGAATTTGTATTGGAGATGGGCAGGGACTCATTTGTATTGGAGATGGGCAGCTCTATTTGTATTGGAGATGGGCAGCTCTATTTGTATTGGAGGTGGGCAGGGACTGATTTGTATTGGAGATGGGCAGCTCTGTTTGTATTGGAGATGGACAGGGACTAATTGTATTGGAGATGGGCAGGGACTAATTTGTATTGGAGATGGGCAGGGACTAATTGCCACTGATAAAACACGCTGGCAATGAGCAGCGTTGGAAGCCTTGCATTCTGCTCCCTTTACAGCCTTGAGCACTTCAGCCTTGAGCACTACAGGCCACTTTAAAGTGTACAGTGAGCAGTGAGTGCGGCTTTTGTATAGTAGACGACATCACACCTTTTGAGTCTGATAGCTCTGCATGGACCTGATCTGAATTAGTGGTGCTCTTTTCAAGTTTGCAGAGTATGTGGTCATCCCCTACGTACATTTTCTAAGCAGTGCCGAGTCTTAGGCACCACGCTCACGATTACCTGCCTGTGCGTGTGCACCCTAAACCTCTCCGTGTACATATTCTCTTCTACTCAATGGGCGTGAAAATAAGTGCAAATTTACCTGTGGAAAGTTCCTTGTAGCTTAGCAGGTTGCCGCTCTTCCATACGTGGCCCTGTTTAATTGCGTGCCTCTTTTGTTCATTATTCACAAGCTGCACGCTGGCGTCTCTAGCCAAGCTTTTTCTTTCTAGCTGTTTTGGAGAAAACTTTATACCTGCCTGTCACGACACCCATCTGAGGCATGCAAGGTTACTAGGTTTACAAGACTAACAAAAAAAACCTTGAGTTAAGAAGCCTAGCCTGCTCATAAAAAGCAATTAGATCATGTCAGGCAACAACAGCAGTGTAGATATATGAGTTCTGCACCTCTTTTAGAAAAGAAAAACTACGCAGGCAATAAAAGCCACTCCCCACATTAATTAAGGAAAAAGAGCCACTTTGGTACCGAGTACCGTAAAGCTCCTCCACCACGAAAAGGAAAGGAAAATCAATGGGGATCAAGAGGGTTGCAGGCTTGGCCTGAAACCGACTCCTGATGAGAGTTGATAACAATACTGGAAAGGGCACGTCTGGTATGGACAAGTTTAGCAGCAAAGTTCACAGAGTGCACATGGAGCTTGGAGGCAAGCTTCTCAACTCTTTGAGAATCGAGACCCAGATCCTTGAAAGGCTTCAGAGTGTTGTAGATGGTGCCCACACCCAAAAAGATGGTGCCCACACCCAAAAAGATGATGTAGAGAGTAACGGATGCTCCTTGGAGAATGTTGCAGGTTTTTTTGTGCTGTTCCTTTGCGGCGTTCAGCTGGTTCTGAGGTCTGGTGTCCTCACAGTAATTGATCTCGACAAGGTGGATGTCACGCCGAGTCTTGTTGAGGTCTTTCTTATTAGGTCGGTGCTGTCTGGGGTTGGTGGCTCTGCTGGTGGCTGGCGGTGCTGCTGGGATGCTCCCAGTCTCCCTCAATTGCCCCCTGCCACTCCGAAGAAGCCAACCCCCTACATCAGTTTGTTGTTTTCGTGTTTTTGCAGCGATGGGAGTAACCAGCACAAAATCTGGGCGGCTGGAGGTAAATCTGTCTTTATCTGAGAAGCGGGGTGGGAACTTCCTTGAAGAGCCATTTGGGAACAATCCTACTTTCAGCTGTTTCAAGAATCTAGATATTTTGCATGGTCATCCGTTCGTTGCTGCCTACATCCATGGAAACAATGCATGATCCTAAGGAGCCTGTTTTTCTGATAGCCTTAAGGATCATGCGGCATGCTATGTTGTGTCTTTCGGTAATCATGTTCCTTATTTGCGTGTGTTGGCACCCAGAAAGGATGTGCAGGGCACTGTCTGCTTGTGGGCAGAGGGGGTAAGTTTGACTTATAAGTTTGACTTATAACTATTGAGAGTTTGAACAATACCGCATGTTTTTGATTATATAGGGTGCCTGTTCTGTATTTTATAATGATACATTTGGTCTTAAAGGGGACATCGGATGATGTTAGGTAAGCATTGCTAGTGGCTCCATTGGCAGTGCCGTCCTTTATGAGGGTCTGGTAGCACGTATTGGTAGTTCGCTTCAGTTTTGGCATTTCCCAGTTTATGGAGAAAATGCATGTGTGCTTTTGAAGGGCGTCACGGTGGTTTGGTAAGTACCAGAGCTTTGGGGGAGGAGAATGGGCCATGTTTGTTGTATGGGTATGATTATGGGTTTGTGTTTTTTTATGTCTTCTTTTGCAAGCCAGTGGATGTTGTAGAAGGGATTCCCCCCAGGGCCTGCTAGCTGTTTTGATGGAGGTGTTCAAACCCTACGTCTTGAGACATCGACATGGAATCAAAGTAACTCCCCACCTGTGACCTGTGTGATGCTGATGATATCCAAGATGAGCAGCATGTCCTTTACCTCTGCGTCAATCCCCACGACATTTCTCTCCGCAGATAATATGCACCTCTGTTTCCCCCAACAGGAGCTCACGATGTGTTTACTTTCTTAAGCCAGAACAATAAAAAGCTATATTTTTTCCTCCATGAACTAATTGCGTTTTATGTTCAGGCTTGCACTTCTTGACTGAAGGTGAAGGGAAGGCCTTTTCTTGCTAACCTTGTAAACCCCATTTTCCGAAATTTATTTACAATGAGCGATACCACTGCTTTGGAAGCGGCTCGAAGGCAAAGACTGAAGCAGGAATCTTCGTCTCACATAAGTTTTTTACGCTCCACAAGCTTTCTTTACCGTTTCCTCTACCACTTCTCCCTTTTCCAAACCTTCTAGTTACAATTCGATCTTTTGAAACCCAGATGTAAACAGTCCGAAAGTGAAACCTATGCCACCATCAAGGAGCATAATTAGTAATCAATAATCAAAGTGGTCGCACACGGTAAGAACAGATTGCAACATGCTTCCAATCTGCAACAAACTCTACCCCATTCTCGTGAGTTCGTTGCATAAATGTAGGCCTGTGTATGCTCATGTGGCGTGACTGTTACGTGGCGGCATGGTCGATCAAAAATGCCTGGCGAGACCCGGCTCCCACTTCAGATCACAGCGTCCTAAACACACACCAAATGCACGGAACGTAACATCTCTCGCACAAGGAGCGCACGCAGCAACCTTTCTAACATAACACTCTGCTCGCTCCTCATAAACACTCCCCTCTCCCTTAAACGTGCTATCCCCTACCACGCAGCTAATCCTTTACCACCCTAGTCTGCTTGAGGGGGCGTACCCCCCCTTCCTGCCCCTCCCCTTCCTCCTCTCCCTTTGACTAGTACTCCTTTCCTGCCACGCCCTCTGGCACCATCACCACGGCCGCCAGCACTGCCTGCGTGCGCAACAAAAGCAAAGCACTTCTGTTCGCAAACTAAGACCACTTCAAAATCCTGCCCCTGCCTCCTTGCCCTCTGCGCCGTCACCGCGGCCGCCAGCACTGCCTGCGTTTGCAACAAATGTGAAGCAGTCTGTGAACTTAAAACCATCTTAAGTATCATTCGAAGTCCGCTCCAGCCTCGCAGCCCTTCCACACCATCGCCACGGCCGCCAGCACTGCCTGCACGCATACAAAAAGTGAAGCGGCCAGCGAATTTAAACATCCTTAGATTTTTTATTGATCAGTTCCACACTCCTTGCCCTCTTGCACCATCACCACGGCCGCCAGCACTGCCTCATGCATATACCAACATGGAGGCGCTTTAAGTAAACAGTGGTTCTGATTCTGTGGCT
>Ga0307968_1001533_pt1 | contig 18919 bp, 21 predicted proteins | sample OrgLakmetagen650_FD_201834 | JGI IMG/M metagenome (GOLD analysis project Ga0307968, IMG submission 201834) | Saline water microbial communities from Organic Lake, Antarctica - #650 | ecosystem: Environmental > Aquatic > Non-marine Saline and Alkaline > Saline | place: Antarctica: Organic Lake...
AGGCTGGTCTCCTGATAACCATGCATACCAACACAGGTCGCCAGACCCGACAAAAATTGAGAGAGCCACTGCAACGAGCACAGCGGCTCTATTTTTTTTAGTTTTTCCCTTCTTGAGAAAATTGTGGATTTATTTGTGGCTGGCCGAGACTAGTCAGCAGCCGATCAGCCAAACTACCTGGCTGAAGGTCACCCCCCATTGTAGCCATTTAGTCTAATTGTTTGCACAATCTGAGTGAAATTATAGATTGATTACAGTTACGATAGTTTTGGTTAGGCTGACTGCGGCATCACTAGCCTAGGAGTATTTCCAGTTTTTGACCACTCAAAGGTACTTAGCATTTACATAGGATTTAGCAATAGAAAATTATTTGTCAAAGGAATAATGGCAAGGTTTGATTTCAAAAAATTTTGAAGCACAACAAACACTAACGACTAGAACCGCAAAGGCTGCCTTGAGAATTGGCGGCTACACAAAGGCAAAACAATTTGACCATAACAAGGGAGGCATCGTGTCAGCAGCCTCACTCATAACCTGCTGGCTGTTTATGGTGGAGGAACCAAGACTTGACGAAATACAGTCGGCCATTAATCAACAGGAGGCATTGCGGTTGTGGCCGTCTGCACAATTTGTAGAATGGCTGCGAGTGGAAGCAAAAAGGGGGATATTGCAGTTGTTTAGGTAAGGCAACCACAAGCAACAAGTAGGGGGTGATCCTGCAGATCACAAAAAATGGGGCGGAGCCTGCGCTGCAACCTGCATTGAAGTTGTACCTAATGTAGTGAGAGCGATTCAGGGGGGGCTGCACTCCCTCTGCACCCCACTGCTCCTGTTCAACCATTTCTGAGATGGCAGCCTGGTCTTTGCAATGAAGAGCGGCATTCAAATGACAATTCACGGGGGCTGCGCCCCCCCTGCACCCCCCCGCTCTTGCGTTTGCACAGTCCCTGTCATACCATACCGTGTCTGAAGTTGTTTGCTTGCCAATGGTGTGTAAGACCTCTGATGTATACCTCATCATTAGACAATTCAGGGGGGGACGTTGCAGTTGTTTAATCACTGTACTTAACACAGACAGAGATACAAGAAGGGTGCGCATTGAGCTGTGTGCTGCACCAATTCAGCTATGTGCTGCACCAAAGCTTATTTGCGTCAGATAGTACTATTATCAAAAGACTTGCTTGCTACCAATTGAAAGTGCGTTTGAAGGTGCACCTAAGAGCCTGTGGCAATTAGAGGCATGTCTCCTACACCTTCGTACTAATGCTACCTTTGCGTTGGCAAGAAGGTGCTGCAATGATAGCACCAAACAAAACCGCGCAATTGACTCTCTTCTTCCCCCTCAGTTTCTTACAAGGCGGTTTACAAATTCACGAAAAATGGTGCTAAGAATGCATTCTATGCCAGTATTCATTAATCACCTCCAAGCACCTCACCAGGATTGATACCTTACTAAAACTCGCCCAAGAAACATCTTGAAACCACAGCATGTCAGGAGATGAAGATGGCTAAAGACAGTTGACATCTTCATGGTGCACTTATGTGGTGCGTTTCTATGCCACACTCTCCAACAAGTTATGACTAGATAAACTAAGCATTGGTGCTTACACAGTGATCGCGCACGAAACAGTTGCCGAGCATCTGGCGGGCTGGAGCAATCTCGTGTGTGTACGCTTTGTGTGTGTGTGCATGTGGGTGTATCTACAAAAATGAAATGGTGCGCAGGTTGTGCCAAACAGAGGATGCCTTCCTCATCTTTCCGGATGTTTGTGCCAGAAAAGCAGCGCACCTGAGCCGATGACCACGAACACAAAAAAGGCCAGCATCAAAGGACCCACAGCTAGCTTTTCTTTCTTCTTGGCCTGCAAGCAAACAGTCAAGGAAGGAGCTCCCCATCAATTATATCAAAATGATATTGCTGCAACAATGATGAGCCTAAGTAAAACAGTAGCACTGTCCGGCCTAGACGTAGCAAAACATGGGTAAGCGCAAACTTACTCAAAAAAGTGATACACAATAAGGTTGTGATTCTGGCGAAGGAATTGCGTCATCCAAGCCGGCGTTGTAGGTACATAACTTACAGTACTTGTAGTGCGGATGCACACTTCAAGCAATTACGGATCCCTAATGCTCGTTTTGTAGAATGCAAGCGAGCAAGTTTCAAAGCGATGACGGTATGTGCGTGGGCTGCAACCTCTTTTTATTTCTGCAACATAGTATTCCTCATGCGCTAACATTACAAACGTGCTTGCAATGCTTTCTACCCGCGAGTGTACTCTCTTGTTGCAAATATTTGCACGACGTTAAGCATTGCACAGGCGTGTTGTGAATGTGTTTGTTCAATGCATGAATGCTATGATTGCTGATGATGAACCAGTTATTCCTGTTCTGTTACTCTATTCGTTTGCTCCTACGGAGCTGCCTACCTATACACATCTGCCTGTGCCTAAGGTTAATTAACAGCAGAACAACACACGCAAAACAGCACAGCACAGCAAGTATGTACGTGCACGTATTGGTACGCCTAGACCTGCTATCAGCATGCACATGTGTGTAAATGAGTGTTGCGTAAAATTGAGTGTAGTACCCAGTATGTGTTTCAGGCAAGTGCATGTTCCGTGCCATTGTGTGTGTATATTTGTGTGTGTGTGTGTTTGTGTGTGAGTGTATGCGTATGTGTGTGTTGTGTGCAGTTGTGTATGTATGTGCGTGCATGCATGCATTGTTGTGTGAGTATGTGTGTGTTGAGTGTGTGTGCGTGCTTGTTTGTGTACGTGCGTGTTGTGCGCGCATGTGCATGCATGCGTACATTTGTGCGCGTTGTTCTATGTGTCAGGTGTCAGGTAAGTGTGTGTGTGCGTGTGTGTGTACATGTGTATACGTGATTGTGTGTGTATGTATGCATGTGTGTGTATGCATGTGTTTGTTGTGTGTGTATATGTATTGTGTGTGTTGTGCATGCACATGCGTGTATGCGTGTACTTATTGTGTGTGTGTGTGTGTGTGTGTGTGTGTGTGTGTGTGTGTGTGTGTGTGTGTGTGTGTGTGTGTGTGTGTGTGTGTGTGCGTGTGTGTGTGTGTGTGTGTGTGTGTTCACGTGTGTATGTATACATGCGCAGGTATGTGCGCATGCCCACTGTGCGAGCGTGTCCAAGAAAGAAACCACCTGACCTTTCCAGTCAGCTTCCTCATCCTTCCCTCTCCCCTCTCCCCCCTCCTCCCTCACACACTCCACACTACACTCACCGCACCGGACTCCGCGACTGAGCCCCGCCTCAGGACATTGTCGCTGAACTTGGAGATCTTGGCGTTCACCAGGCGCTTGTTGTACACGCCTCCCTAAGTAGAAGGAGGAGGGTGAGGAGGTTTGTGGGTTAAAAAACGGGAGCCGGGGAAGACGAGGCGCAGCAAGGTGTCCTTCACGAGGCAGCTAAGCAATTGCCGCTTACCATGGTCCTGCCTTCTGGTTTTTATTTGAATTAAATTACTGTATAAAAGTCTGCAATTTCAGCTTCTTGGATTGTTATTTTCGAGGCAAACACCTTTTCGCCTGCATCGTCTCCTCCATAAATAAGCTTACTGTTTAACAGCCTGTTGTTAAGATTATTGTTTAAAACTGCAAAAATCATTCTGTCGCGGCTATGAACCGGCCTCAAAAGACATCCAACCTAATTATATATCTACCCACTCGGATGTGTTGGTCATTCAGCAACGCAAGTATAGCAAAAATAATGTACAGTTGTTGCCGCTGTCAAGGGAAAAAAGTGACCCATTCAACTATCTGCTAACTGCTCTCAGCTGGTTCGCAAGCTTTTGTCGTGAGTCTCATGCCGTGCCATTTGGCGATGTCCTCTTTTATAATGGCGCTCACCGCTTGGTGTTGCTTTACTATAGGCTTTCCCCTGCAAGCATGTTAGGCATCATACACTCTGAAAGATTGTAGTTGCACAGAACAAAAAGATATGGCGAGGTGCATGGTACCAGGACTCAGGATAGAGCTAAGAAACTTGCTTCCAATATTATCAACTCTCATCAGGACCCGGTTCAGGTCAAGCCTGCGACCCTCCTGATCCCTATTTATCTCTGTCTTTTTCCTGATGGTGGAGGAGTTTATGGTACCCGGTGTCAAAGTGGCTCCTTTTTCTTAATCGATGGAGAGAGTGGTTTTCACTGCCTGCGTTAATTTTTTTTTTGTTTCTTACCAGGACTCAGGGAGCAACAATGGGGAAGGAAAGTTGAGGTTCTAAGAAGCATATGTTAACCCCTCTAGATCTTCTGTTATGATAAAAAACAGCACGCATTACAATTTCAAAACCATCGGTTCAATCTTAAATTGACACACTTTTTGATTGATCGATGGAAGAAGTATGGGCAAGGTCGCTTGTCTGCGTTGTGTGCCCCCAGGGCAGGTTGCAGGGGTGTATTCAGGAAACACACCAGCAAATGACTCTACAGGTGCACCATCATTGAACTGCATCACGCACACAGCACAATGATCAAATTAAGGATTGCATTGGATTGGCAAAGGTACGAGCTGAATTTGTGCACTTGGCAGGCAGTCAGTGTAAGGCCAGCGTATAATAGTTTCAAATTCCTTATTACAGAGTTAGGTGCATAAGTAAAGCATGGTGCCAAGGAGCTTTGGGGGCTTCCCCTGCTACGAATGAGCACTCAAAGATGTGGACACCACTCACGGCAATGAGGCACAGGGAGAATGGGCCAGGCAGAACCTTAAACATAAAAACGCACAGGAAGTACCAAAGTGAATTCATTTTGATTTGAAGCTACCCACAAAATAAGTGCACGTTTGTTCACCTTTTATGCTGATCAATTAAGCTCCCAAGAGAAATATGCAATTTAGGCTTTGTTGGTTATTCGGCTCAAGCTAAGTCTTTGCCGTTACTTTTTCCTTGAGTCACTTACATGTGGCAGGCACCCTGCGCGTCTGGTGATAACGCTTTGAGTAGTTATCCCCGAATAAGAATAACTGACCCTTTAAGGGGGCAAGATGCAATTACGTATACTCACTAATAATGAGGACAATGTTGAACAGCACTAACATTTCACGCAGCACTGCAGTACTGCGCTTAATAGCACAACCGATGAGGTAGCTGAATGCCCAAAATTGTCGGCGCTTACTTGAAATCACTGGCCTCCACCTCTATTCTGTACATGGCACCACCTGCAGTAGCATGGCCAACAGAGACACTTACGCAATTTGTTGGTCACGGTGATGGTTCTGATGTACTGCAACGAAACGCCACAGTGCTGGTTGCTGAGCTTTACAGTGCCCGGTACCAAAGTGGCACCTTATCCATAATCAGTGTTTGCACATGCTATATTGTTTGCAGCGTTTGCACCACGTGCGTTGCAGATGCGTGTCTGTGTGTCTGTGTGTGTGTATGTGTGTGTGTGTGTGTGTGTGTTTGTGTGCGTGCGTGTGTGTGTGTGAGCGCATGTGTGTATGAGTGTGTGTGTGTGCTTATGTGTTGTGCAAACATAACTCATTGCTCATCAAACACTCACATCCCCCAGATACGTCTTCAACTTCTATGCGCTTGGATCCTGGAAGGCTGGCTGCAAGCTTCGCTGCCACGTCCTTTTCTGCTGGGTTACCTGTAATTGTAATCGTATGTGCAAGTGCAATTGCCTGTGTGCTGTGTGCGTGTGTGTCTGTATCTGAATGTGTGCGTGCTTGTGTGTACATGTATTTGTGAATATGTGTGTGTGTGTGTACACGTGTGTGTGTGTTTATGTGTGTGTGTTGTGCATTCGTACGTGTGCGTATGCGTGAATGCATATGTATGTGCATGCGTGTGCGTAAGTTCGTGCGTTTGTGCGTGTGTTTAAGCGTGTGTGTATGTGTGTGTGAGTATGTGTGTGTATGTGTGTGTTTAAACGTGTGTTTATGCGTGTATGTATGTGTGTGTGCATGTGTGTGAATGTGCATGCGCTTGTGTGTGCATGTGTATGTGGTGTCTCTGTGTGTCTATGTGTTTGTGTGTATGTGTGTGTGTGTGTTTGTGTGTGTGCGTGCGTGTGTGTGTGTGCGTGTGTGCGCGTGAATCTGCAAGCTTGTGCGTGTGTGCGTATGTGTGTGTGTCTGTGTGTGTGTGTGTGTGTGTGTGTGTATGTGTGTGTGTGTGCGTGTGTGTGTGTGTGTGTGTGCGTGCGCGCAAGCACGCACATATGCGCATTCATGCGCGTTTATGCCATAGTGTGTGCTCTTACGCCTGGACTTAGGAGCACACGCACCTGCAGTAACTGAGACGGTGGCAAACAGGCGTGCAAGACCGGTACCAAAGCCTGAAACTATGGTACTATGAGGCTTCAGTAGAGAAAGCATCAAGAATGTGACAAAACCCAAAGTCAGATTTCCTATACCCTATTATTTTTTGTTTTGGTGCACTGTATTTTATTAACAGCAATGCAATAATTGAAAGGGCAGGCTAGGTGGGCATTTCAAGGGGTCTGACAAGGATCTTTTTGGCAGCAGACCAGGCAAAGATCCATGGCACCAGCAGGAGCATCAACCAACATGATGACCCCCATGCAGGCATGTCTGCACAGCCCGCGGACTCTTCATTCACAATCATACGCACACCCAACCGTCCATGTGTACATGCAAACACACACACACACACACACACATACACACATACACACACATACACACAAAGACATAGGTAGCTACACATGCACACACCTCACACATACATGCGGATTCATATGCTTACTCACACACACACACACACACACACACACACACACACACACATGCTCACGCTTACACACCCATGCACACACAAATTACACATTGCACAGACACAGACAAAGAAACACACAGACACACACACGCACGCATGCTCACGCTCACACTCCCATGCACACACACATGCATATGTAGCTACACACGCACACACCTCACACATACATGCAGATTCATATGCTTACTCACACACACGCACTCATGCTCACGCTCACACACCCATGCACACACCCATGCACACACACACACATTACACATGACACATGAAACAGACACACACAGACATACACGCACGCATGCACACGCTCACACACCAATGCACACATACACACACACACATTACACATTACACAGACACGCACAGACACACATGCACGCAGGCGCACGCGAACACACATACACACACACACAAACACACACACACACATGTACACAAGCACATAAACACAAACGCACTTATCCCATGCAGCCCACTTCCATAGACATTCCTGGTCCCAAGTGCAAAATAGAACTGCCGCTGCCAGGTGACACGAACAACCAGGTGAGTGCTCCATTAAAACGCACCCTTTCTCTCTCCATTTAACCACATTCATTGCTCAAGTAGATACCGCCATGAGGTCCGTACAAACACTGTTATTCGCATCTGCCACAGTATGGTGGCACGCGCACGGTCCGCGAGGGCTACACCTTTGATGTGGCCCACCAAATCGGAGAGGGCACCTACGGTCAAGTGTTTGTGGGCAACTGCAAGAGGAATAAGGACAGGGTACGTACACCAACTCATGCATACGCACATAAGCGCACATGCATGTGGACATAAATATGCATTCAAAGCTTCCTGTATGCATGGGCAAGATCATTATTTTGTAACCGACGCGTGCGCACTCACACAAGCACACATCCACATACACATGCATGCACGCACACGCTCACTCGCACAGGTAGCCCTGAAAAAGATCCGCATGGACACAGAGAAGGAGGGCTTTCCCATCACAGCCATCCGTGAGATCAAAATCCTGAGCAGCATGCAGCACGAAAACGTGGTCAACCTCCGGGAAATTGTGCGCTCAGAGAGTGAGTGCTTGGATTCTTTCCTTGTAGCGATTGTGCCAGCTTCTTCAGTATGCAGCCGCATGACAACAGTTGCTCTAAATTGGAGTCGAGCCCACTTTAGTCAGTTATTGGGGAGTGATTTATCACGCGGTATGGAAGTGTCTGTGAGGATGATATGATAAGTGTGAAGTGTGGCTTTCGCCCTTTAGCTATGACTAAGACAGATTGCAAAAGCTGCCAATTTTGTTGTTGGCTAAGACCGTGCTGCTGCTCCTTTCAAGCTGGCTGCACACAATAGAGAGCACAGGAAGCACAAAGGACAAGCAGCACGGTGCTATCCCTCCCGCCACCATATTTCTACAGCAATAGACGTATCTGATTTGCAGTCCACCTCAGCTCACTTCCTGGATATTACTTGGCGTCCAGTCTCACTCTTCAGCCCATCTAGCTCCCATGCTTATCTTTCCAGATTTTCCGGTCAGCCTCCTGCGATCCCTCTTTGCATTTCTCCTATTCTTTTTATCATGATCCAGTCGTTCAGCCTCTCTCTTGTTACACACGCACATCTACCTTGTGCGTTTCTCCGCCTCTCTACATTCCTTATCTACTTGTGTGCACCCTCTTTTCCCTCACTACCTGTATTCCTGCCTCCCTCCCTCCTTGTGTGTGCGCTTTCTTTCCCTCCTTCCTTGTGTGCACCCCTCTTTTCCCTCTCTCCATGTATGCACCCTCCTCCCCTCATTTCTTTTGTGTGCTCCCTCTGATCCTGCTGCTACCCCCCTGCAGTCCACCGCAACAACAACTTCAAGGGCTCCATCTACATGGTGTTTGATTACGCGGAGTACGACCTCACGGGCCTCATGGAGACTGTGAAGTACAAATTTTCTGAAGCGCAGGTATGTGTGTGTGTGTGCGTGTGTGTGTGTGTGTGTGTGTGTGTGTGTGTGAATAAGCATTTGCAAGGGTGTTGTCGTCAAAGATTAGGTGCAGCTTCCTCATTCCCCTTCTATTACAACTTGCATTGACAGGTTTCAGCTTTGACTTTGCCCACCCCTATGTTAAAGAGAGGGCAACCAAAGGCCCGCTCAGTGGCTTGCTCCTTCAGCGCCTTTACGCCTACAATCATGTTGTCACTTTTTAAGTTCCCACCCCTCCCTGCAGATCAAGTACCTCACGTGTGGAGTTTTGACTCGTAAAAAGGTGTCATGAGAAGCCTACAACTTCCGAATGCTTTGCAATGTCTCCCCCTTTCCCCCCTCCTGTAGATCAAGTGCATCATGAAGCAACTGCTCAAGGGTCTGGCTTACGTGCACGGCAACGGGGTGTTACACAGAGATCTCAAGGTGGGTGGTGCAGTGTGTAGGCTTACGTGGATAGTTGTGGCTCATACGAAGGCATAAACCTGCACAGAGATCTCACGTTGGGTGCTGTGTAGACTTACAGTGAGGGTTGTGGGCGGGCTAGCTAGAAGGCATGATTTCTGCAGAGGCTTGAAAGTGGGTGGTGCAGTGTGCAGGCTTGCACAAAGAGTTGTGGGCTCACCTCATGGCACCGGCTTGCACAGGAGTCTCATATTAAGGCGGTGAAGGCTCTGCTTTGAATGTTGATTTCTGAAAGCAGTACTACAGCAAGCTGAAAAGAAGAGAATGAAGCTTTGCTGCTCATGCATTGTCTTGGAATCACGCACAAATGAGGAGAGGTTCACTTGCTGCACATTAGAACTGCAAGTATTTATTTATGTGCTGATGTAACATCATTTTATTGCAATAGATAGGGCATTATGTGGCCAAATAAAATGAATCGTCATTCGCAGGGTTTGACAAAATTTAGGACGCCCATGTGCTCTGTGTTGTGGGCTCATTTGCGTGAAGGGATTACAAGTCCTTTCTAACAGCCATTGTCGAAACAACTTATAAGTTTGGGATGAAAAGCAGAAAACATCCTCTTTGGCCGCAATAGCAACCCAACACCATTAGGCTTTTGCCAAGAAATTGGCATTGCTTTGTTTTTTGAGGTATCAATTTACTTCCGTACGTATTGCAGGCAGGCAAGAGATGTTTGTGCTAATTGCAATAATCCCAGGTTTGGCACATTAATTTTGGCAGTTTTGGCACAAACTTTGGCACGTGAAGCGTAATGTCTCTAGGTTACCTGTGTTACGCCAAGTATTGACTGCTACGCCCTCTATGCCGGCCTCCTTCACCATCCTTATTGACAGCACTGTCACTTTGCTCTTTTTCACATGCGGTCTGTGCATTTCCTCAGCTGTGTCCGCGAAGAAACCGCCGCCGTGACCTGTGTCCTCTGTGCAGGCCTCCAACATCCTCATAGACAGCTTTGGCACCGTCAAACTGGCGGATTTCGGACTAGCTCGTACGTGGCAGGAGCGGCAAGACTCCCGACTCACCAACAGAGTCATCACCCTTTGGTACAGGTAAGGGTCGTAGTGGTACAAGTCAGGGTCGTACAGGTAAGAATCGTTGTGGTACAAATAAGGGTCGTTGTGGTACAGGTCAGGGTCGTTGTTCACCCTTTGGTACAGGTAAGGGTCGTGCAGGTAAGGGTCGTTGTGGTACAGGTCAGGGTCGTACAGGTAAGGGTCGTTGTGGTACAGGTCAGGGTCGTACAGGTAAGGGTCGTTGTGGTACAGGTCAGGGTCGTAGTGGTACAGGTCAGGGTCGTTGCTCACCCTTTGGTACAGGTGAGGGTCGTTGTTCAGGTAAGGGTCGTTGTTAAGGTAAAGGTCGTTGGTACAGGTAAGGGTCGCTGCTCAGCAGTGGCGTGCCACAGTATTGGTCCATCAAGTCATCAAACGACGCTTGCAGGCTAGTTTGTACATGGCAGACAGGAGCGGCAAAATCCTTGACGTACATTTGTACAGGGCCCTGTGATAGTTGTTTGGCAGTCATATGCCGCAACTGTAATCAAGAGCCAGATGAAGCATGCAGGCTAGATTGTGCATGGCAGGAGTTACGAGATTCTTGACGTACCTACAGGGCCATCAACCTGGGATGGTTGTTTGGTAGTGGTGTGCGGCACTATAACTAAGTGTCAGATGATGCATGCAGGCTAGTCAGTATGTGGCAGCCAGGAGCGGCTAAATTCTTGACGCGCATGTAGGGCCATCCCCCTGTGACAATTGATAGTGGTGTGTGGTGTGTTGATGTAGTACGTGTGTGTCTGATGTTGTGGTGTTTCTGGGTGGCAGGCAGGAGTGGCGATGGCCCCTGGTTGATTACAAGGGGTCATCACTCTGAATTACAGGTACAAGAAGTTTGTTCATTAGCGGTGAGCCATAGCTCAATGAATCTTGCGAGGGGGGTTCAGTGGTCAAGTGTGCCTTTGTTCTTGCAGGGCGACTTAGTCGTTGGTTGTTTGCTATAAGCACAGGTGGGCTCCTTTGTACAGTCCTCGAATCTGCTTCTGCATGTACGACTAGGTTGCCTAGGCTGCTGTTGGAAAGGTTGTGGCACCTGACGCCTGATGCGAAGCATTACTTTTTCATCTGCTTCTACGACGCTTGCACTCAGGACGCTCACTGTTGCTGGTGAAGGCTGAGCGCTATGGACACTATGGAAGCGTTAAATATATGAGGCAAAGCTGCGCTTAATTAAATGCCACTACTTCACACTCAGGCCGCCTGAGCTGCTGCTGGGGGCTGAGCGCTATGGGCCTGAGGTGGACATCTGGAGTGTAGGCAGCATTTTTGCTGAGCTGCTGGTGGGGAAGCCCATCTTTCCTGGTGGGGTGCATTGATGTGTGTGTGTGTGTGTGTCACAAAAAACGTGCTGTTGTGGTGTTGTGGTGCTGCACAAGCGTGCCGACCTTTCTTTGTGTTCTTTGTGGGTTTGTGTCTGTCTGTGTGCATGTGTGTATGTGTATGCGTTTGTATATGTGAGTGCGCGTAAAGCTTGTGGGAGGGTAAAACACAACTTAAAGCGTACACGTATGCAGGAAATTTATTGCACTGCTGCATGCATATCTGCTCAGTGGTTAGCTGTGTATATATTTATGTGCGTTTGTACGCCTGTGCGTCTAGGTACCTAAGTCTGTGGGCCGTGCGCATGTGCTTGAAATGAGCCTTATTTGTAGTGTCGACATTGCTTGAATTTAGAGATCATTTTTCCATGTGTGGAATCTCAAATGGCTAGTTGTGTGAAGATGACGAGCAGTTTCTAAGTTCTTTTCAATTACTCCCAGAATGAAATAATTGTGAAGTTAAGGTTGCTTCTGACGTGCGCAACACAAAACATAAACGCAAATTCAGGAGTGGAAATCTTTGTGTGGGAGCTTTCTTTCACTCTCCTGTATGGCACCACACGACGCAGGGAAGGAGGAGATCGACCAGCTAGACAAGATTTTCCAGATCATGGGCACGCCCAACTCAGAGTCCTGGCCAGGCATTGAGAAGCTCCCAACGTAAGTAGCAGGGAGCACATGGCTTTCCTTGATGCCACTTTACACCCTCCTGCACCTATACAACCTTGTGTAGGTGCAAAAAGGTATATCTGATACCTGCCTGCCTTCATGCGGCAAGGGTTTTTTTGCCATGCATTGGGGTTCTCCTGAGGGTTCACACCCACCTGTTCCAACACACAACCCACGTGTGCTGTAGCATCGGTACGTCCCCTTTGCTGCTGGCCAAGCATGCCCATGGACCAACACACACGTTTAGGGTTGGCCAGAACCATGTAGGTATATACGGCTTATATACAGAGTTTTTGGCAAGGGAATTACCATAAATACGGTCATACGGTGTATGTATTACATGGTTCTGGCCAACCCTACACACACTCCAAGATACCTGCAATGCGTCGGTCATCATGTTGCCACCACCTTGCAGCTGGGCAAGCATTGTCAAGGGTCGTCAGAAAGGGATGAGCCTCCATGGATCAACACGCACACTCCAGAACATGTTGCACGTTGTTCTGTTCATTGCCACCCTTGCAGCTGGGCTAGCATTGCTAAGGGGCGTCACAAAGGGATGAGCCTGCGCAAGTGGGTGAAGGATATGGCCAAGCACACGGGGCAGCCCCCGGTGAAGGAGAGTGCCATCCAGCTGATGGAGAAGATGCTTTCGCTGGACCCCTCAAAACGTTGCTCAGCACTGGAGGCGTTCAGGGTAGGTTGTGTGGGTGTGGGAGTGGTGTAGCTGTGGGTGTGGGTGTAACTGTGAGTGTGGATGTGGATGTGGTGTGGGTGTAGGTGTGGATGTGGTGTAGGTGTAGGTGTAGGTGTAGGTGTGGGTGTCGCTGTGAGTGTAGCTGTGGGTGTGGGTGTGGATGTGGATGTGGATGTAGCTGTGAGTGTGGGTGTGGGAGTGGGTAGGATAGACAGGGTTGGGTGTATGAGTGGGAGTGCATTCCTGAGCAGACATTTTTGAGGCAAGGGTGGACACAGTTTGGATGGGGGATGAGCGAATTACAGAAGCCAGGCGGTCGGTGTGTGACTACTTTCTGCCCTACAACTTCATCAAGTGCATAACAGGTGGGGTGTTTCTTGTAAGGAAAGCAAAACTTGGAGGTATGCGTGCTTACCTTGGTGCCAGCACACCTTGTTGGGCAGGATAAACACTGTGCAGAGTTGAGAAGACCCTTGAGAAGAAGAGAAGGCAAATCACCATACTGCCTAATACCGCTGCACTAGGCCAATTGACTGGTATGGCTGTGCCTATTTGAGATACCATGACAATATGGCCACCCGTGTGTGTTGGGTGCGTTATATGGTCTTATACATAAGCTGAGAGAGCAATGAGGTTTGCTGTTAGGGCGTTTTCTGGCGCGCTTCTGGAGCAGGACAATGAATGCAACACCTGGCGCTTCTTTGAGCAGGTCGGCAGCTGAGAGCGGCAAAACAATTGGAACTAATCAAGCTGAACAAGCAGTCCTTGATTTCTTTTTCCATTACACACAGAAGCTCTTGCAACTCACAACACACACGCAACTCACGACACACGTATACAGCAAAGTACACACACGTACACGCACACATACACGCATGCACGCACGCACGCACTCATCTGCCTGCAGGACCCATGGTTCTGGAACTCTGATCCCGACCCTTGTGACCCCAAGGACCTTCCCTGCCACGGCTCCTCCCACGAGTTTACTATGAAGAAACGACGGCATGAGGTAGGTGGAGGGTGGCATCATATGCTGAAAATCTGATTTCTGCGGCGTGTGAGTGAGAGGGTGTGCCTTTCTGCATCTTATTTCCCTTGGCGTCCACCATCAGGGACGTCGGCATGAAGCGCGTGGAGCTGCTCGTGACAATGCTTTGGGTTTTGAGGCGTGAAAGTGTATGCTTTGCCACAGCACGTATGCATGTGCGCATTCCGATGTATGCACGAGAGGCATGTTGTGACAGTGCTTTGTGTATAATGGTGTAGAATTTATGCCTTGCCACGGCATGTATGCATTCTGATGTATGCAAGAGAAAAAGAGAGAGAGAGAGAGAGAGAGAGAGAGAGAGAGAGAGAGGAAGAGAGAGAGAGATGTTGTCACAGACTTGCAAGCAATGCTGCCCTTCTTTGCTGAGCACCGCTACCATGGCCCTACACACCACACCACCTTCATGATGAAGACAGCTGCTACTGTTCCTCATTACATCAGCATGGAGGAATTTGGATATTCATTCCTCTGTTGAATCGTCCTGACCCTCAAATGCTTGTCATATCGTCATATCACATGGTTCTTGCACACTCCCACACACAAACACATACAAAACAGGGAAACAGAAGTGCATTGTGTGCATGGGTGTGTTGTGTGTTTGTTTGTGTGCTTGTGCGTGTGCGCGCTTGTGTTTGTGCGAGATAACTTGCATGTGTGCAAGTTGTTTGTATATGTTTGTGTGCACGTAAAGCATGTCTTTTTATTAATATAAATTGCCAAGCTTTTACCTCTTCCTTCATTTCCCTGTCTATCTATCAGCACCGCATAGCAGAGGCGCATCACGCTGTACTGATAACACACTCATGACAGCTTGATCTCCAGCCCATTTGTCCACCCACCTGAACGCTGCATATACAGGAACGGGAAGCGCACCACGCAGTGCCCATGCCCCACCCCCAGCAAGCAATGCACGGAGGGGGCCCCTCCAACCCCTATTACCAGCGCAGCCAGATGGGACCACCAGACGGCAACAAGCGTGCACGCCCAGGTGTGTGTGTTTGTGTGAGTGTGTGTGTATGTTGCATCAATTTGTGCATGTGTGTGTAATGTTTGTGGAGCTCACGCTCTGCATTGATGAATAGTTTACGTAAAGTTGTAACAGCCTGTATGTTTGTTTGCGTGAGCTCAGACAGGATTAATTGTGCACATCCACGCACAAACAAACGGACATAGGCACGTGTTTGCTTGCCTTTTCGCAGTCATAAGATTGCTGCTCTTTACACGGCGCACACTGCACACACTCTCATACCCGTGATAGTTGCAACCACTGCCCTGTTGCTTTGGCTCTACTGCCTTTGCTGCCCATATGCCTCTGGCACAGCAACCAGCATGCTCAACGTGGTCTCCCTCACCCTCACCCTCTAGAACACACATACACACACGTGGGTGTGCACGCGCACACGCATACACACACTGACATTCGCACCTTGCATTATTACGCAGGGGGGATGCCACCTGCTGCAGGCGGAGGGGGGGGACGAGGAGGACGAGGAGGAGGCCCTCAAGGGCGTGGAGGAGGTGCGTGTCCTTGCCTCCACTTGCCTGTGAGATGGGGGTGTATCCGTGTGTGCATCTAGGGGTGCGCGTAGGAGGAGCCTGTCTTTAATTTGTGGTGTGTGCGAGTGTGTTTATGTGGTTTCTGTTTATGTGGTTTCTGTGAGTGTGTCTTAGTAGGTGCATATAAAGCAATCAAGGAGGTGCGAGTCCTTGTCTCCCCTTGCCTGTATGATGGGGGTGTATCCGTGTGTGCATCTAAGGGTGCGCGAAGGAGGAGCCTGTCTTTAATGTGTGGTGTGTGCAAGTGTGTTTTTGTAGTTTCTGTGAGTGTGTCTTGGTGTGTGCATATTAAGCAATTAAGGAGGTGCGAGTCTTTGATGCCCCTGTGTGTACGTATCGTGTGTATGTTTGTAAAAGGAAGAAGGTCGGTTTAGAGTTGGAAGAAGTAAAAAGGACTTCCTTGCTCGCTTTGGTAATTTGGCAAACTGGGTGAGGTGCGTCAGTGATGGTTGCGGATACATAAGTAGAGAGTCAGACGCCATAATATTGATAATAATTGTATGTTTCCTCTGTGTGACGTGGTGCCGTAATATCACGTGTAAACAACTGTGTCTGTAACTGTGTGCACAATATCCGCTGTCGTATCATGCCGTGTTACTACGCACCACACAGGACTTAGTCCTCAATACGCTTATTTTGCGGAAGCTCAAACGTGGCAGCTTTTTTTCATGCACATCATTTTCACCTAAGCGAACAGAGGGTTTATAATTTGTGCATGCAGAGGGAGAGCCCCCTGGAGATTGCACACATATACATCGTGCAAGCATGTAAATAACGTTCATGAAGACACATGTACTAATTGGAGTTTTGGGGCTTTATCGATGTGACAGGTGTGCCCCCTGGAGCGGGCAGAGGTGCAGGTGTCACCCCCCCCATGGGAGCTGGAAGGGCACCCTACATGTCCACAGGTATTGTATTTCTGTGTGTTCGTGTGCATGTGTGTACACGTGCAATTGTGTATATGTGTATGCATGCGTGCATGTGTGCATGCTTGTGTGTGCATGTGTGTGTATGTGCGCGTGCTTGTGTGTGTGTGTGCTTGAGTGCGCAGCATCCTACATGGCCACGGGCGATATCTTATTTTTGTGTAGTTTTGAGTGTATTTGTCAGTGGTTTTAGTGGCTCAGAAACAAAAACAGCAGTATCCCTTTTTTGGGTGGCAAGGCTAAAACCGTGGTTGGGTTGGCTAGAACCGTGTTGTATTTGGTTAACAAGTGGCACTTGGGGCTGGCATGTCTCCCAAACATATACGGCCATACACGGTGGATACGTTTGATTGTGGCCAAGCCTAGCTACAGGTAAAAATTTATCCCGCGCAGGATTCATCTGCTGCTTGCCCTCACGTCTAGAAACAGGGTGTACTGCCTTGCTCACAGTGTGTGCGTTTCACTCACAAGCACGAAGAATGGAGTGCAGGTTACTGACACAGGGTGCCGATTTTGGGTATGCATCTTCAAGCTGCCCTCTACGTCCAAATCTGTCCTCTGGGCATCCGCCACCCATCATCAATGTCTGCTTTGTCATTTCTTCAAGGCCTGTGACAAAGGCACCCGGTACCAAAATGGCTCCTTTTCCTTACTTGACGTGAGGAGTGGGTTTTCTCTGCCTGCATAGTTTTCTTTTTTTTTGACAGGCCCTTCTGCGTGCGTCCCTAAAGTGTTAGCCTGCCACCCCTAGATTTTCTTCAAACTGAACACAGGCCCTTCTACACTTCCCGTGGGTTTGCAGGGAGAGGGTGTTTTTCCTACGCATTCAGTCCCGGCTGTGTTATCTGGCCCTTTCACTGATATTTGGTTCTAATAATTTTGCCTTCAGCACCATACACAGGCGGCCCTGCAGCAGGGCGTGGCGGCTATGCAGGGGGTGCCCCCCCTGCACGTGCACCCTACGCTCCTCAACCTGCATACAGCACGATGCCCCCCCCAGGTGTGTGTGTATGTGTGTGCGTGTGTGCATGTGTGTGTGCGCGTGCATGTGTGTGTGCGTGTGTGAGAAAGTATGTTTAGGAGTATATGCCCGCGTCTGAATTCAAGAATACCAGCTGTTAAAAACTGCATTGTGGAAGCAAAGAGGTGGCTACATTTCATACAATGAATCATATAAACAACCAATACAAGCTGAATCATATAAACAATCAATACAAGCTGAGATTTTCATCCGGTTGGTAATTTAGAAATGCAATTGTTGTAACCAAAAGTGGAACAGCAAGCAATACCAGAAGGAGTTGTTATAAGGACCTAACTACCATGGTGTCCAGACAGACAACCACTGCTGTGGCAATTTGCGCGTGTACTGTTCAATTTCCATTTACAACGGCGTAATATCTCTGTTGGCTGCTGCTAAGACAACCTTTGCATAAATCTGTAACGTTTTGTGCTTTAGGGAGCGCAGCAATGATGCCTCCCCCTATGGCCCCTGGACAGCAAGCCCCTGCGGCATATCCACCCCCTGCAGGATATGGCACAGCACCACAGCCAGGTGCGGATGGAGGCAAGGTCGAAGCACCGTCAATTGAAAAAGATTGGAAAATTACTGGAAAATTACCATTAGTACGGAGTCTGCATTTCACAAGTTAGTAAGTCTGCCTCGTCAACATGCATCCTCAATCAGAACTTAGGTTGCTGTGGCCCTCTTTGATTAACCCAAGGCAACTGAACAGCTTGTGTACCTCACTTCGCTCGTGAGTTTCCCTCTGCTTTTCTGCTGCAGAAATGGACGTCGCTTCTTGCCCTTTTCCCATGAGAATAATCATGGTACAAACCATAATTAACAACTGTATTGCCTGTGCAAACCATCCGCTTTGTAGCAGGCATGTACGGTGCAAGGCCTCCTCCTGCAGGAGCGTACGGTGCTCCCCCTGGCGGCGTGCCTTTGGCACGGCCGCCATGGAACCCACAGCAGCAGCAGCAGCAGCAGCAGCAGCAACCGCGGCGATAAGGGGCAAGGGAGTGAGACAGGGCATGCGTCCTTTTGCTACGTTAATGTTGTAGATAATTGTTGTAGATAGTTTAATATCAGAGCCCCCTGTAAGAAAATTTGCTCGTTTTCTTTTGGCACTGAGTTAGCAACGGCATGGCAACGTCAAATACGATTAGCAGTCGCTTGCTGGCAGTGAAAACATACAGACTTATGACCCCTTTTCTGCCCTGAATCCTTCTTGTGACTTACGGCGCGTTTACAACGGCGGGTTAATGGTTAAGGTTAATGAATATTGGAAATACTTAACCCGAATGTGTGTTTACAACGCGCGGTTAAATGTCAGGTTAAGGAAATTCAATCGGGTTAAATAAATTATTTTTTTCTCCCACCCCCCCCCCCCTGGGAGAAAAGAAAAAAAGAAAGGTTAAGGGCTAAAAAAATTCCAGGAAGG
>Ga0307968_1001534_pt1 | contig 18918 bp, 17 predicted proteins | sample OrgLakmetagen650_FD_201834 | JGI IMG/M metagenome (GOLD analysis project Ga0307968, IMG submission 201834) | Saline water microbial communities from Organic Lake, Antarctica - #650 | ecosystem: Environmental > Aquatic > Non-marine Saline and Alkaline > Saline | place: Antarctica: Organic Lake...
GTTTTTCAAGGAGGGTTTTTCTGTTTTAGGCAGGAGTTTTCCTTTTCCCAGTCTTTTAGGTTTTTTTCCTTCATTCTGTCAGGCCCTTGCTGAGGACCGTGTAACAACCCCCACCAAAAAAAAAAAATTACAGTAAGAAAAAAGCAGTAAGTAGAGTCACGTAAGTAAGACTGACTTAGTGGCTTAAGGTCCCTGAACAGTTAACCAGTTGAAGTAATGTATCCCCGCCAAAGGTGTATACAGGTAGCTAAGTGTTAGTAACCGTTCTTAATTGTTGGCCACCTATTCAACCAACTAGCTGAACTGCTGACATGATAACGTTTATACATCGCCAATCTATGCGTGCGCTCATCGCACCCTCTGGCCTACACGCATATACTCACTATTGTAATATGCTACTATAATACTGACAAACCTTAAAACACATATGCCGACACCAGCCGGCGTTTGTTCTTACATATTGTGCACTATTACTTTCACTAGCCAGGGGTTGCATGACTACCAGTTTGCTCGCATCCGGAGCGGAACAGTAGGCCAAGGAAGAACTTGCTTGCTTGCATGAATTGATGAGCGGTACACGACGGCAAAAAGACCACGGAAATACCCAAATTATCATCCCAATCTTCTCATATGATAGTAGATGATGGAACGTTGGCGTAGCAGAAGCATAGATAGGTGGTGGACTATTTACAAGTAAATAAAAAGCAAAAGTGATGTGAGAGATATCACTTTGCTTCAATTCAAAAACTGGAGCTCAAGTGTTACACACTGAACTCTGCAGTTTGCTTAGGTGGTTTAAATCAAACATCCTGTTCCAAAATATGACAGCTGACCTGTATTCGTTCTTGCGCACATTTTTGAAGCACACAACAATTTGCAGATGTTTTGAAAAGCCACAACATTGCACGAGGCCAATCAGTTATCCTTTATAGAAAGAAAACAGAAACTACGCAGAGGCAGTAAAAAGCACGCTTTTCACGTTGGATTAAGGAAAATAAAGCCACTTTGGTACCGAGCACAATAAAACTCCTTTACCAACTGATATTTAGACCCTTGCTGTAACTTCATTAACATTTGCTAAATCAATGGCATGGACGAATCGTGCAAATTTTCCGGGGATTGCTACTTATGCGAGCATCGGTATTATTGTTTGGCCAGGGCAGAGGGGGTGCGTAGCTTGAGTCGTCGCCTCCTTCTCACGTGGGGAGGGAGGAGACGTTAAACACCTTTTTGGGCTAGCTTGGCAGTCATCGGATAGGTATGGCTCATACCTTATAAAACTGCAATCCATGCTTAAGCGGGAATGATTCGCCATCGACGTAGTTCCAATCACCTGCCGGTTCCAATCACCTGCCGGTTCCAGAGCAACTATGATTGCATCTGGCTTTCAAATTTTCGCCGCTATTGTGCGACGAACTTGTAAGGTAAGACTTTGTTTGTCTGTTCAATAAGCTGTCTGATTAATAACCTATTTTATAAGGCATTCAATAGCCGATAATAAGCTGACAAAATGTGTGTGCATTCTAAGAGGAACAATTAGAGGGGATCCTCAAAAGACCCTGTACTGTGTAAGGTGTAAGGTCTCTGATTTTCTAATTATTTGCCTAGTCATATTAACGTTTAACACAATGAGAGTGAGAATGTATGAGTAAGCGGTACCAAATCTGGGAAGGGTCAGCGGGGTCGACGCACACCTATAATGAATACAAGTATGAGCAGAGAGCGCACACTGTGGGGCTCCCACCAGGCACGGAGACAGAGACCTGGTAGAAGCATAAGGGGCAGCAATGCAATTACTAACTCACTCCTCTTCTGGATGGTTTTTCCACCTTATAATCCTTTCCTGGTCCAAAGGCACCACCAATTTTCATGATTGACACCCCAGACCTTTGGAAGAAATCCCCCGGGTTTCTCACAATGCCGATACCCATAAACACGATTCTTGTAGCAATCCAAAAAACCAAAGCAGCAATAAGAAAGTTTCAATGGAGTACAAACACGTGACTTACAAAGAATATTTTAAACGAGTTTGCATGCAGCAACAGTAATGAATCGTAATCGCAACATGCATTGCAGGAAGAAGCTTATATACAAGGTGCATCATACATACCGTACGCAGCTTCCCGCAAGAGACAATTGTGTTCATATAGGGTGCAATATCTAATGACGTGCAACACAACGAGGCTGACAAAAAAGATATGTTGTACGGCAAATGCGACAGGCAGGTTGCAAGCATACTGCTACATCCTGGCCCTGCAGGTAGCTCGCAGCTATTTATGAAGTTTGTATCTTTAAGCTCCCATCATACAGAGGTGGCACCAGCCAGGGCCAAGCAGCAAGAAAACCCAAGGACCTGGGGAGTGTATGGTTGAATGGATGAATTAGCAAAGATTAGAAGCTAAAATGATGTAAGTGTGCCTTAAAGCAGCAAGATTAGCCGTGAAAACATCGACGACAGTAGTAGTCAGATATAGGCCATGCGTCCTTACCTTCGGCATCTATTGTACGTATGCTCCGTTCATGTAGGGCTGGGAGGATTGCGGGTACTTTGCGTCCGGGACCTCGAACTGCTTGCCATGAGCTCTTTTGATCATCTCCTGCAAAGTTACACACAATGACAGATACGAATGAATGAACGAAAATTGCACAGATGAATGAAAGTTACACACGACAAACGGAAGTTACACACGACGAACGAAAGTTGCACACGACAACAGACACAAATGAATGCAATGCTCTATTACAAGGGGGACGAAAGTCTCAAAATCAAATAGATCAGAATTGCGCACCTTCTCCCTCTTAGTGTGAGAATACTGGCATGCAAAGTTGACCTGGAGCCAGGATTGCAAAGGAGAACACAGTATGAAACATGAACACACAGAAGTTCTAGCGCAACAAGCTGTTGCTATCATTTGGTTTGGTTACAGTTAGCAGAAAATTACTGCACACATGGCTTGCGACTGCTTTTTGGCAACTAGGCATACTTTGCCATTTTGTCATGCCAAACCAGAAATGCCTGGTTTGAGGTTGCAAGGTCTAGACTACAGAGGACATTCATTGCGTGGCAAGGAATAGGGAGGAGGTAACTAGACGTGCATAATCCAACGCACCAAAAGGATTGCAGTGGCCAAAAAGGCCACCCATATGCCAACAAGGACAGGTATGCTCTGCCTGCAAGGGGGGGAAGACAGTGGAATGCAGGTTACAATGCTGCCATCTAACAATGGATTAGCTTTTAAAATAGTCAGGGACAAGGATGCACGGATTTGATTCAGTCCTGGCGTAAATACAAATTGTTGTTATAATCTGTACAGCTTTAGGAAAAAGGACTAAATGTCATTCTGTGGCTAAGCAAGAGGCTAGCTTGCAGATTTACAACATGAATTAGGCAAATGTATTCCATTACTCCATTGTTAGAATGAAGCAGAGACAGAGGATTGAACTCTGCTCAGATCCAGGCAATACTTACGCGCTCGCATCATTGAAGCTTTCATTAACTGATCGAAGCACATCGTAGTCGCAAATACATGCATCTTCCAAATCATTCCTGTGTACATGGTTAAGTCAGTGGAGTTGCGCACAAAACAGTGTTAATTTAAGATCACAGCGAGTGTGCAGGGAAAAGAAATGAGAATAGCACATAAAGAATAGTGATTTGCTTCTTCAGGCACAGCAGGCAGGCCAGCGTCTAACATGCAATATGCATTACTTCTTCATGAAGACAAGTGGATGGGGTTGTAAATGGAAGGATTTGGGGAAATGACACGTTTGCGCGAGTTCATTAATCTATCTGCACACTGTCAAAGCCCAAATTGGGTGCCCCCACATCACATCTGTGCTTACTCCAGCCACACTCAAAAAGCCATTTTGTTTTGTGGTCTCATGGTCTCACAAGGAAGCAATGTCAGGAAAGCTCATGTTAAGATTTGTCGAAGGAAAGCGGCAAGCTTTGCTCTTGTATGCATTTGGATGACAATTTCACTTTGTGGTTTGAACTACAAGGCTACTCATGCAAACTGATGAATTTGAACATACAATAAAATATCTCCATTAATGCAGGCTTTAAGGCTCACCGGAGGAACGCAAAGTACATCATGTTCAGGCACTGTCCAGGGCACGGCTGCCCTAACTCTGCTACGACCCCTGACTGCGGACCGTACTTCTCTGTACGTGCAAAGCAACATACAATGCATGTGACTGACAAGGACAGTGTCTTTGTACCTCTTGGAGCCAAAAGGCGACCCTGTCAGATTGATTTTTAGCTACTGTGTTTCCGTCTGAACAGACATACAAAAGCACTCTGCAATGGTCGCTGTTTGGCTTCCAGAGGAACGAAGAATTCTAGGCAAACATGAATGGATTCTAGGCAAACATGAATGCATTCTAGGCAAACATGGATGCATTCTAGGCAAACATGAATGGATTCTAGGCAAACATGAATGCATTCTAGGCAAACATGAATGGAGACCGTTCTTGAGGAAGGACTGGACTGGATTTACTTCACCCCTGCCTCCTGACTTCGGCGCCAAACTCACCCAGACGCAAGACTGACGCCAATGCAGCACAGCACCGTTACTGAGTAATCAATTTATTTTCAAATCATCACTCAAAGAGTATTAAGGGTGTCTGCATAACGGCTCCTCTGATTCTCACCTAGTAGCCTTGTGATTGTAGTCTCCAGGACTGCAAGGACAGCACAACAGTTGCACGAAACAGGTAAGTGCTGGGTATGGGATTTTGCAGCTTTCCAGCCAAGAGAACAAGCTCTCCAATCGTGCAAGGGTGAGCTCCGCTTTGAGAGTGTGCAAGGCCGGTGCAGATTGCAGGGGTTTGGTAGGCTAAATCATACATTATGTACACGCTTCTATCAAGCCATGTGTATTGTGAGTGCTATGGTCTCAAGCTCCTGGTCATATCAGCTGGAGCTCCAGCCTTTTTTTTAAAACATGCGCACCGTATAAGAGTCCGGTCCACAGAACACTACCGACAATGAGGATTGTCATCCATAGTTTGATAATCCACCATACAGAGGCCACAATGCCGTTGAGCCAGATCCATACAGTTGAGCCCTCTCCAGTGAAGCCTGCAATGCCCATGCGGTCGCACAAAAAGAGCAAGATTTAGGCACGCATTCGCGATGCACTGCACTTTGCACACAGCAACGTAGGAAGAAGTATGGGCTTCGTGCAGCTTTTTACAGTAAGGATGTGAACAAAACTGTATTTTAGATGAGTAAAGGCTTTTTATATGCTTGCAATAGTAATTAGTATGCACAAGCCCGAAATGCTCATAACCTTTTCCCACTTGTGCCGCTTGTACTTTCTTTACCTAGGAGCATTTACACTAGCTTGCAAGCCAGCTCTCGTGGAAATCTTCCATTACAGACCTGTGGCATCGTGCGCCGCCTCAATGAATGACCGACACAGCGAAAGAAGCCCAAGGAGGGCAACGATGCCAAGTGCGGACGCAGCTGTCGCAACAACCTGTTGAGAAACGGAACAAAAAGGGTTGACATGCTGCCGGCATGAGTAGGAACTACTAATATGCAGCCAGAAAGGGATGGCTGAGGGGGAAAAATGTTCCTTTTGCAATGAAAAGGGGGAAAATGCACAACATGGTCATGACCGTAGCTTGCACAGCAGGCTATTGACAATGTGCTTATGCTTGCCTGGGATCGTCCAATGCATTTAGAGTATGACGAATTCACCTCCTCTCTCTTCAGTTTGTGAAGCAATCTATTCTCATGAATATGGTGAACTATCTATTCTCATGAATATGGTGATTACTGCCACTTGAAACGTGGACGCCATCCAAACATCTGTTAACTGATGACATCTACTTGATCAAGACACAAGTGAAGTCATGAAAGTGGCTCCATTCCTTTACATGGCGTGAAAGGGAGTGGTGTGACTGTTTAGGGCTCAACTACACAGACAGAGCGTTTAAACATTACATATATACATACGGAGCAATCTCTAACATTCGACCTCTTGAGGGACAACTATACCTTAGCACTACTCTAGAGACCCCTCCACCACTCACTCATCAAGTCAAAGGCTGGGGTAATGTCAGTCCCCAGCCTTTGACTTGATGAGTGGGTGGTGGAGGGGTGTAGAAAGGCAAGGGTAATGTCAACAGAAAAATAGTACTATGTAGGTACAGGATTAGAATCTTTGTTACAATGGATTGATAACAGTGCGCATCACACATCTAGTCTTCTGACACTGATGCCGCATCAAAAATCCCTGTGCCTTGTAAGAACCAAACCAGATAGTTGGCGAACCATTCATGATGAGGCAACCATACATTGGCTAAAGAAACCAAGAAACTGCATCAAATCTGCATTTGCTGACTGAGGAGGCTGTGTTGAAACTCACCGCAGGATAGGGGATGTCAAAATTAATGGCTTCCACGCCCAGTGCCTCTAGCCCATCATTGGTCTCCTCATACGCAATGAGTGAGAAATGTATCCTGCAGATACAGTGAATGCTTTGAGCTGTTTCATCGTTTTTGGGAATAAGTAGGTTTGGCTTGTTTTTGAGGGGAATAAGTGGTTTGGCCAGAACCGTATATACACCATATATGACCGTACATTTGGTGATTTTTCAGCCAAAAATACCGTGTGATTCACCGTATATATATGGTTCTGGCCAACCCTATAAATAAGCAGGAGGTGTTTAATCAAAAAGCGGCATTATTTAATGCGTCAATAGCTTGTCCTATGTTGTGGAAACTACCGTGTCATGAAAAATTTCATGGGCTGAAGAAAAATGAAGTGCCAGTAAAAGTGGCTGTAGTTCCAAACAAATTCTGATGCGCAGGTGATGCCAAAACCGATTTCCAGGTTGATGGCTTTAACGGAGTGTGGCCGCGCTGACACATACACACTAAACTGTACTGAAATCTCTCCTTGAAACTGTTTCAGGAGCGTTCAGCATTGGAGGAGGAAGGCTGCGCATCAGAGTGAGCCTCCTCATCCACAACCTGGAGAGGTTTTACTTTTCACGCGGCCGCTGTAAAAGCCTCCATCCTGCACTCCTACGAGCTTTCTCGTTGCCAACATCCAAGGTCCACAATCTTTCTTTGTATGTTTCGGATGTTACGCCTCAAATTGTGCGACGTGTTGCAGCAATCGGGAACCTTCAGGAGTTGAAGCTGTATTATACTGACGCTACTTTGGACCTTAGTCCACTTCCACACCTACAAAAGCTCTGCAAGCTGAGCTTGAAACAATTACGACGTCCTCCAACCTCAACACACTTCTTCGCAACTGCCCTACTCTGACTGAGCTATGTATTACGGATTACGGGGGCAATAAACGCCATCGTTTTTTCACGCCATTACCTCACGCCACAACCAAATTGAACTGTCCGTGCATTTTTTGCTCTCGTAAGTGCGTGCATTAATGCTTTAGGTCTCAAAGGGTTTCAAAGGGTTTCACACATGTGGATGTGTATCTGTCTGTCTCTGTGCGCGCGTGTGTGTGTCTGGTGTGTGTATGCGTGCGTGCGTGTGTGTGTGTGTGTGTGTGCGTGCATGTATGTGTGTGTGCGTGTATGTCTGTGTGTGTCTAGTGTGTGTATGCGTGCGTGTATGAGTGTGTTAGTATGTGTGATTCGTGCACACCCACCAAACCCCCATGGCGCCACCGAGCAAGCACATTCCAATTGTAGAAATCCATGGCACGTAGTAACAGCATCCGCGATCCCTGCGTGCATGCGTGCATTTAAGTGTGTGTGTGTGAGTGTGTGTGTGTGTTTGTGTGTGTGTGTGTGTGTGTGTGTGTGTGTGTGTGTGTGTGTGTGTGTGTGAGAGAGAGAGAGAGAGAGAGAGAGAGAGAGAGAGAGAGAGTGTGTGTGTGTGAGTGTGTGTGTGTGTGTGTACAAGTGTGTGTGTGTGTGTGTATGAGCGAGTGTGTGTGTGAGTGTGTGTGCGTGTGTCTGTGCGTGTTTCGTGTGCCCTTTCAGACAGGGAGACGGGCAGGTTTTCAGCTTCCAGGCAGCTACTAAACAGAGACGTCATGCTGCTGTCAAATAGATGAACCACTCTGTAAAATGAGAGGCATACGACCTTGTGAGGCCTCCCATCCCGAAGGGCTCAGTTACGACTTTCTTAGAAGTGACACTTCAGAATCCCCGCTCACAGCAGTGGCAGTCTGTTCAGATGCTATATAAAAATTTGTATACTTGTACACCTGATTTTCCTATGAGGAAGGGGAGTCTGTTAATATGTAACTGAAAAATGCAAAACATAATTTTAACTAGAACATTACACTCATAGCACATTCGACTGAATTCAGTCCGTCTCTGAAATGTCAGACTCCTTTGATAATTCCACAAAGGAGAAGGTGGGCAAGATCCCTTTGTTGACAGTGAATGCTGGGCCTCGGGACAAGGAAAAGTGGGAGGACAGGCTGAAAGAGGTATGCTTACACAAAAATCTGTAAATCCTGACTTAACGCTTCGCATGCGCGAGACTCACAACATAACAAGCACCATGCAGACAATTGGCGTGCACACTGGCATTGCCCAGGAGGCTGTCACTCACAAATGTGTGCCCCAAACATACGCAGGAGCTGATGGCCCTCATCAACTACATCCGTCAAAATAAGGAGGCCGATATGGACTGGTTCACCATAGAGCCCAAGAATAATGGACTCAGCTGGCAAGGCAAATGCTGGTACATCTTCAACCTCGTGAAGTACGAATTCGACTTTCGCTTTGACACGCCAGCTGCCTACCCAGCAGCAGCGCCAGGTGGGCAATCCTCCATTCACATGTTTCAAGCTATTTTAGTGCGTACGTGTGTGTTGTGCATGCGTGTGTGTTTGTACCCGTGTGTATGTGTGTGTGTGTGTGTGTGTGTGTGTGTGTGTGTGTGTGTGTGTGTGTGCGTGTGCACGCATTTAGGTCGTCCAGTGAGGGAACATGGTGTGTCTTTTGAGCTTGTACGTCAGGGCTTTACCTGCATTTAGCTGCATAGGTTGCCTAGCCAATTTGTAAAGTACGGATAGGTTGTCTAATTTCAAGGTCAGCCAGAACCCTATATACACCGTACAATATACACATATGACCGATGCATTTAATGAATCTCTGCAAAGATAAGCGTACATATACCGATCCTACTTTGTATAGTTTGGATTACAAAGGTGTGAAATTTACCTGCTGATGGCTACTCAACCTTTGGGGTAATGGTAAACCTCAGAACAGACCAAGTGGAAAAGGGTTAGAGGCAAAGACTTCCAAGTACAGGCTCTGTACAGAATACCTATACCATACAATTCATGCATACATTGCTGAAATAAAGGGTGTGAACACACACGCACACACATACACACACGCGCAGAGATTGAGCTGCCAGAGCTGGATGGCAAGACTGCCAAGATGTATAGGGGGGGTAAGATTTGCCTGACCATTCACTTCAAACCACTGTGGATAAGGAACAGGTGAGGATACTGTGTGCACATGGAAACAGCCTCACAAGTTAGTGCGCTCGTCGCCAAATCTTAACCACTATGTGACCATACCATGTGTCATCGTTCCTATTCTTGCTATTAATCAACAGCTCGGTTGTAAGATCTCATTCCCAGCTCCTTATTACCTACTCCTGCTCCACTCCCTTGCAGTCCGCATTTTGGCATCGCCCATGCATTATGTTTAGGCCTCGCCCCGTGGCTAGCAGCGGAGGTACCTTACTTAGTAGAAACAGGAGCCATATCACCGAAAGTCTAGGCACAAATGTCAAGTGGCTGCTTGCTTTCTACATTTCGTTTCCATGTTTTGGCTTAGCCCTTATTAGTACTTGCCCGACTCGCATCATTTCTTTATTACTCCTGCCAGTGCTCATGACCCTCTTTTTCTATATGTGTGCTCCTTTCCGTTTATCGAGGATCAATAAATTGCAATGTCTGTTTCTTATAGTGTGGGTTTCTTCCAAGTGCTTTGTAGTAGGTAAGCCTTTTCTCATTCTTTTGAATTATAATGGTCCGAGCAAAGCAACCCCTTATATGTGCTTTCATATCCTTCCGTTTGTAATGTCTTGTGCAAGAAGTTTTGAGCAGAGCGGACTAGCTACACCAGAGAAGGTTTTATTCTGTACTACTCTCCATTTGCTGGACCAAAACCTCTTTAAACAGTTTCATCTTGACTCGCTCTTCTGTACTACTACTGAAGACCAGAAGACCCTTGACATCTTGACTCGCTCCTCTGTATTACTCTGAAGACCAGAAGACCCTTGACATCTTGACTCGCTCCTCTGTATTACTACTGAAGACCAGAAGACCCTTGACATCTTGACTCGCTCTTCTGTACTACTACTGAAGACCAGAAGACCCAAGGGAGTAACTGGCAGCCTTGTGGTTCAACTGACAGGCGTTTCTTTGCTGCACAGAAGCTGCAAGAAGCAAGCAAAGGGGATAATTACCTCAGGAGTGGGTAGTGCTGCTGGTCATCACGCATGAAGAGCTTACACTTCATAACTCCTTGTACCCTAAATATAACAAGATTTGAAGGAAAGTACCCCGGAATCGAAACTCCTTTACTGTTTTTTGAAAGACCAAGGCTGCCCGCATCCAAGCCGCACGCGCAAGCACAAGCACTTTGCAGCAGCAGCAGCAACAGCAGTGATAGTGGTTAGATGAAGCGGAAGCTGGTTTTTGGGGGGTAAGGGTAGAAAAAAATAGAAGTAGAAGTCTACGCCGGAAAGCACCAGCGTGCACGGCTCTCAGAGCCCCACCGAAAATTGAAAAAGAGATGAACAACAGAGACCAATAAGGATCCAGCGGGTTGTCAGCGATTTGGCCTGCACCTCCTGGGCTAGCCCAAACTTTTCAATGCTAGGCTAGCCCTCCTGAAGCCTGCCGCTCTACCAGTAACCCCCCTTCCAGATCCCCTATTATCAATGTTGTCGTCGTTGAAGTGTTATTTGCCTCTTGTTTTTGTGCTTGGTTAAGCTTTCTATTGCATGGCAGTGTAGTGCAGTAGCTAGTTGATGCACATTTGCAGGGGGTTGCCCAGGTTTGAGAGAGGATTTATGCATGGTGTACTGAATGTAAATTGTGCCCCCAACTCCAAGGAGTGTAACATGAAGTGTGGCTTTGTTATTTTGACTCCTTGTTCGTAGATGCTGGATAAGAGGAACATGTTGGTTGTGCCCTTTATCTAAAGTCTGTTGCTTGCGGGCTTATGTCTGAGTAGTAATTAAATTTTACAAGATGGATGCCTCTGTCCCTTGGGGGAATCAGTTTGGAGGCCAAATACCTGCCTCTTCCCTCATTGGGCATTTTAATGCGCCATCTGGACGGCTTTGACGTCTAGTTGGGAAGTTTTGTTTTACGGGGAAAAGGCAGCGGTTTCTTTAATGTCATCGGGGGGTTCAATGTTAAGGTCAGATAGCCTTTCACTGTTACAAGCATCCATTGAAACAATTGCTGAGACCGGCTTGCCTTTGCTGATCTCTTCCCCACAATGGCTAACCGCGGGTAGCAGAGTCATAGGGCAGTAAAGCAAAGAACGACAAGCTAACCACATGATACGGTTTGTGTACAAGTACGGAAAGATGGTACGATACGCAGGTAGTAATGACCACTTCCCACATAAATTAAGGGGAAGGAGCCACCTTGGTACCGGGTACCATGAATCTCCTGCACCACAAAGGGAAATAAAAAGGTCAATGGGGGATCAGGAGGGCTGCAAGCTTGACCTGGAGCTAAATCCTAATAGCATAAAATGATTCTGGAGGGTGAACGCCTGGCATGGACAATTATAGCGGCATCATTAGCTAGAATGCATATGGAGCTTGGAAGAAAGTTTGTTACCCCTCTGAGAGGACCCCAGTCCTTGCAAGGCTCGGATGTGTGGTTGTTGTAGATGATGTGCCACACACTCCCAATAGGATGTTGTGGAGGGTAGTTGAGGCTCCTTGAAGTAGGATCACGGTGCAGAGGCCTTTGTGCTGTATCTGCAGGGTGTTCAACTGGCTCTGAAGTCTGTGTGTCCTACAGTACTTGATCTAAATGAGGTGGATGTCACGTTGAAATACGCTGAGCACTTTGGGTGGGTGCTGTTTGGGGAAGGTCGATCTGCTGATGGCTGGAGGTGCTGCTGAGGCGCTCCCAGTCTCCCTCAGTTGGCCCCTGCCACTCTGAAGAACCCACCCCCCTCCATTGTTAGCATTTTTTGCGCAGATAGGAGCAACCAGTACAGCTTCTGAGCGGCGGAGATAAACCTGTTTTTGTCCGAGAAGTGATGTGGAGAGAGCCACTTTGGTACAATCCTGGCTTCAGTTGAATCAGGTTTCTGAAAGTTTTGCATAGCTAGCCGTATGCTGGCTGCTGCCTAGTCCACGCAGACAAAGCAGGATCCTAGAGAGCTTGTTTTTTGCTGATGGCTTTTATGATCGTGCTGCATGCCAAGTCATGCTTTTCAACAAAATGTTTTCCTTGTTTGTTTGTGTTGACACCCAGAGAGATTGTGTAGGGCACTGCCTAGTTGAGTGCAGAGGGAGCAAGTTAGGCTAATCAGGCGTTTAAACCATACTGCAAGTTTTTGGTTGCACAAGGTTCTGTATTCTGTCTATTTTTTTAATGATGTACTTGGTTTCAACAGGGATATTAGATGCTTTTAGGTTAGTGTCGCTAGCGGCTCCGTTAGCAGTGCTGTCTTTATAAGAATCAGGCATTACTCATGGTAGTCTGCTGCCGTAGTGACAGCATTCTTGGCATTTTCAAACTTTTGGAGAGGGCGCATGTGTAGTTGCAGGGCGTCGAAGTCGTTTGGAAAGTACCAGAGCCTTGGGATAGGTGACTGAGCCGTGTTTTGGTGGTTTTGTGTTTGTACAAATTGATGACGTTTGTGCATGTTCTTTTACAAGCCAATAGATGCCAGAGGAGGGATGTTCCTTAGGGCCAGCTGTTTTGATGGAGGTGTCAGCAACATCAGAGTAGGCTGTATGTTTTCTAGCAAGAGCATCGGCAAGTTCATTGCCAATAATGCCGGCGCAAGGAGACTTGATTTCGTGGAAATGAATGGGCGATGGTGTTTGGCAAATTGTTTTGGCAATAGATTGACATCGCCATTTGGGTGTGATGGCGGCGGAGGTTCAGATGTGAGAGCTGCTTTTAAATTTGATGCACCAAAGTTAGGCTGCCTGTGGATATATGGGAGTAGCCGTGAATGATAGCAGCTGCTTTAGCTACTAGTTCCGCACGTGACATGGTATTGGTTGTACCCATGCCTCTTGCTTGGGTGCACGTAATGGGATACGTTCAAGCAAGGGTGGTATACACCTGATCCGGTGTCTTGCCCTTCTTTATGTTTGATTAGGCTGCCATCAGCGTAGGTGCGTAGGTCCTGTCTCGCCAATATTGTACTTTACGGATCACATTTGGACTGGAACCGGTTTGGGCCGCTTTGTCAGAGATTTGAGGTTGGTCCAGGGTACTCGTTATATCCTGGGGGCCTCGTGGGGTTAGATAAAGGTTGTTGTTGGGTAGTTTCCTTACCTTATTAAGGCCAGGAGTCTTTTCAGTGCAAAATGCAGAGGGGTAGGGGTCGTTTTGAATGCATTTGATTTCCTACTTTGCCTCAGGAATTCTTTGGCAAGCTCTTTTAGCCAGTTTTTGTTGCAAGCATTGAGGCAGTTTCTGCCTTTAGTGTTCCATATGGCAATGGTGTGCATATCCCAAGTGTATATAATATATTTGGGAAGGGTACTTTTGCACATTGAAGTTGTTTTGATGGTATGGAGCCCAAGACTTTGCCAGAGGGGGTCATCTGAGGCCCAATATGGGTAATGTTTTTGCGTGCTCCTAGAGTACAGCTCCCCTTACAGGCACTTTGCAAGCTTACCACTAGTATGCAGATACAAATGCGCCTAAGCACGGAAAGTGCCAGTTAGGGGGCACCTGCCTAATCGACCACGGCGTGGACCCACCGATTGAGCAGCTAAATGATGTATCCGAACAGCCAGAGCACCAAATTGAGTTCATCTTAGTGTTATGGAGTCCTTGTAGTAATCATAGATCATTCATACAGGAACAAAGTGAAAAGACGGTGGCAAAATATGCGATTTCACCTGCTATTTCACAAGGAAAGCACCCATCTGTGGTATAGGTGCCCTATCTGTGGGTTGAGTCTTGTCAATTTATACACAGAGCTAATTTAAATCTGAGTACATGGCAGAGAAAAGAAAAAACTACATAGGCAAGGAAAACCGCTCCCCACACTAATTAAGGAAAAGAAGCAACTTTGGTACCGGGCACCGTAAAAATCCTCCACCAAAAGGAAAAAAAAAGATCAATGGGGATCAGGAGGGTTGCAAGCTTGACCTGAAACCGTCACCTGATGAGAGTTGATAATAGTGCTGGAAAGAGCACGTCTGGTACGGACAAGTTTCGCAGCGCAATTGACAGAATGAACATGAAGCTTGGAAGTAAATTTCTTAACTCTTTGAGAATCAGGACCCAGCTCCTGAAAAGGCTCCAGCGTGTGTATAGATGGTGCCACCCACTCCCAAAAGGATGGTGTGGAGGGTAACGGAGGCTTCTTGAAGGATGGAGCAGAGGCGTATATGCTGTTCCTGCGCGGCGCTCAGCTGGTTCTGCGGTCGAGTGTCCTCACAGCACTTGATCTCGATGAGGTGAATGTCATGTTGGAGAATGCCGAGATCTCTGGGACGGTGCTGTCAGGTGAAGGTGAATCTGTTGGTGGCGGCTGGCGGTGCTGTTGAAGTGCTCCCGGTCTCCCTCAGTTGCCTCCTGCCACTACTATGAACCCACCCCCCTTTTTTGCTAGACTAGCCTGTTGCTTTTTTTGTTTTAGCGGAGATGCATCACACAGCATCCGGACGGCAGGATTCAGCTTGCAGCTAAATTCATTCCAAATTGATCAAGTGGTGTATTTGCCCATTAAGTGGTAGTTGCCCCTTGAAAGTTAAAAAGGAGTATGTTTGGGCACTTGCTTAGAAAAACCTCTTTTGAGAATCTACATGTGCAGATTTTCGCGGCAAAGCAATGGCAGTAATGGCAAAAAATTTAAAGAATAAGAGGGGGGGACACTGAGGCCCAGAATAGATATGTTTTTTGCATGCCCCTAGGATAGGTGGCCATTACTGGCAGGTTTCAAGCTCAGCTCTGCTACGTGCTTTTAATGCAGCTGAGCTTGAAACCTGTCAGTTAGGGCCACCTACCTCAGCAGCCGCGGCGTGAACCCTAGTTTTTGAGCAGCCATATGTTGTATCTGACTAGCCAGTGCACCAAACCCGGTGATTTATAGTGTTTTGAAGTCCTTACAATAAATAAAGATCAGAATTGCAAGAGGAATGGGGCAAAAAGACTAAGTGGTTGGCGAGATATGCAAATTAATGTGCCATTCCCCCTGGAAAGCATCCATCCAGGGTACAGGTGCACTACGTGTGCTTTTAGTCCTGTCAATCTGTACGCAGGGCGACTTGTCTAAACTTGAGCACATGATCAGGTAGCTTATGAAGTCAGCATCAGTTTGGAGCTACGTTGGGTCCAATTTGATAAGTGATGTGAGAGAAGTTGCACCTTTCAAGCAAAAAAGAGCATGTTTTGGCTTTAGCCCAGTGTCCCCCCTCTGGAAAACTATTGGTGTTTCGGCCACAAAAAGACCCACTGCACAATCTTGGAGTTATTTGTCTATGAAACATCACAGGAGGCTGATCACAATAGAACCTAAGATTACGCGCCATTCAAACAAACCTGACATCTAACGCAGCCCACGCATGTGTCGCTCTTTGGCTCGGAGAATCAAAACGTGAGCCTTCCTAAGCAAGCCTGCCAACTGCCTGAACCCCATTAAAACACCCATTCATCCATTTCTTATCGCTCTCCATGTGAGGTGTGTTGTGGCTCCTCTGCGTCCATTTTTCTCTTTGTGTCTGAGCTCATGATTTTTTTGTTGACTGACAAGGACCAAATATAGGCCGATCAGCCGAGCAGTCTGTTTGAAGCTCCTTATGTAAATCAAATTTACTAAATGTGGCTCTGCATCCATTAGATGGTGCAAAACAAGAGAAATGTTTCCTTTTAACCTAAAAGGCTAGGCTGCCCTCGTGAAATACATCCATAAATAAGTAAAATGCCTGATATAATTTGGATGCCCAGAAATGACCAACATTTTACTTATTGAACAGGTGCTGTTGAGCTTTGAATCATTTATTATTTACATGAACTACAGACAATGTCGCCAAGCACTCGGCTCTGTAGCAAGAGAGAAGCTGTAGGCAATGCAACTGTTCCCCTGCGCCTATAAACAGAGAAAAAAGCATAGCGCTCATATAGTAATAAAAGAAACTACGCAGCCAGCAAAAACTTATGAGTTCAGTGTGAAACACCTGAACTCAGGTTCTTGTAGTGTAGCATAAAGTGAGATGTCCTTACTTTTTGTTTTTCTCCGGTTTCTGCTTCCCTTCTCCATTCTTTTTATTCCTTGGAGAACACCCCTCTATCACTGCTGCGGCAATCAATTTTGTTCATGTCAGGGAGGAGTGGTCGTGGAGGTCGTGGTGGTCGTGGTGGTCGTGGTGGTCGTGGTGGTGGTTGTGGTGGTGTACAACCTGGTAGCAATGTTGTTATTGATATCAATGTTCTCCCCCCTCCTCCACCTTCCAGACCTAGGACTAGGAGCCGTGGTAGAGATGATGGATATATGCACGAAGTTGATATTGCTCCTGATGGGGAGAACGGCAATGAGTATGGCACTGAGGAACCTGAACCTGATGCGTGCCCTGCCCAAAGAAACAAAGAAGCTAACAAGAAGAAACGGTCCAAGAAGTCCAAGAAGCGCAGCCAGAATCGCAAACGCAACATTCCTCCTCTGACTTTGACTCGTCATCTTCTTCTTCTTCTTCTTCCGCTTCTTCTAACTCTGATACCGACTCCGACTCTGCCTATCACCGCAAGTACAAGACCAAGAAGAAGTTCAAAGTGAAGCTAGCTTCAAAACATATTCCGAACCTCAACGACAAGCGTCCAGCAACAGAGAGGCATGACAGGTTAGTTGAGCTCAACAAGCCGCTACACAGGGCACTCAAGCACGCCGAATCCAACCATAACGACGTCCAGAAATAAAGTGGGTGCTCCACACAAGAATGCCAAGAAAGTGGTGGCAGTGATCCAAGGTGTGTTGAGGTTGCTTAAGAAGCAATCTAATCATCTCTTTTTTGGAGCGACATACGGTTGGGACAAACTCGACAACGCACTAAACCACAGTCACCTGCCATCTAGTACAAAGAAATTTGCTAAGAAGTTGGGCGTGAAGGCTGGTGATGTCAGTAAAGCACCTGTTCCCTTTCTTCCCAAACGCCGCCCACCTTTTACCACTCAGACTTTTTACCACTCCTTGCCTCAACAACATTATAATGCTCCACTCAATCCGGCCCCTACTTTTCAGCAACCTTTCCCTATGCCTCCCCCCGCTCCACCTTCTTATGTGAATGGTCATGCAGGAGGGAATCGTAGTGGCCCACCTTACACGTCTGGTGCACACACACATGGCCACAACCAATCTGCTGCAAACGGTTTCCGTAGGCCAGGGTACAACGGCTACAACAATTTCAACGGCACTCCACGCTGATTTGGGGAACTTTAGGCACACGTAACTTTTAATTACTTCCATTCCTACAAACCTTTTTTCTTGAGGCAATTTCTTTTCTGGTACCACTACGCACCTGGCAATTAATTCTCTTTATTAGGTACTTTTTTCAGGCCAGGCCTGAAGGGTGCCAGGCACCGTGGAGGCCCAGGGCCTGCCCACATGTTCACAAATGACCCAGGCCAGGCCTGAAGTTGCATAATTAATTCCCCTGATCCCTGATCTCATCCAGGCCAGGCCTGAACCCACATATTTATTACCTTGATCCTTGAACTGATTCAGGCCAGGCCTGCAAGGTGCCAGTCACCACGGAGGCCCAGGGCCTACCACTTTGACCTTGTTATTATTTATTAATCTTAATTTTCTTGCCCCTAAGAACGTGCATGTAACCTTCCCATATTTCAGGGCTCGGGCTTCCTTTTCACTTTCCTTTGATGCAGGCCCAGCGAATCCGGCAGTTCCGTCTTCAGGTGGGCTGAAGCGGCATCGTTCTTGGTGGTTGGAAAATTGTTCAGACAAATGGGTACTTCAGTGGGTGCAGCATGGCTTCCCCTTATTTTGGTCCTTTCTCCCAAGCCCAGCACCACCTTTTTTCCAACAAAATAACAAAGAGGCACTGGCCTGCAGCGATTTTGTCACATCTCCATTTTTGACCTTCTCCACGCAAATGCTATTATGAAATGGCATACCCAGCCTAAATGTGTGTGCCCCTTGAACGTTGTTACTAGATCAAATGGCAAACAACGTTTGATCTTGGACCTTAGACACTTGAACCAATTTCTGATGGTACCTTCTTTTCGCATGGACTCCCTCAATCTACTGACTGACCTGGCAGACCTGGACGACCTCATGTTTTCTCTTGACCTTGCCAGCGATTACCACCAGGTGGATATGGATCCCAGATATTACACGTACCTTGGGTTTTAATGGGACGGTGAATTCTATGTTTTCAGAGTCCTTCCTTTCGGTCTTGCTTCTGCCCCCCTGGTGCTTTACAAAAATTATGAGGACCATTTCTTTATACCTGCGCTTTCGGGGGGTCCGGCTTATAAACTACTTGGATGCTTGGATGACTTCCTTTTCCTGGTCTCTGATTCCCAGTCTACAGCACACAGGACACAGGTGCACCCTTGAGTCCGATGTTTCAAAGTTTTGGTTTGGTAAATGCCCTACACATACCTTGAAAGCTGAATACACATACACTTTGAGCTGCATTTCTCAGTCACGTTGTCAAAAAACGTTGCTCAGATATAACGCCCACTGGTTCCGCTTCAGAAGTTGGTGTCAACAAAACAAGCTTTCT
>Ga0307968_1001536_pt1 | contig 18908 bp, 16 predicted proteins | sample OrgLakmetagen650_FD_201834 | JGI IMG/M metagenome (GOLD analysis project Ga0307968, IMG submission 201834) | Saline water microbial communities from Organic Lake, Antarctica - #650 | ecosystem: Environmental > Aquatic > Non-marine Saline and Alkaline > Saline | place: Antarctica: Organic Lake...
GCATGTTCAGCAGACTTAGCCATGTTCAAGGTCCTGTAGAAAACCATGCCCAAATACCTAAAAGAATCTTTGTGATGAAGGGTGGCACCGCCAACATCAAAAACAGGAACATTTTCACCAGCGGAGTGTTGCAGCGATAAATTGTTTGACAAGAAGCAGTTTGTAGGTTGACAGATGAAAGCTTTTGTGTGTCTTTTTAGCAAAGGAAAAGAACGCAGATCATATGATAGTGTACACTATTACCGGCACGGATTAGGAAAGGATGTTATTTTGTGTTCTGCACCATCCAGTGGATGCAAAGGGACACGCGACATCTCACTTCGGAGGACACATTACAGCATGCGTCTCAATACTGTGGTAGCTCTGCTCCTTCCTTTCTTGTTTATCTTCTTGACCTTCCTCGTCTCCTTGCCGGATGCACCCCCTTCAGACCCAGACTTGGAAAACACTCATCGCAGTCGTACATCTCCTCCCTGTTTTCTTCATCCACTGCGCTTGAACCATGATGCCTATATCCTATATCCATGCAGACAAAGCTGAATTACATGGAGCCTGTCTGGCTGATAGCTTTGAAGATCATGCTGCATGCTCAATTGTGTCTCTCAGTGATCATATTTCTTATTTGAGTGTGTTGGCATCCAAAAAGGATATGCAGGGCACTGTCTAGTTGAGGGCAGAGGGGGCAAGTTATGCCTATTGATTGCTTAAACCATACCGCATGCTATAAGTTGTACAGGGTTCCTGTTCTGTACTTCGTAATGATGCACTTGGTTTTGACAGGGACATAGGACGCTGTTAGGTAAGCATTGCTATCCCAATACTTCTTATGGCTTCATATTGGCCATCAGGGAGTGACCCCAAGATCTAGACGCCCGAACTGAAATGCAAGACAACAAAGTTTCTGTGAGCAGCCATGCCTCTCTTTCCTTATCAAAGACATGAATGCCACTCACCATAGAAATGACTGGAGCAGTGAGACAGTGCATTGAGCAGATAAAATGTACAGGTTCTTTTTGACAGATTTTCCACTAGACAACCAAAATCCCTTGCTTCCAAGGACTTGGACGCACTCGATCTGCACCTCATACTTCAACACCAGTAACAGGCGCGACACACAAAAGCCGGATCGATGACATCCTCTTACCTATGGCGATTGCCAGAAAATGCAAGGAAAGTTTCACAAAGGACTACGGATGGCTCAGCAACTATCTTCCCCTCGTTGCTAACATACCACTATACGATCCAGGCATAAACACTTGACTCTTGAGAAGGAGAAGACAAACACTGAGCTAAAAATGGTGAGCCTTAAGAGACTCATATCAGAAGAAGACCAAGAGTCATTTCAACAGTCCATCAACGACCCTCCAAACCCAGCCCAAAATTCTAGAAATAGAAGAGGTGCCAATAGACGCCTGAAGCTCTTAAATACGATCATGAACATCAGATGCATCATCTTAAGCCTAGTCAACCCAATTATTGGTAGTGCAAACACTATGCAGGATTTAATTTCTTAACCAAGCCCACCCAAATTTATGTAAATTTGTAGCTTCGATCGAGTAATTTCTGACCAATGAAGGGACACTTATAGAACAGCTCTGCACTTTCAAAACAACCTTGACTGATCAAATCCATGTTTGGACTTCTACCATAATAAAGGAATGAAGGGAAAAGCGCGCAAGAGAAAGCATGGATTTCTCAACAAACAAAGACCCCGTCACAGATGTTGTAGAGACAGTCCGCAAAGGTGCCAAGTAATATAACCAGGCATATGATCTTAACATTTCATCTGTCAGCCCCAAAAAAGGCACATACCTGCCCGAAGAAGCACCACGACACTACCTGTGGGATCAAGGAAGGAACATAGCTAGATTTAAACTGGAAACATCTGTGACCAAAGCAAAAAACCAAGGTCTGAAGAAACGCGCACGGCTCCACGACACAGTAGCAGACAAATGTGGATTCCAACAGAAGGGATCATTTGAGGTCCCAAACAGGGGTACTTTAGAAATGTGACCAGAATATGGGAGCCAAAGCTTGCACTCAAGAGACAATTCAAAGCTGAAGAAAGTCTGACATTGAACAAGTATCATCGTTATAAAATGAAGTGAAACGGGGAAGCGGCGGGCTTGTGCTGTTTTGCCATGGAAAGCCATCATATTAGGGTTTTGGTGGTCTGTGTGAGCTTTAACCCCTGTCAAATTGCTCAGAGTGACCTACTGGAAAATACACACCTTCTTGCAGGAGCTGGAAATGCCTGCTTTCAGTTGCAGCAAGAATAGCCCCAATCGGATAAAGTTACAGTAATTGACTGACACCTGAATGCAAAAAAAACCTCCAGCCACTTTTTCAGATGACCCCCTCTGATGAATTAGTACTCAAACCCAGGGGGTCCTGGTTACAAAACTAGTTACTTTTTGAAACTTCGTATTTCAGCTCAATGTCTCTACAAAATGATTACTAGGACTAGAAGGACCACCCCAAAACTTTAATTGCCATAACCGTAACCAACTAACGAAGTTACCTGCAAAGGTTTTGCTTTTCAAGACGGCAAAGGAGGAGGAGGGGTCTTGTATCCTGAACAATTATTTTAATAGCGTGAAGATGCCAACCTGCTGGCAATTCAGTCTGTTCTGTTACAGTGCCTTGCTGCCTACTTGTGGCTGTAATTACTGATGCTGATCATCTGTGATGATCTATTTCTGTTCCTGTGCAAAATTCTCAGGGTTAGACTCTGCTGGCAGTGATGACATAGCCAGCATGATTAAGATTTACTCAGGGTTACTATTGCGCGCGTCACAAAGGCTACAAAAGAGGATGGTGCACGGATAAAAGCATTATGCACAATGCACAATGTGGGTCGTTACGATATCAAGCACTTTCAATAATCAGCGAGTCTATCCCTTGTTCAAAGGCATGCAAGCCAACAGCTCCCCAGGATGCCCCACGAGCGTGCCCATTCAAACCAATCAAGTGTGAAGCTGCAAAAACACCAGCCAATATGTGTGCATGAAACTACTGTCAGAGGAAGGCAATTAGCAAATCAGCATGCTCCTTTTTAACAATCAAGGGGCAAGGGAATACTCACACACTACTTCATAAAATTGGAGCCAACGTAGCATCAAAGTAAAGCTGACATTGTAAACCCGCCCTCCATCCCGATCGGTATGTGCTTTTGTCAGATCAAATTACAGTCACTGCAAAGTATAAGACTCAGCACATCTACTGGCGTTTATATTGGCCTCATTGTTGTTACACCTTGATAATATAAACGAACGAACAAATAGAATCGGAGACCTTACACGGCACAGGGTCTCTTGAGGATCCCCTCTAATGGTACCTCTTAGAGTTCACATGTTGTCAATTGATTACCAAAACTATCAAATCCAGAAGATAAAGGTTATCAATAAGACTGGCCATCCAGCTTATTGAACAAGACATAAAGAAACTCTCAACTGTCAACCAATATAACTGCTCCGTCAAACGATTCGTCTCTGCCAACGATTGGGCGTGACAGTTTTGATGGAAATTAGTATGTGAGTTTGCAAATCTTGCCAACCACTTTGGTTAATCTTTTACTCCCCCCAGGTAGTTGCCCGTCTGGACCCAGCCAGGACCATCATGTTGCTCAGTGACGGAGAGGCTTAGTAAGTATTGTTTAAGAAATGAGTTATAACTTCCTGCGTGACCGCTAGTTATTTATGACCCAATTTTTAGGTACACAGTTCTGAGTCATATCTATTGCCCCCGAAGTAACTTAAAAGTAATTCCCTAATAGTCTGACCGGGCCTAAAGGAAGCTAATCTGGGGCTGTCCAGGAGAATAGCAACTAGCCAAAGGAACGGCTGATATGCAATCCATTGCCATGCTGGAAATGAGCTATTTTAAAATGCAGCCCTGCTGTCCTGCTATTGTATCATAAAAAATAGAAAAATCATCAGTTCTCTGCTTCAGCTGTAGAACTGGAGTTCTTGCGTAGTGAGCGTAGGCTGAGATCTGGCAGGCACTTTGCAAAAAGTGCTGTGTACTCTCGTTTTAGGCATTCTTTTTATGCCTTGCTTTTGCTCGGGTTGATTTTCCCGCCCCCCCCCCTCAGCTTGTGCTTTGACTTGTGGGTGCTTCCATCTGAGCTCGCTTGGATCTGACTTATGGACTTGCCGCTTGCTTCTTTGCGTTGTTTTGCTTTTGTGAGGGCCTGCAGCCCATTTTTGGTTTTGATATCCCTCCACGGCAGCTTGGTGTAATGACAAAGCCTACAGCGAACTGTAGCATAGAACTATGCGGGCAGTAAAAACCACTCCCCACATTAATAAAGGATAAGGAGCCACTTTGGCACTGGGTACCGTAAAACTCCTCCCCCACAAATAAAGTAATACAAAAAAACCAATGTGGATCAGGAGGGTTGCAGGTTTGACGGCTCCTGATGAGAGTTGATAATAGAACTGGAAAGTGCGCGCTGGGTATGGACAAATTTAGCAGCATAATGAACAGAATGCACCTATGGAGCTTGGAAGCAAGGGTTTAAACTCCTTGAGAACCAAGACCCAAGTCCTTGAATGGTTAGTGTGTGATTGTTAAACATGGTGCCACCCACGTCCAAGAGGATGGTGTGGAGGGTAACAGAGGCTCCTTGAAGTATGGAGGAGCAGAGGCCATTGTGTGGTTCCTGCGCGGCGCTCAGCTGCTTAGCTGGTTCTGCGGTCTAGTGTCCTCACAGTACTTTATTGTGATAAGGTGAATATCACGTTGAAAAATGCTGAGACTTTTGGGTTGGTGCTGCCTGGAGATGTGATGTGCTGGTGGCGGCTGGCGGTGCTGCGCAGCATGCTGAAGTGCGCCCAGTCTCCCTCAGTTGCCCTGCCACTCCTAAGAACCCAATGCCCTTCATTTTCCGTTTGTTGCTTCCTTCGTTTTTGCATATTATTTGTCGGTATCGGAGTTTTGTCAGACATCCGGCCGATTTAACGATATTAAAACGCAAAATTGCGGGAAAACAATAATATTTCGGAAGACGAACGGCATGTGATTAATTCCCCCTTTTATATCTTCATCTTGAACGTAATGAAGGCGGCTACCACTTCGCTGGCGTTTTTGGTGAATAGAGTCAGAGGAGGAAAGAGTGAGTGTTTTAGGATGTCACCAGTATGTGGGGGAAGAAACGGATGAAGGTTGGATGGTAGATCATACCTTTGTGCTGTGCACCACACGGTCGCTGCAGGTGGCCCCACCACCTCTTCACCTGTTCCCACCAAGCTGGAGCTGTTCCTGTCATCCCTCGTTCTTTACCCGGCATTGTATTTGCTGGCAACAGCGCCGAGGGCCAAGGGAGGAGCGCGTCACAGGTAATAATTCATCAGTGTGGCGGTAATGCGATGCGCTCAAGTGCATATGAATAAAGCTTGCATGCCAATTATGTAATAAGTCATGCTTAACGCTGCAGCTGACAACAATTACCACAAAAACCAGGTTCAGCAGGCCGGCAGCTGAATCAGCAAGGAGGCTGGCAGCAGGCGGCGAGGCTGGTTTGAATGCAGGAAAGGAGGAGGAAGAGGAGGAGGCAGGAGGAGGAGCAGCTCTTGCTCCTGAAGTGCATGCAGAGTTCACGAGTACGTTATTCCTTGCAATTTCCCTTTCCTTTTTCCAGCTTATTCCAATCAATAATGATGGGCTCTCTCGTGAGTCACTAAGACGCAAGTTTTCCTCATTTTATGCTGAGCCGCAGGCTTTCCTGAAGCCCGCGCCTTGGTCACCCTGGAACGGTGAGTTTTGGCGTGATGGGCATGTAGGTATATCTCTGCTTCCAACTTCCACAACTTTGCGGCAGAGATATAAATGGACGGGGAAAATAAATTAGTTCACCTGAATGTGTACTCCCCTCATTTGTTTCTGCTACATGTTTAAAGCATGAAACGTTGCAAAACGTTACACACCTTTTTTGCAGGCAGGCAGTGTTGCGACCCTTCCATTTTCAACCTTTCTAAGCAGACTGTGTCAAGAGCACGCTCATCTTTTTTTGCTCTCCGTGCTACACGATTGCCATGGACTGTCGTTGAGCGGCTTCATATCCTCATTATAAAAGCAGGGGGTGCCAAGAGCCCGCTCATTTAAATGCTCTCATCCTCATTATAAGCAGGTGGTGCCAAGAGCCCGCTCATTTAAATGCTCTCATTCTGTTTGGCACTCGGCTGCGTGATTACCTGGAGGGGCTGCAAGCGTGGCAGAAAGCAAATGGCCAAGATAATCAGACATACCTACAGAGAGGGTGCGTGCAAGGGCTGCAAGCGTGGCAGAAAGTGAAAGGCCAGGGTAATTTGACATGCTTACAGAGAGGGTGCGTGATTGGCATTAGGATGGTAGGGTACATAATTGATTGAGCCAAGCAAACAGGTTTGGTAGGTGCATTTGTACTAGCTGGGCTTCCCTTACCGGTATTATCACCAACTCTCGTCAAGCGCCGGTTTCAGGCCAAGCCTGCAACCCTCCGTTATGTGCCTGTTGTGGAAGTGCGGTTCTACGTCGGCACGTGCATCCGCTTGCAACCCTCCTGATCCTTGTTAAAGTTTTTTCTTTCTTTTGGGTGAGGGAGTTTCGTGGTACCCGGGCTCCAAAGTGGCTCCTTGATCGAATGTAGGGAGTGGGACTCATTGCCTGCATAATTGTCCTATTTTCTTTTTTCTGGAAAGAGAGCATGTTGCGTTGGTAATGCACTTGTGCCTGATGTAAGTAGAATACTAAGTAGTATGCAAGCTACACAAGTAATTTGTGTTGCACCTATTTGTTGCCATACATCTTATCGCATGTACGTAAGTAGAAAACTAAGTATGCAAGTCACACAAGTAATTTGTGTTGCACCCTTTAGTCACCACACATCTTTAGCGCACCTTTAGCGCACATTATGCTGAGTGCAATATTGAAGGTTTTGCTATGCTCGTGGCTGAAAGCACAGATTCAAGCTTTGGGCTCCATTCCATATCCAATCACCTCCGCGCACTTGCACATGCAGTCTGCAGCAGCTGCTGGGCCTGTATACCTATGCCCTCCTGCAAGTCCTCCCCCCTCCCCCTCCTGACCTATCCCTCACCGACCTCATCGTCATCCAGCAGCAAGAGTTAAGCCAGGTATTGGAGCCACCACCAATGCCACCCAGCAATGCCACAGCGCCGCTTAAAACACCTATTGAGCCCGCAGCAGCAGGGACCCTTGATCAGCATGCTCCATCTGAGCAGCAGGCTGTAATCCAGGTGTCTACTGTGGCACCCAACCCTATCACTCAGGTAGGGTGATAATGGCGCTTGAATCTTCTGCGTTCAGTAGCTTTGCGATAGAGCCACCTTTGCCACAGCAGTGCCTTGCCTGCTCAGAAGCAGCAAATTGTGAGCCTGATGTGCACTGAGGCTCACTGAAGCTCTCATCCATATCACACAGGTAGGAAGTTGCACCGTATCTTTGGCACCTGCGGTGCTGCTGCAGTGTCTGTATCAGCGTGTACCTCCTTACAAGTTGCACCTTATCTTTGGCACCTGCAGTGCTGCTGCAGTGTCTGTATCAGCGTGTACCTCCTTACAAGTTGCACCTTATCTTTGGCACCTGCAGTGCTGCTGCAGTGTCTGTATCAGCGTGCACCTCCTTACAAGTTGCACCTTATCTTTGGCACCTGCGGTGTGTCTGTATCAGCGTGTACCCCCTTACAAGTTGCACCTATCTTTGGCACCTGCAGTGCTGCTGCAGTGTCTGTATCAGCGTGCACCTCCTTACAAGTTGCACTCTCTGTGGCACCTGCAGTGTGTCTGTATCAGCGTGTACCCCCTTACAAGTTGCACCTATCTTTGGCACCTGCAGTGTTGCTGCAGTGTCTGTATCAGCGTGCACCTCCTTACAAGCAGCAGGCATGCAGCAACTGTGGTTCACGTTTCTAGCCAGTCGGTTTGGGGTGCACTTTGATCTCTGGCAGCCCATGAATGCACTTCAGTGTCACACCTTTTCAAGTTGTGGTCTGAAAGAGCGGATGCGATTCTCTCTTTCGCACGCGTGCATGCTTAATTCCACGCTTACACGCGCAAATGCATGCACACGCACACACACACACACGCGCACACACATACACGCACATAAACACACATACACTAACAGGTTGCCAAGTCCATTGAGCCAAACATTCGTTTCATCCAAACGACCGTGCAAGCCCCTGCAACCCTCAGTCGGGGGCGAACATGGTTTGAGTTCTTGCAGGTAGGAACCAAGCATGTGCACCGTTGCACACAGCTTCCATTCTCTATATCAGCAAGGTCGTTGCCGAGATCTAACTCAGCCGACCTCTGTCCCTCATTGCAAATAACAATGGTCAAGACGTGATGCTCAGCAGCTTTTCGTTGGGGGCCAGCAAATAGCACTTGTATTTGAGCGATCAATGTGTATTTGAACGATCATTGATCAATGATGAGGGAAAATAACAATGGTCAAGACGTGATGCTCAGCAGCTTTCCGTCGGGGGCCAGCAAATAACTCTTGTATTTGAGCGATCGATGTGTATTTAAACGATCATTGAGCAATAATGAGGGTGGTCAAGACGTGATGCTCTGCAGCTTTCTGTCGGGGGCCAGAAAATAAAACTTGTATTTGAGCGATCGATGTGTATTTGAACGATGATTGATCAATGGCGAGGGAGTTTTGCTGTACTTGGTACTAGAGCGGCTCCTTTTCTTTAATCAAGGTGGGGGTTGGTTTTTCACTGCATGCGTAATTTTCTAGACTTTTTTGTCTGCTTTGTCTGCACAAATCATGAATACGTATGGCCAGTTCTATCAACAAGCACGCCAGTGCCGCCTCTGCAGGTGCTGCTCTCTTGGGTGCGGCTGTGGCTGTTTGGGCTGGCCTACCTGTTTTTCTGGTACGGGTCGGATCTAGAGATAGAAAGCCTTGCTTGCTCTTATTAGTCTAGTCTAGTTCAGTACTGTGGCAGTCGTGCAAAACCTACTGCTGCTCACTCTTATTAGTTTAGCTCAGTACTGTGGCAGTCGTGCAAAACCTACGGCTGCTCGCTCTTATTAATCTAGTTCATCACTGTGGCAGTCGTGCAAATGTATTCATTACATAGATGGATTGCCATTCTTCAGTTTGCCTAATCGCTTTCAACGTAATGTAAATTTATTTGCTCGTAGGGGAGCAACGTTCCTCCGGCTAGGAGGCAACGGCCTCAGTGCTCTTGGGTGAGACAGCGAGAGGATGTTGAGCTGATGACTTTGAGTGCCCTTTACACCATACCAAAACACTCGACCCTGCAGCTTCAATTCATGACCTGAGATTGCATTTTAATAGATTGTTTAACATAATGTGATTTTGATTGCTGAATGACTGCACGTCCTTGTGTCAGCTCAGTTGAAGCACGACTGCTTTTTGTTAGTGCCTTGCTTCTTCTCTGTACGGAGGGAGGGGCTTTGTTTATAGTTTGCCTTCACCATGGTGGCAAGCAAAAACCTCAATGTGCTCAAAACACTCTGCATTGTGACAGTCCCTTGCTTCTCTACTTAGTCGGGACTACAGATCTGAACCCAAGGAGCCTCTTGCTTTTACAATGTGACAGTAATTAGATTCATTTGTCCATTGCTCCTCTGTGTGTAGGGGCCTCTTTGCTTTCACTGTGGTGGTTAGCGTGATTTCTCCATTGCTCCTCATTGCTCATATTGCTTTCACTGTGCGTGATTGCTTTCACCGTGGTGGTTAGCGTGATTGCGTCATTGCTCCATTGCTCCATTGCTCCTCTGTGTGCAGGGGCCTCTTTGCTTTTACTGTGGTGGTTAGCGTGATTCTCAGTGTGCTCAGCGCTCTGGTCTTCCTGTCTGCCTCGGGTGCGGACGCCATTGGCTCTTGCATCATTTACCTGGGCAGGTGGGTAAAAAAAAAGTGCTGATTTACTATCTGTAAATGACTTACAAGAGAGGATGAATGCGGTGCCAAAGTAGCGTATTTTGCATGGTTTGATTGTTTGATTGCAGCACACCGAAAAAAAGTGCTCTCGGTACTCCAACTTACTATTCAAGTACAGGACTGGAGACAGTTACAAACCTTTCCCTCCAATGGTGCATGAAGGCATTTCTTACTCTGCTTGCCAAAAACTAGAAAAGTGCTTGTTTGAAGTGGCATGTTCTCGCCTCTGCAAAAATGATGGTTGTGGTGATGGATACATACCTGCATTGCTTCAGGGATTATTGAGCATGCCAGCAAGGCACACCAGTGCACAACCTGTGTTTCTCTCTCCCACTTTTAAGTATTGGACAAATCCATACATTGCCACACAATTAGAGTGGCAAGCATTGCACACCAATTAAGGTACAGCCTTTGTTTTTGCCCCCAGGTTCACTGACATTGCGCGGAAAAAGAGTGCGACGGTGCGGGAGTTGAGCTTTGCAGAGACAAAGGAGCATGAGGAGGAAAGCAAGGTGAGTGTTTTGGACAGGTCCGAGCATTGCGTCGACGTGAACAATATTGACTTGTTGATGATCAATGTGCATTGTGCATGCTCACTGAGCTACTCTATGCAAGCTGGAATGTTTCTCCTGGACTGGTTTAGGGCGTTTTTTACAGTTTTGAGAATTCTTGCTTTGTTTGCAGTCAATGTACATCCTATTGTCAGTTAGCCTATGCAAGTTGGAATTACAATGTTCCATGCAAGTGCTAGCAGATCAGTGCACTTTCAGGGTGTTTTTTACATAACACACATGCACACGCATACACGCGCACACACAGTTGGGCCCACGCAAGCTACCCCCTGGCTCCTTTGAGCAGCTGGACGAGTTTCTGATGAGGCAGCTGGAAACCAGCACAATTCGACGCCCCCAGCGTCAAATGTCTGGCTTTGCCACACCCGTCCATGGAAAGTTTGAGAGTTTTTAAGTGCAGTAATGCACCTGTGTTTGCTATAGAGAGGGTAGCCACGTGTTTTTCATTGTTCTAATACGACAGCCCCAGCGTTAAGTGTCGGGCTTTGCCTCACCTGTCCATGGAAAGTATATGCATTCAATTTTGGTAATGCACCTGCGTTTGCTATAGAGAGGGCAGCCATGTGTTGTTCTATTTTTTCGTATTCCTGCACACAACTGCATTAGCACGTCATCTAACGTGTGCGTGATTTATCAATTGATCCCATGGCTAGGAGCCTGTTCGTCAATTGTCGAGATTGCAATTGTTAAGACTGTGATCGTCAAGACTGCATGCCAGCTGATAACATTTATGGAGCGAGCTTTGTCAATTGTCAAGACTGTGTTTTGTCAAGACTGTGATTGTCAAGACTGCATGCCAGCTGATACCATTTCAAGAGCGAGCGTCTCTGCCAACACAGGCTTGCTACTTGTTTGCTGTTATTCCACAGCAAGTAACCAATAATACAACATATACTGACATCCATACAACCATACACATTTTGATACAACTCTTCATTTGTTCTGTGCAGCACTCCGCAGCCGCCCAGACATTCCCCGTTTAGCCCATGACCCCCTGCTTGTGCGCTGCTACGATCTGCAGGTAGTCAATTTGAGGTTGCGTTTTCTGACAGTGCTACTGAAGAGTGAATGTGCGTTGTATAAAAGGGTATGCTGATGATGCACGGTTCTCACGATGAAAGCCAGGACGGCTGTCACTTTCACATTCCTTTTAGTATGCACAAAGTATACACACAAACGCGCAAAGGACACCTTACATTCCCTTCAATACGCGCAAAAGACACCTCCGTAGTAAAGTTGCCACATTTGCATGAAAGTACCAAACATCTAGACTTTAAATTCCGTAGAGGTCCAGCAAAACAATCAGGTGATCCTTCCATCAGCACTGCATTTGCAGCGCCCTTGTTGTTCCTGCTGCGTGTGCGCAGTTTAGAAAACAGGCAGAAAATGCCCTGGGAACTTTACGAAATATCAAACTTCGATACTACATACTTGCTAACTTCTTGTTATATATAAACATACATGAACATTTCAAGATATCACTGCTTCAAACGATAACACATGCAGTTTATTGATGCGGTGGGCAACTTGTACAGTGACATCGGCCCAGAGGAAGTGTTGGAGCACTTTGACCACAAGGGTTTCTTTGCCTACGCCTCTAAGGCAACACGCAAGGTATCGGACTTGCTTTGCTTTGATCCAATGCAGTACTGTAATCAACCTCTCAGATGAATTCAGTGCTTTAGTATTTTGTAAGTTCAATTTGCTATGCTGATTTCACACCTTTTTTCTCATTATTAATATTACTTGGGTGGGGCTGAGATTTGATAGCAGATTGAAGAAAGGCACGTTTGGTATGTACAAGCTCAGCAGCGTAGGCATCAGAATGCACACAAAAGTTTAGAGGCAGACTTTTTACATCTTTGATATTTAGACCCGAGTCCTTGAATGGTCCATCGTGTGAGTATTGTTGCTGGTGCTACCCACGCTCCAAAAAACTGCATGGAGAATATTGGAGGCTCATTAAAGAAAGTTGCGAAGACCGGTGTGCTGCTCCTTTGCAGAGTTCAGCTGGTTTCAGGTCTTTTGTCCTCACAGTATATTATTCAAAGAGTTGATATCACGCTGACGTTCATTGAGATATTACGTTGGTGCTGTCTTGAGAAGGTGGATCTGCTGGTGGCTGGTGGTGCTGCTGAGTGGCTATCCCAGCTGCTCCCAAAGCTCACTGTTTTTTGTTTTCCCAAAAGAGGTAGCTCATCGCTATCGCTCCCTGTTGTGACCCTCACCGTACTTTTCGCAATCCGTGTGTTATGGAAAAGAACCGGGCCTACTTGCCCAGACCCAGCCTGCGTTGTTTTGCAATTTTGCTCTGCTGTGTCTTCCCTCATCCTGAGCTTTGTTAGCATCGTAATGGACGCCCTTTAGGTTCTGTGAGGTTGTATGAATTGTATCAGGTACTCTTATCACCACAAAGAATGTTGTGTGTGTGGTATTGTGTGATGCGTGTGTGGTGTTGTGGCGTTCTTAACCCAATGCCACTGAGACCCGCTTGTGGTGACATTGGAATTTTTCAGATTGCTGTGCCATTGCTCTTGTTGTTTGTAGTCTATCAGCACGAGGTGTGACCGGTGCACACTGCCTTGACACAGCCTTTTGTGGGATCCAAGCACCATTGTTGTCGTTAATGGGATTGAAGGTCTGATGCGCATAGTGACGCCGGCAGTGTGCCTTTTACTAATGCGCAAAGTGATGCTGGCAATGTGTCTTTTACTAATGCGCAAAGTGATACTGGCAATGTGCCTTTGACTGATGCGCAAAGTGATACTGGCAATGTGCCTTTGACTGATGCGCAGTATTATGCTGGCAATGTGCCTTTGACTGATGTGCAAATTGATACTGATACTGATACTGATACTGATACTTGAAACTGATACTGGTACTGATACTGACACTGACACTGACACTGATACTGACACTGACACTGATACTGATACTGATACTGATACTTGAAACTGATACTGGTACTGATACTGACACTGACACTGACACTGATACTGACACTGACACTGATACTGATACTGATACTGATACTGATACTGATACTGATACTGGTACTGATACTGACACTGATACTGATACCTTTGATACTGGAGTGCAAATTAATACTGGCAATGTGCCTTTTGTCTAGCTCAAAGCAGAAGTATGATACCTTCACAAAATTTGATAGTCTTGATAGTAAAAGTTGTACTTGCTTGTTATCACCTTCCAGGTTTGTCTGGATAAAAGTATGATGTACAGTCTGATGCTATGCTATCGATACTGCTTACTCATTAGCACCACCTTACTTTTGCACTACCTGCTTTGGATGCCAGTTCGCTCAATTACTGGCAATCCAGCATTTCACATTTCACACAGCACCACAACATTCAATTGTTTTCACCCGATTCTCACCCTGAAATTCACCGAATCACTGCCCGCTAATGCCCGCTAATGGCTGCCCGCCGAATTAATTCACAGGTGGCTGCAGTTTTCCTGCTGCGCTTGCTTGCTTGGAGGCGTGTCGTTGGCATCGTGCGTCCTGCAGGGCCAAACGCTGAGCCGGATGAGGCACTGCGCTACGTGTTTGTGTCTGGCCTCCCTGGAGCAGGAGCAGGGATGGTGTATCAGTTCCTGACAGGCATGCCCATCGACACCAAGGTATATTGGGTTGATCAATTTCTGAGACACAATGGTCAATTATGTATTGGCTGAGGCTCTAAAACTGACCAGTCCCAGTGGCATGCCCGTCAATACCAAGCCGTGTAGGGTTGGTCAACCATCAAGTTTAGCACGGGCTGGATGGCCAAGCAAGGACAAGCAGTAGGCTCCCAGGGAAAGCAAGAAAAATAAGAATGGGCAGGTTTCATGGAAACTTATGCACAAAAAGAAGATAACTGACAAACAGAAAGCAAAGCCTAATGCTCATACAACGTGTGTGTGTGTGTTAGCTGAGGATGTTTGTGTATCTTTTGAATATTGGCCTGTGTGTTTTGTCGAAAAATGTAGCATGGGAAGTAAATGTGTGGTTGGTTCTCATTGCAGGTAAATGGCTTCAACAGAAACATTGAAAGCATACAAACGCTTTTCCCCCAGATGTTTTTTTTACTGTTTTATTGCCATATAGGCAGTTATCTTTAGCGATGTTGCTTAATACCGTACTTGCCTTGTTTGCCAGATTATGGAGGACTTTGCTGGAACTAGAGCACAAGCTTCTTCTTCATTTTACAAGATTTCGGCGATTGCTCGGTCGCTTGCACTACATTCTTCTTTTACCTGCACGAAAGCTTTACTAGAGCTCACTGACCCTCCTCAATTTGACAGCAAGCACTCGGTCATTGCTCCACTCTTTTTCATGCACATTAAGTGTGCTTGGGACTCTCTGACCCTCCTCAGGTGCCCTGCCATCAATCCTGGACAGAAATCCGCTCCATTATGCACCACCCCTCAGCCTATGCCGTTCTGGCATGCCCCCCCTTGCGAGATGGCAATGGGTCAGGCAAGGGACAGCCAGATGCCAAAGTGCCCCCTGCTAGCTGGGTGACCGACCTCAGCCATGGTGTGTGAGTTTTCTGAGGCCGCTGATCATGCTGTTTTAATGTTTAGGATGCATGATGCGTGGTAATTATATAAAAGAAATTACGCAGGCAGTGAAAAATCACTCTTCACATTTAAATAAGGAAATGGAGCCACTTGCGTGCGTTACTATCTTGAACCACTCTGCAACAGCGCGACTGTTGTTCATGCTGTTCTAATGTTTTAGAACCGCAGGTAATGTGAAGCAGCATATTGACTGAGGGACAGGAGGATATACTGAGGTTGTAAATAAGGCAATGGTGATGCACTGAGGTGGGTTTGTACAATCATCAATCAGATGCTGAGCAAGAAGGCAATGTCGAGTGGATGACCAACCTCACTGAATCAGATGGTTGCTGCAGTTTTGTGTATCTTTCAAATGTCAAATACATGCACCAAACTGCTGCACAATTCACGGTGAACCCCAATGCAATCCCAACAATGCAGCTGGGACTTGCTGCACTGTGTTCATATTCTGAAGGACATGATCTAAATTTGATGGGCATGATCTGAGTATAAAGGACACGCACGATCTGGAATTAAAGAGAGTTAAAAAACAAACCCCCCTATGAGGCATGTTGTTAGTTCAATCCTTTTTGCATGGTGTAGCACCATGCATAAAAACACCAACCTATTTCTTACACTTCATCATATGTCTACCCGACAGCAACATCTTGTGGTTCTCATTGATCACCCATCCACTCAAACTAGCATCAAAAAGACCCACACCTACGCAACCTAGCATCAACACTAAATTTCTCTCACATTGATACTGTGCCCTCTTAGCTCTGCATTGTTTGATGCGGGCATTCTCTCCTGCCTTGTGTTCACTCAGGTGCTCCTGCCTTGTGTTCACTCAGGTGCCCCTGCCTTGTGTTCACTCAGGTGCCCCTGCCTTGTGTTCTCTCAGGCCTTCTCCACAAAAGGCTCTCCTCAACACAAGGCTCTCCTGCCTTGTGTTCACGCAGGCATTCTCTCCTGCCTTGTGTTCACCCTCACCGTGGACTCCCTTGAGCAGTTTTGCTCCACTCTCAAGTCCCCTCCAATCCTCCCTGCAAGCACCCCGCCCGCCAGCCAAGCAGAAGGCAAAGGTGCTGCGGGCAATGGTGTTATAGACACGCCTGATGATGGCAGCCATGCACGGCAGGAACAAATGCAGCACCTGGAGCAGCAGCAGCAGCAGCAGCAGCAGCGGCGGCGGCAGCAGGAGCAGCAGCACAGCAGGGATGCGCTAGCTGCCAAGTTGGCGCAGGTGTGGCAGGCACTGGAGTTGCACCGGCCTGTATTAATGCTAGTACACCGGAGGGCGAGCACGAGTGATGAAGGAAAACAGGTGGGTGTGTGTATGCGCATGCATGTGTGTGTGTGTAGTGTGTGTGTGTGTGTGTGTGTGTGTGTGTGTGTGTGTGTGTGTGTGTGTGTGTGTGTGTGTGTGATGGAACAAATGAATTTGAAGCACTGGCGCGTCATAACTTTGACACAAAGCAGAGCTGGATATAACCAAAGGACGCTGTCTGCTTGCACAGGCCTGTGCCTCGCACATCAACCATGACACTGAAATATGAGCTTACCAGTACAACATGATCTGTTGCCCGCAATTATTGTTCCTTGAAGCTGTAGTTAGCACGATTGTGTTTTTAACAGTGCATTAGGTCACTAGACAAATAGTTAACATGATCCTGTTTTTAACAAAGCGTTAGGTCGCTAGAACTAAGTGGTCCAGAGATCTGTAGTACCGCACTAAGCAGTGATCTGGCCGGGACCACACAGCGTACACCTTAAATTTACAGTAAATTAAATTTTAAACTTGCACAAGATTAAAACGGGCAATGATCTGGCCAAGACCACACTTAGGGTTAGGTTAAGGGTTTAGGGTTAGGGTTTAGGATTAACAGCGTACACTTTTATTTCAACAACTCAATTTTTAAACTTGCACAGGATCAAGACGGGCAGTTGGAGCATTTGAGGAATGTGTCACGGCAGTGGACAGCACTGATCACAGAGGAGGCCAATCGCCGTAAGCCTTGTGTTTCCTTAAAAATTTCTTACTAGTCATTCATCCTATTTTGTCTTGGTACTAATTAACTAGATTTAGGCTCTGTCCTGAAGTCAACGAAGTATAAATAGTCTTGCCCCTTGCTGGCTTGTACATAACACACGCTCATGCCTCGCAGGTGGTCTTGACCCGAATGATCTGACAGTAGCGCCAGCAGAGCTGTGTGACCAGCCACCAATGGGCGTCTCTGGGTTTGGACAGCTGAAGAATTTTATTTCACAGGCTTTGTCTAACGCGCACCAGCAGCGCTAGTTCGTTGGAGTGATGATGTTACATATAATGCTCAATTTCATCTGCTAGTACGAAGAAGAACATGCCAGGCTAGCCGAACAGTGTAGCTTCTGGGTTAGTTTTGTAGGGCAGTTAATTTTAACGTCCACTGATGTTCAAGACGAGTAGTGGACAAGTGCACACAGTTTTAACAGAGTTGTATACGCTTGCAGAGGAGCGCAGTAAATCATGCATTTAAAGAAACCAGGAGCTGCAAAGATTAGTTGTATTGGGCATATATCGATCACTCCTTTTGGTCGCGTATGATGTTCCAGTGATCGTTGATACGTGAGATGCTATCCTGGCTCGCACACTGCATCGTTTGCCCTGAAAATTATTTACACACATATTACTTAAGTCATGTAAAGTTGCAGCTCCCTATTATCGTGAACTCTTTGGGAGCAATAGAGAAAAGAGTGCACACCTACTGCATTAATAATGACAGCAGCATCAACCACCGTGAGTTCACCACTCATACTATGATTGCCATGATTAAAATTAGGGTATCATGAAATAATACAAGCGTGAAACAAAAGTTAGACCGCACAGAAACGGGCTCAAACGGGCTTTATAAAGCCTCATTTTCTAGTTTGGAGTTTTTTTGGTCCTGCAGTGCCCTGTAATTATGGCGGCACCGAAAAATATGTAAAAAATAAAAAATAGGGGAGAACGCACTGGTGCTTATGAGGACAAGCGGCGTTGCTTGGCCAGCATGCAACAGCCTTTGCTCTGAGCTCTCCATCTCCCCCTGGCCATCAGCTGGGCTACCCTCCTCACTTTCAGACCTTTCAGTCTGAGCTGTTTCCCTATGGCCGTTTACGGGAGGATCGTTGCCCCCTCTCCGCGGCCGTCATTTTTGCGGTTTTTGCGGTGTTCAAACCTACGCCGCGCGTCCTCATAAGCACCAGTGCGTTTCCCTATCAATTTTTTAATTTGTTTCGGTCATCATAAATGCGAACCATAAGAGCATTTGTTTCGGTCATCATAAATGCGAACCATAAGAGCATTTCACAGCATTACACTGAACCAAAAGTCCTGACAGGGGTATGTGCGTGATAATTTCATTTTAATAGATTACTCTGTGGCATTCCAGCTCAAGTTTGGTAAATGGTTTCTAATGTACCTAACTATTTATATCTGAATACGAACAATATGAGGTTATCTAATTTGCAGGCGCACACCAAAGGGTCTTCCGTACGTGCTTCCGCCGTCCAACAACAAGGTCTGCTTAATGTGTGGAGCATGTTTTCTTCTTATAGAAAGCAATGGCACCGTTGTGGGCCTGAGTCTTGGGCCATTGTTTAGTTTCATCACAGAATTGCACACACACAACACACACACACACACACACACACACACAAGCTTACACGTGCACACACACTTAATTACGCACATGCGTGCGCGCGCACACACACGCACGCGCACGCGCACGCACACACACACACACACACACACACACACACACACACACACACACACACACACACACACACACACACACAAACACACACACACACACACACGCGCGCGCACAC
>Ga0307968_1001541_pt1 | contig 18884 bp, 17 predicted proteins | sample OrgLakmetagen650_FD_201834 | JGI IMG/M metagenome (GOLD analysis project Ga0307968, IMG submission 201834) | Saline water microbial communities from Organic Lake, Antarctica - #650 | ecosystem: Environmental > Aquatic > Non-marine Saline and Alkaline > Saline | place: Antarctica: Organic Lake...
TACACACACATCTATGAAGGCTAACATGCATACACACACATCTATGAAGGCTAACATGCATACACACATCTATGAAGCCTAACATGCATACACACATCAATGAAGCCTAACATGCATACACACATCTATGAAGGTTAACATGCATACACACATCTATGAAGGTTAACGTGCATACACACATCTATGAAGGCTAACATGCATACACACATCATGAAGGCTAACATGCATACACACACATCATGAAGGCTAACATGCATACACACATCTACGAAGGCTAACATGCATACACACATCTACGAAGGATAACATGCATACACACATCTACGAAGGATAACATGCATACACACATCTATGAAGGATAACATGCATACACACACATCTATGAAGGCTAACGTGCATACACACGTCTATGAAGGCTAACATGCATACACACATCTATGAAAGCTAACATGCATACACACACATCTATGAAGGCTAACATGCATACACACACATCTAGGAATACTAACGTGCATACACACATCTATGAATACTAACGTGCATACACACACATCTATGAAGGCTAACATGCATACACACACATCTAGGAATACTAACGTGCATACACACATCTATGAATACTAACGTGCATACACACACATCTATGAAGGCTAACATGCATACACACACATCTATGAAGGCTAACATGCATACACACATCTATGAAGCCTAACATGCATACACACATCAATGAAGCCTAACATGCATACACACATCAATGAAGGTTAACATGCATACACACATCTGTGAAGGTTAACGTGCATACACACATCTATGAAGGCTAACATGCATACACACATCTATGAAGGCTAACATGCATACACACACATCATGAAGGCTAACATGCATACACACATCTACGAAGGCTAACATGCATACACACATCTACGAAGGCTAACATGCATACACACATCTACGAAGGCTAACATGCATACACACATCTATGAAGGCTAACCTGCATACACACATATATGAAGGCTAACATGCATACACACATCTATGAAGGATGACATGCATACACACACATCTATGAAGGCTAACGTGCATACACACATCTATGAAGGCTAACATGCATACACACATCTATGAAAGCTAACATGCATACACACATCTATGAAGGCTAACATGCACACACACACACATCTATGAAGGCTTACATGCATACACACATCTATGAAGGCTAACGTGCATACACACATCTATAAAGGCTAACGTGCATACGTGCTGCAGGTGCACCGTGCGGTGCTCTGGACTGGTGAGGAGGTGGTAGTGAAAGTTCAAAGACCTGGCCTTAAACAGCTGTTTGACATCGACCTCAACAACCTGCGCATCTTGGCAGAGCAGCTGGACAAACAAGACGAGGAAAACAGGTAAGGTTGGCCAGGATTGTATCTTCACACCGTATATGACCGAATGTATGGGTATGTATGGTGATTTCCCTGCTAAAATACCGTATGCACACCGTATATACGTACGTATAAATATATGATACATGGTTCTAGCCCACTTTAAAAACAGGTTATTCGAGAGAATGAGCAGATGCAGGAGGGCCCTAAGCAGAGCAATTACCAACCCGCTGCGATGCAACGTCTGGAGTGTGAGCTCTGCGCCTCAGACGTATTTGGGTTGTTGCATGAAGAGTGTTCCTAGGAATCTCTCCATATGTAGGCATAGACTTGCTGTGGTCAGGGAAGCGTGCACACACACATACACACACACATACACATACATACACACACGTGTACGCACATGCACACACGCACAGAGTCACGTGCACACATGTACACAAACACATTGATGCACATACACACACACACACGTATCTCCAGGGACTTCCGTGGCATTTACCAGGAATGTGCGACAGTGCTGTACGACGAGATTGATTACATCAATGAAGGACGCAACGCAGGTCCGTAGGGTGTGTGACGTTTGCCCAGGTCTTCTTTCAAAAAATGCACGGTTGATTTGTGATTTGTACTTGTGATTTGTACTTGAATTTCACAGCTTGAAGCCCCATCTCAAGCCATAAAACTCACCCGCACCATTGCCACTTCACTCGTCTACACACAGATCGTTTCAGGCGCAACTTCAGAGAGGTTCCATGGGTGAGTGAAGCAACCGAGTTTGCCGTGCAACTTTCTCCCTCCCTAACCCACCACCACATTTCCTGGTGACGTTCAGAGAGCGTGCCCTTTTCACGGCAAGAGCTGTAGGACGTAGACATTCATACAGAATGTGCTCTGTCTAATTGTGCAATTACCACCACACAATTTCAATTTTGTCTACTTTACACAACGGCATGTGATTTGGTACCCTTTGATCGAATGGTTTTTGTTAAGTGTGCATTTCTATCTGTTTCCACTCCTTCGTTAAGCGCCTAGCGTAAAAATTACATGCCAGCACCACTATGCATGCCTGCTGACATACTCTGTACACACACACACACACACACACACACACACACACACACAAGTTCGTCATGTTTCTCTGATTCCATATTATAACATGCTCACCCTGCAGTGCTCGAGTGCATGTTGAAGCCCTACTCATACTCAACCTTCACGTTCACCAGACCACATTCACTCTCACCTTCACCGTCACCATCACCTTCTCATTGACGTGTGACGTTATCACCTCCTTGACGTGCGACATTCTGAAGGTCCGTGAGCCTATGTTCTACTGGGAGCAGACCACATTCACCTTCACCTTCACCTTCACCTTCACCAGACCACCTTCACCTTCACCTTCACCAGACCACCATCACCTTCACCATCACCTTCACCATGTGACATTCTGCAGGTCCGTGTGCCTACGGTCTACTGGGAGCAGACCACAACACGTGTCATCACACTAGAGTACCTACCTGGTGAGAGGAGGAACGGAACCTGACGTTTCTCTCGATGTGCTCTAAAACATTGTGTGCCAAGAGGAGACCAGGACGTGTGTGTGTGTGTGTGTGTGATCAACCAAGCATAGCTATCCGGTGGGTTAAAACACAGTTGTACATCATGATGTTAATGACGCCTTCATTGGGGACTGTGCTTGGATCAGGCGGCCACAAACGTGAGTGGTTAAACATTGCCGGTTTAATTTTATGTTGATGCTGTTTGAGGAGGTCCCTGTAAGTTTTTGGGGAGTGTGCTTGGATCAGGCGGCCACAGATGTGAGTGGCAAAATATTGTCAGATTAAATTCAAATGCAAGCTGTGTGAGGAGGTCCCTGTGATTCTCAATTTTGTCCTTTTAGCCTGGATCTGCTTCCAAACTTTCTGGGTATTTGTAAGCATGCCCTCAGGTAAATGATATCAGGGTGTGTGTGTGTGTGTTCTCGCTCCTCGTGTGTGTGTGTGTGTGTGTATGTGTGTGTGTAATTTCCTGCTCCTCGTGTGTGTATGCAAAAAAGGCCAATGCATTGTTCTGTTATATGCTCCCTTCAGAGCATATACGCAGAAGTGTTTTAGAGGCCTGCGCCACCGCATGATTGCAAGGATGAGTAGAGTCTGAATAGCTCTGTGGTCAGCTTGATGGGCCTCTTGCGTCAAGCAGCAGGGAGCAAACTTGCTGCAATCCCTCTGCTTCTAGTCTTATGCTGCTGGTGTTGCTGCTGCTGTTGCTGCTGTTGCTGCTGCTGCCAAAACCTGGTTGCTTTGGCACAGGTGTATATGTGTACGCGTTTGGTGTAGGGCTGTATGTGTGTATGCATTTGGCGTAAGGCTGTAAATGTGTACGTGCTTGGTGTAAGGCACCAGGCACTTCACACTGCTGCTGCATTGTAGAAAAGCCAGTCTGTTGATGGGGCCGCCTCGTAAATTTTTATCACAGCCCCCATAGGAAGGGTACAGACGATCCCAATCTTCATCAGTATGTGTGAAAAGATGCAGCATTGATGTTATTGCACACCTTTTGGCGCTTGATCTGTGTGGGGCACCCATTCTGACGCACCACTACTGTCGCGAACGCGTGCAGGTGCCAAAATCAGCAGCAAGGATGACCTGATCGCGGCCGGGATAGAGACAAATGTTGTCGCTCAACGCGCCACAGAAGCTTACCTCATCCAAATATTGAAAGCCGGGTTCTTCCACGCAGACCCACGTAAGTAGCAGGAAACATGCACGCAAAAGCGTGTACACATGCACAATGAGGAATCTCCTGACAGACAGTAACTCTCCTTTGAAGCTCGTTGAACTCTGAAATTTTGTATGTACACATTTTTTTGCCAATATTGCCTGCGAGACAAATAGTGTTTCTCCTATGCTTGTGCATTATTAATACATCAACTTCATTCAATCCTCTACACTTCCTCTTTTGCATGCCATCGCAGACCCAGGCAACGTGTCTGTGGACAGACAAGGCAACCTCTTGTTTTACGAGTGAGTGGCGGACGCAAGGGTGCAGGCCCCATGCGTTTGACGTAGTTTTCAAAGCTATCCTTTTAGCCTTTTAGCTACACGCACACCCAACACCACGCACACATACGTACGTACCAAACACACAAGTTAACACACAAATATTTGCTGCAGTTTTGGAATGATGGGCGAGATCGTGCCCAATGTGCGTGAAAAGCTGCTGGACATGTTCTATGGGGTGTACAAGAAAGATTCCACTGCAGGTTGGTGCAGGCATTTGGTTCTGTTGTGGCTATCTGTCAGCAAATGGCATGTAAATAGATTTGCTGCGCAAATCACAAACATCATTCAGATGATGGTGCAAGCACAAAAACGTGCTGCTCTTAGTTTAGCATCCTTGTATGTTACAAAACCGTTTGTTTACGATCACTTCAGAAATTAATTAGTATGTTTCACATACCGTTTGCTTACGATCACTTCGGAAATTAATTAGTATGTTTCACATGCCGTTTGTTTACGATCACTTCGGAAATTAAATAGTATGTTTTGCATACCGTTTGTTTACGATCACTTTGGAATTTAATTAATTATTTGGCCAGAAAATGAATTTTTTTATTAATCTTGGAGGCCTCTCCGAACTGAATTCGAAATGATAAGTTAATTATTTATAGTGGTTTTGAGGGTGAAAATCGAAATGAGCTCCAAGCGCGCCAGTGTGAACTCCCTGGCCGGGTTCTTGAAGCCCCAGTCCCCAGCTGAAAGGCTGGCTGCTCAGCAGCGGGACCTTGAGAAGCTGCAGAAGGAGAGGCAGCTGAGGGGCTGCAAGAGAAAGAGGCAAAGGTAAGGGGCGAGGCTGGGAAGCCTCAGCCTCAGCCACAGCTTCAGCCATAACAAACAGCAGTAGCAGTGCACAGGCAGCATTCACAGGTGGGCTCTCGAACTCAAAAATTGATACCCGACAGGGCCCTCCCGAAGTGCCCTCGAACTCAAAATTATTTGTACTGGACAATGCAGTGATGAATGTGCTTGTTGACTATATATTTACACTGCAGTGATTAAATGTATGATGTATTTACACTACAATGATTATGTATATGATGTATTCACACTGCAGTGATCAATGCCCTTGTGGACTTGGGGGTCATCAGGACAACCGGGGACAGCCTTTCCATAAAAAGGGCCATTAGCTACTTCATCGAAAACATCTCTCGCCAGACAGAGCGGCAAGAAACCATTGCGGTGGGTTGCAAGAATGCTTGTTGGGCAAAGCGTATCTTGAAAGGGCGAGGACGATTGGCATTGCAGTGGGTTGCAAGAATGCTTGTTGGGCAATGCGTATCTTGAAAGGGTGAGGGCGGTTTGACTTCCTGGAGAGGCTGTGGCAGCCTTTTTTTAAGAGGGAGGCATAACCTCCATTGAGGAAGACAGGCTGTCCACTACCCTCTCTAAAGAAACCCTTTTGAGTGCCCTTTGCACCTAAGGGCCCAGCTCAAAGGGGCCTGCCTAGACCGGCAAGTGTTTTAAAGCTCAAGGCTTTGTTCCTGGAACTTTTTTGGGCCGTGTTCTATGCTATCAGGGTGCAAGGTTGCTTGCAAAGTGTCGGGTGAAAATGTTCCCAGGTGGGCAGCAGAGGGACACAACTGAAAAAGCCAAAGATTGACCAGAGTTTGTTCATGTTGCCAGATTCCCACCCCATAATGTTATGTTCAGGGTTGGCCAGAACCTTATGTATACGGTGCACATACGGTGCATGTGTATACGGTCCTGGGAATGAGGGGGGCAGAGTGTGCGTGCAGCTCTTGCTGGGGGTAGGGGGGCAGAGTGGTATGCCCCCCTGAAAACCGTAGAGAATATATCACGCCGCAAAACAATGTCTTTGAGGGGTGCGGCTAACTGCGGACAGGAATTAAATAATAAATTTTGGGGCTGCAGATTGGGTGCGAATTAGTGAAAAATAATTATTTTTGAGAGATTTTAGCCCAAGTTGGAACGAGAACTTGGAATGAGCTTTGAAAAGCGACTAGAATGCAGTCGTTTTTTGAGCAGTTTGACAACTCTTGCTTGGGTAGTACTAACCTGCCAGGCTCATGTTTGCATGCAGAGGGCGGCAACAGCCCACCCTGTGGTCAATATCTTTTGCAAAAGTAAGCTTTTATGCATGTCATTACGTAATGAAGCAATGGCAAGGTCTGGTGCCACATCAGGGGTTGTTTGGCCCTGCAGATTTGTGCGGATAGGATAACAAATAATTATTGAAAGGGGTGCGGGTTGGATGCGGATTAGCAAAACTAAATATTTTTTGGAATGATGAATTATCTGTACGGTACTAAGAAGAAGTGTGTACGCTTTGCATCAAGAAGAAGCACGCCCCCCCCCCCCCCTGTACTAAGAGTACACACACAGTACACACACACACATACACACACACTGTACTAAGAGGTCACAGACAATGCTTTTGCTGGGCATGAGGGGGACAGGGTGGTACACTTCTCTGGCGCTGTTGCAAAAAAGTCAAACGATGAAATGACTGCAGCTGGAATGGGAATTTTACGACTGCTGCTCCGTCAGGGCTACAGGCTGTACAGTTCAGCAGCAGCAGCAGCAGCAGCAGGTCAACGCAGTTTAATCAGGGCCACACAGTCTTAACAGTTTACTATTTAATCAGGCTGTACAGTGCAGGAGCAGCAGCAGCAGGTCATTGCAGTTTAATCAGGGCCACACAGTCTGTACAATTTACTATCTTATCAGGGCCACAGGCTGTACAGTGCAGGAGCAGCAGCAGCAGCAGGTCATTGCAATCTAAATTGGCGGCAAGGCCAACCCCTTTCATCTGCTCTCTGAAATCTGCAGACAATAGGAGAGGACTTGTTCAGCATCGCGGTAGATCAACCCTTCAGATTCCCTGCCACCTTCACCTTCGTGCTGCGTGCCTTCTCAACCCTAGAGGGTATCGGCAAGTGAGTTGCTGAGCTTATACGTGGGCTTAAGGTCATATCTAGGCTGCCTTGCCTGTCACTTTCCTTGCTCTTGCCTTTTACTTCCTGTAGACCTGCCTTTTGCTGGAATGCTGCTTAGAGATGCCCTGTTGCCAGCCATATAGATTCAACTGAGGGAAGCTTGTCAGACAGGTTGTTAGTATTTTGACCTCTGTGACCCCCACACAGATGTCTTGTCATATCTGCTGAAACACACACATACACACACACTTACATCCCTGTGCAGGACGCTCAACCCAAGCTACAACTTTTCAGAAGTTGCCACCCCGTACGCGCAAGAGCTGCTCCAGTTACAGGTGAGAGGAGGGTGAGCAGGAAAAAGGTTACACGTGCAGGAGCTGCTACGGTCACTCAGCGAAAGGGTACATGTGCAAAAAAGGCTAAAGGTCACACGTGCAAAAGCTGCTACGGTCACTCACGTGCAAGGCTACACGTGCAAAAAAGGTTAAAGGTTACACATGCAAGAGCTGATAAAGGGTACATGTGCAAGAAAGGTTAAAGGTCACACGTGCAAAAGCTGCTACAATCACTCACGTGCAAGGTTACACGTGCAAAAAAGGCTAAAGGTTACGCATGCAAGAGCTGTTAAAGTGTACATGTGCAAGAAAAATTAAAGGTCACACGTGCAAAAGCTGCTACAATCACTCACGTGCAAGGTTACATGTGCAAGAAAGGTTAAAGGTTACACGTGCAAGAATGGTTCAAGGTTACACGTGCAACAGCTGTTAAGGTTACACGTGCAAGAAAGGTTAAGGGTTACACGTGCAAGAAAGGTTAAGGGTTACACGTGCAAGAAAGGTTAAGGGTTACACGTGCAAGAAGGGTTAAAGGTTACACGTGCAAGAGCTGCTGCAGTCACTCTCGTATGCAAGAGGAGGGTGGGTTTCTAAGATCAGGGGTTTCATTTCGTTACATATGTATGCATGAAATTTAGTGGCCCGAAAGCTGCTGCAGATGTCCCTCGGATTTTGTATAGGTTTGTATGTACTGTAAGTACTGTGTTGAATGACACTTATCACAGCGGGTGCCTGTTTAGCTGGCCAACAGGCTTGCTACTTCCTGCAGGAATGCAGTCCTTGGACATGTTTGAAAATAACTCGCTGATGTTTTTTAGATTTAGCTCACACAAGTTCTCTGCGTCTTTTGTTGCGCAGGATTCTCAGCAGTCCCAAGGCTCACAGCTGTTCCAGCTGGCGCAGCAGCAAGCCTCTGAGCTGGTGAGTGTGAGCGCAGACATGCGCATGCATGCATGTGCTGTGCATGTGAAGAGGCTAAACTTTCTGAAATAACAGGTGCTTGTGAGGGGTTGTTGGTAGCTGTTGCCTAACAGCAGTGTCTCCTGTACCTAGCTGTCGCTTCACACATTTGTCAGCCCTCTTATTGATCTCTGAACAGAAGCTCACGCAATCTGTTCTTTTCAACCACGCGATCTCTGTGTCCAACAACCTTCGTTCTCTCAGGTTTTACTTCTCCTTCAGGACATGCTGTCACTCATACAAATTGTGCTGTTTGTGCCGGGCACCTGTTGTGTTACAGGGCAATGCAGCAGCAGCCATGCCTATGCGTGTGAGCCGTATCGACTCTTTCCTGCAATCTGTGGAAGCTGGAGACACCAAGTTGCGAGGTAAGCTTACGCAGGCTTTGAGTGTGCTCATACAGGCACGATAGGCACCACAGGCACAACTTCATAGATACGGAGATGGATGTTGTCGTGTTGCAGCACCTTCTTGCGTGTGATGGCTTGTGACTTAAGCACGTTATGGTCTTTCTTATTTAGTTGCCAAACAACTCTTGCACACCTAATTTGATTAGTGTAATATTAGGTTTGGACATGTGAGCACAGGAGAAAGACTAAACAAGCTGCTTTGTGGACTACTTTTGTTGTGTACTGAAACAAAACAAAATTGCAAATTTTAGTGCTTGCATCAAAAGGTAAGCTTCAATCTCAAATCCTTGAAAGACACACCAAAACTTTCTTGTGAATGGTGAAGGCAAGTAAACAAAATTGCATGTTCCCCTTTTTGTGCCTGCAGTACGTGTCTTAGAAGCCGAGCGTGCAGCCCGGCGGAGTGGTGTCATGCAGGTAAGAGTAGAAGGTCGAGCATGTGATTGAAGCTCTAGGCGAGTTTTTGCGGATTCCTGTACATCATCTGCCGCATTAGATGCGCCAACATTGAAAACGATGGTGCTAGCATTTTTATGTGCTTATGTGTTTCTTTTCATTGATCTATCCACCTTGCAGCAATGACGTAAAATTCCTAACTCATAAATTGTTATTTGCAGTCGGCCACGCTGAACGCTGTGGGTGCACTGGGCTTCATCAACCTGGGCACGACGCTCGCAATCTCAGGGCTGGACGGGCCTGCAGAATTGGCATTTGGGATGTCTGCCGTGTTTGGCTACTTCCTTTTTATGGGCTTTAGACGCATAGAAAGGCTGGATAAGTTCGAGAAGGATTTGAGAGGATAGACGGATTGTTATGGGGGAATTGCTGTGAATACGAGCAGTGCCTAGTGATGGGAGTTGATAGAGAACATGCGAGAGCGCAGAGCGCAGAGAGCAGAGGCGAGAGGGAAAATTGCTTTTTGAACACAATGCCCAACTGATTTTTTACACTACCTAATTATTTATTTCTTTTATGTGACCACTCATTCTTTACATGTAATGCAATAGAGCTCGAGAGACGAAAATGGACCCACGATTCGCAGCCGTTCAGCTTGACCCTCGGTTCGCTGCTCCAGCGAGAAAGAAAAACGCGGATGGCGCCCTGAATGATGACAGATTTAAGGGTAATTCGGCGCGGGGAGAGGAAGAGTAACTTGACAACTCCATGCAACCCACATGAGCCAAAAACTGCAAGGAACCACCTTTTTTGCTTCTTAACACGTGAAATGAGTACTGCAGTGCCAAATACAAGAAGGTAGCATCACACACTCCTTCAAGCAGCCGTCAACAAACCCTTGCTTCGACCAACTCGTGCAGCCTGAACCTTCCCCCAAATCCCCAAACCCTTCCCTCCCACAGGCCTGCTGGACGACCCTGACTTCTCGGCCAATGCTGCCAAGAGGCGCTCGGTGGATAAGCGGGGACGCAAGGTAGAGTGCTTGCACGGAAAGGGTTTATAGGGGGGGTATGCCTTCACAACCTTTTAGGTGAACGAACCTGTTGTCCTTACAGGTGCCTGATATGCCCGCGGCTGCAACAGAGGAGCCCAAGCATGCTTCTGAAAAATTGACGCTGAAGGTATGCAAAATGCACGGCACAATTCCAGACAGGTGTGCAAGAAAGTCGTAAGTAGAAATGGTTTGCCACACGCCCGTGCCACACACATAAACACACACACATACATACATACATACATACATACATACATACATACATACATACATACATACATACATACATACATACATACACGCACCTATTCGCGTGCACTCATGCACGCACTCATGCACAGAAAACTACACACCTGTACGCACACATGCACAAACGCAAAAGCACGCGCACATATACATAATTGTATAAAACACACAATGCAGCTTGTATGCACAGGCACATGTACACACACACACATACTTGTATACAACCTGTCACGTGTGCATTTCAGCAGGCCAAAGACAATGCCCAAACGAAGGGCGGAGCCAAAGCAAAAGGGGCAAAGGACCCTCAGGTTGCAGCAGCAGAGGCGAAAGCGCAGGCAGCTCGCTGGGCACGTGCTCGCGGACTCACAAGTATGTTTGTGTGCTGCTTCCTTTTGTTCACACACTCATTGATACGCTTGATACAGTTTGTGCATACGCTTTCTCCTTGAACGGCTCCTGAGCCGACCTTCCAAGCTGTTCAATAGATTTGCTCATAATGCTGCCTGGGTGGCCGTGGCAGCACTTGCTGCATTTGCATATTGATCGCTTTCAAATAGGCGAGATGCTCTGCACTCCCATCCCTTACTTTCTGACGACGAATGGTAAACCACAATCACCAAAAGGTATTAGCTACAGTGAGCCCTCCGTATGTGCTTTCACGCCATTCGCACCCCTCACACTTTGCCCTGTGCCTACACTACACTTCCTGGGATTGAAAAAGAGGCTCAAGAAAAGCAACATCATGTTCAGGACAGTCTAACTCCCACCACAAACAACAAACAACAGAAGTATGGTATCTTGCTCACACTTCCTGTGCGCACCCCCCCCCCCCCAGCACCCTCCACCTTTAACCATGACATGTAAAATATCCACTTCTCTTTTATGTACACCAAGCAAAGAACTGCGACCGCCATAGCCCCTGCAAACGCAAACAAACACACTGAGTGTAGAAGCAGGACAACCTCGTACAACACACTGGCCTTTCATTCAATTGAGCTCGTGGACATGAATGAGATGACCCAACCTCCTGCCGCCTCTTCACACACACACACACACACATGCACGCACGCGCACACACACAGACAGACACACACACACACACACACACAATTCAAAGGCGATAATGTTGTGCATGACCGATGCCATGAATGCGGCTGTGTGTACTGAAGATGGCCCTCGCTGCCTCCTACGCAGCCATGCCTTCTTCATCCTCTGATGATGATGACTCAGAGAGTCAAGGCGAGGAGGCGGGTGGTGCCGGAAAAAAGGGGCAAAGAGTTCTCACACGCTCGACCAGTCCGGACTCTGCCACAGGCGTCGTGGGCTCTGACAAGGACGTGGACGACCAAAGCGACGATGATGTGGACGAGGGGGCGTCTGAGGATTCGGCGGACGAGCCCCTCACGGACGAGGAGGTGCGCTTTGTTCCGTTTGTGTTTTGTATTTGTGAGTGCGTAGGTACGTGCGTTCGTGTACACGTGCACGTGGAGGTGTGTGTACGTATTTGTACGTATGTTTGTCTACGTGTATGTACAGTTGTTTGTGTACATATGTGTGTATGTGTGCATGTATACGTATGTATGTACATTTGTGTGCCTACATGTATGTACGTTTGCGTGTACACGTATGTACGTACGTATGTGTATACATAAATGTACGTACGTGGTGTGTGTGCACAATGTGGTGCACAGACAGTGATAATGCCAACAAAGAGGCGCCCAGGATCTGGCAAATGAACCTCTCAGACGCACACTTATGAACACAAGACATAAACAAACACGTGCCCGTACAACCAAACTCACATATTCATACCCGTACACTTTTAAGTCACTCCAACACCCCCACACATACACATCCGTGCTTCCGTACACACACACACACACGCACACGCACACGCACACGCACACACTCGCGCACATGATCACAAATAAGGGTGCTGGAGCCGCCTCTTAAGAGCATCCGCAAAACAAGTTGTTGCTGAATCTGAATGCAACTCCTGACATGTATATGTACAGGGAGACAATGAGCAGTACTCAATTGTATAATGTAATGCTGTAAGGGTAGGCAATCCCAATGTACACATCGCCCTCTCAATCTGTCTCACTGTATGCTGCTGCAATTTCGTCCTCCTCACTTACAGCACATCAAGAGCAACTTAATTAGCATGTGCGTGTCTGTGTGTGCGTGTGCGAGTGTGTACCAAAAGCACAAGCGTCCCTAGCTAAGTAGCCCTTGTGATTAGGGTTGGCCAGAACCGTATATATACACCGTATATGACCGTATATTTGTTGATTTCCTTGCCAAAAATACCGTGTATACACCGTATATATATGGTTCTGGCCAACCCTACTAGTGATATTTTAGCTATGTAGCCCTCATGATTTTTTATTCGCTGTTGCATTTCTGTCGTGCGCAACAGAAGATCAAGAGGCAGGCGTTTTCTTTGTCTGAGCAAGCCAGACGACATGTTGGTCCCTGTGTGTGTGAGTGTGTGTGTGTGTTTGAGTTTGTGTGTGTGTGGCCGAGCGCATCCTCACTGTATGTGTTTGTGTGTGTGTGTGTGTGGCCGAGCACGTCCTCACTGTGTGTGTGTTTGTGTGTGTGTGTGTGTGTGTGTGTGTGTGTGTGTGTGTGTGTGTGTGTGTGTGGCCGAGCGCGTCCTCACTGTGTGTGTGTGTCTGAGCACATTCTCACTGTCTGCTGCATCCTCACTGTCGTACGCAGGAGATCAATGAGCAGGATTTAATTGATGAGTGGGGCATTGGTGTGATGGCAGCCAACCCTGAAGAGGACGTGCCCCTGGCACCAGAAGCCACGAGCAGGTGTGTGCATGTGATTTGTGTGTGTTGGTGTACTTGTGTACGGGTGTGGCTGTGTGCGTGTGTGTGTGTTTCTTGTGTTTGTGTAAGTATGTGTGTGTTCTATGTCCATCTGGTTTGTCCATGTTTTTGCATAAGTCGGACTGATGAGATGAGCTGCGTTTTGCATAAGTCGGACTGATAAGATGAGCTCCTGGTTACATGTAGGCGAGCTTATCTCTGCTCATTGCCTTATGTAAAATGAACATGTCGAGTAAAATGAACATGTCGAGTAAATTGAACATGTTAAGTAAATGAACATGTCGAGTACAATGAACATGTCGAGTAAAATGAACATGTCGAGTAAAATGAACATGTTGAGTAACTTGTGTGCACACGCCTTCAAAGTTTTGACACAAATCACTAAGGGTGTAGCAGTGTTTGTACAGCACAACAGCAGTGTATGAAAAACACAAATCACTAAGGGTGTAGCACTTTATGTAGGCACAACAGCAGTGCATGAACAACACAATTCATTAAGGGTGTAGCAGTTTATGTAGGCACAACAGCAGTGTATGTACAACACAAATCACTAAGGGTGTAGCAGTTTATGTAGGCACAACAGCAGTGTATGAACAACACAAATCACGAAGGGTGTAGCAGTTTATGTAGGCACAACAGCAGTGTATGAACAACACAAACCACTAAGGGTGTAGCAGTTTATGTAGGCACAACAGCAGTGTATGCACAACACAAATCACTAAGGGTGTAGCAATCTATGTAGGCACAACTGCAGTGTATGTACAACACGACAGCAGTGTATGAGCAACACAAATCACTAAGGGTGTAGCACTTTATGTAGGCACAACAGCAGTGTATGAGCAACACAAATTACTAAGGGTGTAGCAGTTTATGTAGGCACAGCAGCAGTGTATGAGCAACACAAATCATTAAGGGTGTAGCAGTTTATGTAGGCACAGCAGCAGTGTATGAACAACACAAATCATTAAGGGTGTAGCAGTTTATGTAGGCACAACAGCAGTGTATGCACAACACAAATCACTAAGGGTGTAGCAGTGTACTCAGGCACTGCATGGAGAGCTGGTTAAGCTTTCAAACAAGCCAGCCACGCATCGGTTTCATGGGTGGTTGCGCGTTCACGCGATCTATAATTTGTAAGCTTCATCAGATATCACAGCCCAAGACGTTGTTGCTGCAGCAAAGACTCGCAATTTATCATCTGTGCCTTCTTTGTCCTCTGTCACCTCATCTCCCACCAGGCTGGCGTTGGTGGACCTGGATTGGGATGTGGTGCGTGCAGTGGACATCCTGGCTGCCTTGAACTCCTTCAAGACAAAGGTGTGCTCCGGGTTTATGTGTAGGGAGGGTTGGCCAGAGCTGTATATATACACCGTTTATGGCCATATATTTGGTGGTTTCCCTGCCAAGAATACCGTAGTGTACACCGTATATATATATATATATATGTGTGGTTCTGGCCAACCCTATTTATGTGACAGCTGTTTTGGAGCCTTGCTTGGTGCTGATTGCGGACCTCATTGCCTTTGATCTCTGAACTCAAGTCTGTCAATAGTCAATAGGTATTACTTGCAGTACTCAACCTGTTTTACTTATTGTTCAACTGTTACTTTTATTACTTAATACTCAACCCGTATTACTTATTGTTCAACTGTTACTTGTATTACTTATTACTCGGCCTGTGTTACTTATTATTCAACTGTTACTTAGCCAAATCTGCCCCTGATCTTGTTGTGACTACCTCCCCCCTAGTCCACAATTTGAACCTTGTACCTCGTGCCTACCGTTCTGAACAATCCCCAACTCCATCGCCACACTTACACACATGTGTAGGGTTGGCCAGAACCGTATATATGCACCGTATATGACCATATAGTTGGTGATTTCCCTGCTAGAATCACCGTGTATACACCGTATATATATGGTTTGGGCCAACCCTACAAATGTGTCGACGTGCGCACACACAAATACATACACACACATACACACACACACGATACACGCACATAATAACTACATATGCAGAGTGGTTCTGTGCGCCGAGTGAGTGTTTACCCCAGTGATTACGGGATCCAACGCATGGCAGACGAAGCAGCAAATGGGCCAAAGGTAATGCTCTAGTGTGACCCCTTTGTATGTATTTTTTGGCGAAGCCCCAGTCATGGGGCGCAGCCCCTAGGTTTGGTGTCTTCCCACCAAAGTTCCCACCAGGGCGCGCAGGCCCGCCCAGCGCACCCCCCGCCCCCAAAACTTGCAAGGCACCTTAGACTGACCATCCAGGCAGCCCTGCGGTGTCAGGGGATGGGGAGGGGCAGGGGGTGGTGCTGCTGGGCGCACCGTGAACGAAAATTATTCACACCAGTGTGCGCAGGCCCGCCCAGCGCACCCCCCGCCCCCAGAACTTGCAAGGCACCTTAGACTGACCAACCAGGCAGCCCTGCGGTGTCAGGGGGAGGGGAGGGGCAGGGGGTGGTGCTGCTGGGCGTACCCCGGAACGAAAATTTGGAAAGTTGAGACTCAGGGCCTGGCCAGAGCCACGCAGCCAACGTCCAGGTCTGAAACTTGGCAGGCAGGCCAAGCAAAAATTTTTGTCGGGGCATACCAGTTTTGGTGACCAAGGGTGCAGTGAGAAGTGCTGTGGAAAGAATTGACTCAATGTTTGGTAGCTGGAGGAAGCTGCCCGGCGCTCAGCCCAGCCCATGCCCCCCGAACATCATCTGACTGCACAGGCGTAATCAGGAGACGTTTCTGAGTGTGCCGGATGGGTCAGGGGCCAGGGAGAGGCGGGACGAAAAGCTCGCTGCTCCATGCAAGCACACAACTGGGTGCACGGATTTCCACAAACCAAGTTGCAAGGGACTTAAAAATAAATGTTTAATGGCGCGATGACGATGGGAGCGTGTTCTGAAAATGCGAGTCTCCATGTTTGACTGACAGATGTGAGCAGGTTGAAGGCTTGCATGCACGCGCGCGCGCACACACACACGCACACACACTCACACACACACACGCACGCACGCACGCACGCACATACGCACACACGCACACACACACGCACACACACACACACATACACATACACACACAAACACGCACACACACACACATGTATAAGCGCGTACAAAGCACACACAAATTGCCAGTTCACAGCGCAAAAGGCTTCGCCAACTTTTCAGCATCGCTTGCGATGCTTCCCCCCACTTGTCGTATGTAGTGCTCTAGTGTGACCCCTTTGTATGTATGTATTATTTGTATGACATGCTCTAGCGTGACCCCTTTGTATGTGTGTATTCTGTATGTAGTGCTCCAGTGTGACCCCTTTGTATGTGTGCATTATTTGTATGACATGCTCTAGTGTGACCCCTTTGTATGTTTCATTACTTGTATGAAATGCTCTAGTGTGACCCCTTTGTATGTATGCATTATTTGTATGACATGCTCTAGTGTGACCCCTTTGTATATATGTAAATTTTTTACATGTAGTGCTCTAGTGTGACCCCTTTGTATGTATGTATTATTCTGTATGACATGCTCTAGTGTGACCCCTTTGTATGTATGCATTTTTGTATGTAGTGCTCTAGTGTGACCCCTTTGTATGTATGTATTTTTTGTATGAAATGCTCTAGTGTGACCCCTTTGTATGTATAAACTATTTGTATGACATGCTCTAGTGTGACCCCTTTGTATGTATAAACTATTTGTATGACATGCTCTAGTGTGACCCCTTTGTATGTATTATTTGTATGACATGCTCTAGTGTGACCCCTTAGTATGTATAAACTATTTGTATGAAATGCTCTAGTGTGACCCCTTTGAGTGTATGTATTATTTGTATGTAGTGCTCTAGTGTGACCCCTTTGTATGTATGTATTATTTGTATGAAAAGCTCTTGTGTGACCCCTTTGAATGTATGTATTATTTGTACGTAGTGCTCTAGTATTTACCTCACGCCTGCAAGCCATTGCTTGCATCCCCTCTTGTTTTTCACGCCTGGACATTTCACGCATGTGGTGAAACAGCCTGAGGCAGAAATCCGAATGCTGTGTATAAACACAAAATACCAGCAGCTAAAAATAAGCCAGCTTTTAAAGATGCATGAGAAATGCGATGGGCTATGGAAGCTTCAACCCCATGTTGGTTGACCTCAACCGACACTAACCATTGTATAAAATAGGTAATAGGTAATAGGCGGTGGACGTATCAAACTTGTGCTCATTCAACCTCCAATTTTCTTCTGACTTCGCAGCACAAGCGTTGATGGGCGTTCATGTACAGACTTGGACAACATGTATCTTTTCCTTCAGTGTTTGTGCCGATCAGGTGCTCCCTTATTGCCGATTGCCTCGTTTTGTCAAGTTGGCCAAACTTAATAATAGGGTTGGCCAAAGCCGTATACCTATATACACCGTATATGACCGTATATTCAATGATTTCCCTGTCAAAAATGCCGTATTCACACCGTATATATAGGGGTCTGGCCAACCCTATTAATAAAGTGAATCACTTGGGCCAGTATCTTGATGTATACATAAACAGGTCCATGAACAAACGTAAGGATCAGAGAGTGCTTCATTTTCTGCACTTGGGTTGATTTGCTGACAAAAGATTATAAAAAAAATTGGGTCATGTCCTGATGTCCAGGCCTTTTGCTCACAGACGCGTGCACACGCACAAGACATGTTTACACCAGCAACACACACACACCAGCAACACTTAATGCACGTACGCGCACTCACATTTGCACAGGCCCTTTGCCCACCGAAGAAAAGCAGCAAGGCTGAAACTGATGACGGTGACGAGCTAGGCGGTGCACAAAGTGAGTATGGTTGGAGTATGTATAGGGTTGGCCAAAACCATATATATCGTAGGTTCACGATCATTTCGGAATTTAAATAATTATTTGGAAAAAAACGAAAATTATTAATAATTTTCGGGGCCCTCTCCGAATTGAATTCGATGTGATATTTTAATTATTTTAATAAGCTCCCAGCGTGCCCTGCTTGTGAAATCCTGACCCGTTTTTGGAGCCCCTGTCCCTAGCTGAGAGGCTGGCCGCTCAGCAGAGGAACCATGAAAAGCTGCAGAGGGAAAGGCAGCTCAGGGAGCTGGCAGAGGCATAGGCAAAGGCAAGGGGCGCGGCTGTGAAGAGGCGTGGGGCGTCCATGCATGCTGCTCCAAGAACAAGCCTCCTCCTCTCACAGGCCCTTCCTTTGGGGCATCCACACAGAGTTAAAGAAGATGGCAAGTGGGTAAGAGAGGGTTGCTTCTCGATTGAGGGAAGCACACGTGCAAGCACTCAGCTGGG
>Ga0307968_1001545_pt1:0-5000 | contig 18869 bp, 26 predicted proteins | sample OrgLakmetagen650_FD_201834 | JGI IMG/M metagenome (GOLD analysis project Ga0307968, IMG submission 201834) | Saline water microbial communities from Organic Lake, Antarctica - #650 | ecosystem: Environmental > Aquatic > Non-marine Saline and Alkaline > Saline | place: Antarctica: Organic...
GTGACCGTATATATACACTGTATGTGACCGTATATATATACGCTGTATGTGACCGTATATATACATTGTATGTGACCGTGTGACCGTATATATACACTGTATGTGACCGTACACAGGGTTGGGTAATGCTAACCAACCCTTATGACACGTAACACCCTCTGTGTGTGCAATTGCTCACCACACGTGGGGTGGCTTCTCTATCATATGCACATCAGAGGAAATTTATATATATGTATGTATGTGATGACTGAGAAATACCCCTCCCCCGGCACACACACAAACACACACACACACACACAACACGCAACCACACACACAACACGCAACCACACATGCCATGAACACATCTTTCATCACACCAAGCAATCCTCGACTAAAGAAGCACAAGCATTGTGAGAGCCTATTGCTTCAATCGAGAGCAAAACAACAAGATAGTCGAGGAGCACCTCAGTATAGAATAGGCATCCTTTGGCAGTTCTGCAATCACGATCAACAAGCAACACACAATCGTTAGCAGCATGAAGGGTTTAGTAACCCTGTGCACTGGGAATACCAAATTACAAGGACCCAAATGTTGTCTAGGTACGCACGTTATCCACTGAGAGCAGAACCCAGCAGTACAGCAAGAGGAGGCACCCCCGTAGATGTCGTCATGACAATAAAGCAGCCAAAGAAATTATGACACACACACTGCCATATGACGCGCACCTTCAAACTGCGCGGGGCTCGGCAGTCCAGCATGAGAAGCCTGCCGGAGCTGAGCCCAGCTGCCAGCATGCTGCCCCTGCCCACAGGCCCGCACAAGTGAGCCACGCCCTCTGTGCCCAGGCACTCCTTGTTCTGCGAAGCAACAAAGAGCATGAGCTCATGAAACGCGTTATGTATGAGCACAGCAATAAACAGCAATAATAATAATATGTATGAGCACAGCAATAAACAGCATTAGCACATGAAACGCGTTATGTATGTATGGAGCTGCAGTATGTATGGAGCTGCAGTATGTATGGATGGAGCTGCAGTATGTATGGATGGAGCTGCAGTATGTATGGATGGAGCTGCAGTATGTATGGATGGAGCTGCAGTATGTATGGATGGAGCTGCAGTATGTATGGATGGAGCTGCAGTATGTATGTATGGAGCTGCAGTATGTATGGATGGAGCTGCAGTATGTATGTATGGAGCTGCAGTATGTATGTATGGAGCTGCAGTATGTATGGATGGAGCTGCAGTATGTATGGATGGAGCTGCAGTACTGAGATTGGAATGGAGCTGGGGAGTACTGTGATTGGAACGGAGCTGGGGAGTACTGAGATTGGATTGGAGCTGGGGAGTACTGTGATTGGAATGGAGCTGGGGAGTACTGAGATTGGAATGGAGCTGAGGAGTACTGTGATTGGAACGGAGCTGGGGAGTACTGAGATTGGATTGGAGCTGGGGAGTACTGTGAATAAAACGGAGCTGGGGAATACTGAGATTGGAATGGAGCTGGGGAGTACTGTGATTGGAACGGAGCTCTTGAAACGGAGTACTGTGATTGCGTATGTTATGTATGTGATATGTGTTTTGTATTCGCTTTGTTTCTGCCACTCCTTCACCCTCTGCAAAGCGCACAACTTGGAATGTAGACACAATGTTTCACATGCTGTGCTGTCGGTGCGCGGTGTGCAGCACTGCCAGGTTCACTACTGTTGGCACGCCATGTGCCCGTTAAAGAGGTGGTGTTCCACGTAGGCACGAATACATAGGGTTGGCCAGAACCGTATATATATACACCGTATACGACTGTATATTTGGAGATGTCCCTGCCAAAAACACCATATACACACCGTATATCTTTGGTTTTGGCCAACCCTACATATGTCACAGCCACGCTCACCAGTGCCAGCATTTTGCTTGTGTTCAGGTCCCAGTGCATTAAGCCCCCAGAGAGGAGGCCCATCACAACGGCCTGGGGCACCCCACCCCTGCCTCGAGCTGCACAGGGCTCGAAGCAGCAGCCTCCAAAAAACGCCTGCGTGTGGTGTTGTGTGTGAATGAGTGTGTGGTGGTGTGGGTGGGTGGGGGGGTGGGGGGGTGGGGGGGTGGGGGACGCTTGTGTATATGTGCATGTATGTTTGCGTGCATGTACTTGCACAATTCTTCTAAAGGTTTTTCTGTGGATGCCACGGACCTGCTAGTGCAAGGTTCGATCCTCTGGTTTTTTCATTGCCAGTGCATAAAAGCCGCAAGTCGGCGGAGGTATGAAAAGTAAAAAGTATGAGGAACTGCATTAATTACACTTACATCGAAGGATAGGTTATTTTTTTGTGATCCACTTTGTACTTTGGCAAACACAAGAAACTAACAGCTGACAGCCATGCTGTGTAATTGGAAAAAAAAACTGCACAGGCAGGTAGGGTGCACTACTCATAGGAACAAATGAAGTGACATAGAAGACCCTTTCCCCTCCTCTGGTCTGGAAACAGAGTGAGCAATGTAATCATTCTTTGTTTAAGCAAGGGGTAATTTCATGTTCAAAAGCTTGAACTACATGAAGCTGCTTCCTCCTTTTCAAAAACTTAAAAATGAATCACTGGGCTGCCTGCGCAACTCACTAAGCGCCATTATTCTCTACTCAGTCACTTTGCATGTGACCAGCAAGCTCTTACAAAAAAATGCCAGCACTTTGCCCATTCAATTATTTAATCATTCTGTTCCTCTCTGGCATTTGTCCACCATTTCAAACGTTCTGAAATGTATAGCCTCTGATTTGCATGCATTAACCCAAAGCGTAAGACTAGGGTTGGCCAGAACCATACATTTAAAGGTATATACAGTGTACATGCGGTATTTATAGCAGGGAAATCACCACACATACGGTCATATACGGTGCAGATATACGGTTCTGGCCAACCCTGCGTAAGACATTTGCAAACGTTGCAAACAACATATCCCCTCCCGCTTTCCTTTAAACGGCATTAATTGCTTTCTGTTTTCCCTCTTTTCTCCTCTTTCACTCCCTTTATTAACAACTTGAGCACTGTTAGGTACACACACACTCACACACACGCAAACACACACACACACACACAGAAACACACTCTGTTTGCTTCCTGCCTGCGCAATTCCACCATTGCCAACCTCTCAAAATCCGAAATCACCTTCAGCAAACCTGTGGTGATCCTTCAAGTCACTTTCACTCTCCGCTCACTTCCTTTTGTCTCAACTTGGGTACTCCAAAAGTCAAGTCCATTCACCTGCCCTTCGCTCACACTTTCTGCCTACTTTCTTGTCCCTACTCGCTCCTGAAATTCAAATGCTTGTTTCAATATAATCAATGGAAATCATTATATTTGTGTCAGCACACCTGCTCTCCGTTTACTTCCTGCCCTGCCTCCAGCCCTGCCCTTTGCAAGCCACCGCTGGTGCTGAGGGTCACTGCATCCCTGAGGAGAGCAGCACGAGCAGGCACACGGAATAGCAAGGCAATAAGACAATAACAAGACACAGAGACAGTCAAGGAAGACAACTCTAGCAACCGCTGCTGAGTGTCACTGCATTCCTTAGGAGAGCAGTACGGGCATGCAGGCGGAATTACGAGGCAATGAGACAATGCGATGCAGGAAATCAAGACACAGAGACAGTCAAGGAAGACAACTCTAGCAGCCGCTGCTGAGGGTCACTGCATCCCTGAGGAGAGCAGTACGGGCATGTAGGCGGAATCACGAGGCAATGAGGCAATGCGATGCAGGAAATCAAGACACAGAGACAGTCAAGGAAGACAACTCTAGCAACCGCTGCTGAGTGTCACTGCATCCCTGAGGAGAGCAGTACGGGCATGTAGGCGGAATCACGAGGCAATGAGGCAATGCGATGCAGGAAATCAAGACACAGAGACAGTCAAGAAAGACAACTCTAGCAACCGCTGCTGAGTGTCACTGCATCCCTGAGGAGAGCAGTACAGGCAAACACACTAGTACTTGGGTTGTGTAAATGTATGTATGTATGCATACATACGTGCATGCATATTGGTGTAAATGTGCATACATATGTGTAAGGGTATGTCATGACCTCGGCGAGCCTCTTTCCCAGTGTGGAAGACGCTCGTCAGCCAGCGAGGATGTCCACTTCTTGGGGGGAATCAGCCCCATCTCCCCAGAAATCTCCAAAACCAAATTTTATAATTTATCAAAAATATGTCAAACTGATGAAGAAAAAATTAAGTGTATGGACTTGGATGGGAAAGGGGCTGCCATCTATGGCACTCAGTCCTACAATGGAGAGTTCCCAACATCTGATGATGTCTTCCAGCACGTCAAGGGCTGCAAAGAGAAGGGTAAAACCTGGTGGTGGCAGTGTGTGCGCGTGGTGCTCGTGTAGCTTCCAACTCAGCACAACAGCAACGGCAGCGGGCATGCATGTGGGATCGTATGAAGGATGCAGAGGAGTGCTTGATTGGGCTTGCGGGCGACGATGGAGCAGAGCTCAAGTCTGAACTCAGGTATGTAGGTGGCTGCATGTGTGGGTTTTGCGTAGCTATTGCTGCAGGTGCATGTTTATAATCTCCTATCTCCTAGGAGGATGCTTATAATTTCCTACGCACATTCAAGCTAAATGTGCGTAAATGAGTGCAATCTTGTGTGAAGCATGCCAGAAATGCATTTCAGGATAGCGTGCTGGAAAGGCAGTTCAAGAAAGCGTGCCGGAAAGGCATTCCAGGAAAACGTGCATGTGTGTGCGCGCACATACACTCTGCATGCAGACGCGTCAAACAAGCTAATTGAAACCCATCTACATTACTTTATCGGCACGCAGCAATGCCGAGCTTCAGCCCTTCGCGCCTAAGCTTAGCGAGTTGGCCCACGACCTCTCTCAGCACAAAGTGTCAGAGAGCAGCGAGTGCATTGTCATCCCCGCGTCAACTTCTGGCGCTATTGGGCGAGCAAGCATGGCTTTCAGGTTTCTTTTCGCGCGTCGCAGCCAGGCTGCTATGCATGCAGCCCACGGCATGTGCTTGCGAG
>Ga0307968_1001545_pt1:10000-18869 | contig 18869 bp, 26 predicted proteins | sample OrgLakmetagen650_FD_201834 | JGI IMG/M metagenome (GOLD analysis project Ga0307968, IMG submission 201834) | Saline water microbial communities from Organic Lake, Antarctica - #650 | ecosystem: Environmental > Aquatic > Non-marine Saline and Alkaline > Saline | place: Antarctica...
GTTACGCCCACTCTGTGTTACGCACATACTGTGTTACGCACAAACTGTGTTACGCACATACTGTGTTACGCACACACTGTGTGACGCACATACTGCGCTACGCACATACTGTGGTACGCACATACTGTGTTACGCCCACACTGTGTTACGCACATACTGTGTTACGCACAAACTGTGTTACGCACATACTGTGTTACGCACAAACTGTGTTACGCACATACTGTGTTACGCACAAACTGTGTTACGCACAAACTGTGTTACGCACATACTGTGTTACGCACAAACTGTGTTACGCACATACTGTGTTACGCACATACTGTGTTACGCACAAACTGTGTTACGCACATACTGTGTTACGCACATACTGTGTTACGCACAAACTGTGTTACGCACATACTGTGTTACGCACATACTGTGTTACGCACATACTGTGTTATGCGCAGAATACGGTGTTCCTCTGCATGGAGTTTGTTGCATTGCAAGTAGCAAATAGGTAGGGCTGGCCAGAACCGTGTTTATACACACTCCGTTTATGACTGTATGTATACAAGGTAATTTCCTTGCTGAAATACCGTAAATACACCGAATATGAGTGTACATGTTTTGGTGTTGGCCTACCCTACAGATAGGTACTGTTACTGGTGTGGTTATATGGATCTGGCAAACTCTACACATCGATGAAGTCCCCCTCATGCCTCTGTCTAAAGGTTTGCTTTTCCAGCTTCCCCAGGCCTCGCCTGTATCCTTCACCGTTCATGCTTTAATTCTGATCAAGATCTCCGCTGCCCGCAAATGCCTGTGTCCACATTTTGTGCTTGCTTCCTGCTGTATTTCTGTTCATCTGCTCATGATCAGGGTATATTCCTGCTGTGTTCTGCCTCACGTCTGAACCGACTAACTTCCGCTGCCTGCACTTGCCTGTGTCCACATTTTGTGCTTGCTTCCTGCTGTATTTCTGTTCATCTGCTCATGATCAGGGTATATTCCTGCTGTGTTCTGCCTCACGTCTGAACCGACTAACTTCCGCTGCCTGCACTTGCCTGTGTCCACATTGTGTGCTTGCTTCCTGCTGTGATCAGTTTTACGTTAGTCTTAATTAATGTGGAGAGTGATTGGAACCCCTGCCTGTGCGCTTTTCCGTCTTCTTCACCATTCGTGCCTATCATCAACAATATCTGCTTTGTGAGGTCCACCCAAAATGGCATGTGTAAGGGGTCGACTCAATGTGCGGCCAATACCAAGGATTTGGGCACGTGGAAATGATTTTGTGTGTGTGTGTGCGTGCTTGTGTGTGCATGTGGATTTGTGTGTGCGCATGCGTGCATGCGTTTGCGTATGTGTTTGTGTACGTGTGTGCGTGCACCTCCACATGTGCTTCAATCCTACCACCGACCACATCAACGCTCGCATCGCCTGTACCTGTTCCACTTCCTGCTGATTAAACCCTGCCACCATATGTGTAGGGTTGGCCAGAACCATATGTTTACGGTATGTGGTATTTTCGGCATGGAAATCACCGAATTACGCTATCAAACCTTTCGTGTTTGCTTACCCCTCGCTTACCTTCCTAACACACACACACTCACACACACACACATTCACACACACATACACACAAACACATACACACACACAGACACACACAGACACGCTAACGCTCACGCAAACACATACACACATACACACACAGACACACACAGGCACGCTAACACTCACGCAACACACACATTCACACACACATAGGCACCTCCACCTACTGCTTCAACCCCGTCACCGGCCGCATCAACAAGCACATTGATACCTGGGACTCCATCAACAACCAAAAGTACTTTTCGACGGAGGCTTTTGCGGATGTGCTGCGACAGATGGCAGACTTTGCGAGCACACCTGAAGGGCTGGAGCAGCCACAGTACCGGGTGTTGAGGTGTGTGTGTGTGTAGATGTGTGTGTGTGTGTGTGTGAGAGTCTATAAGTGTGTGTGTGTGTAGGTTTAGGTGTGTGTATATGTGTATGTGTGTAGGTGTGTGTATATGTGTGTGTGGGTGGGTGGGTGTGTGGGTGTAGATATGTGTGTGTGGGTGAGTCTATAAGTGTGTGTGTGTAGTTGTAGGTGTGTGTATATGTGTGTGTGTGTGTGTGTGTGAGTGTGTGTGCACTTTTATCAGAGATGTGTTTGCAAGCTGTGTGCCTTTTTGTCAGTCCTTGTGGGTAAAATTACCTGAGGGTCTGAAGCAGCCTTACAACTGTATGATCGTGTGTGCGTGTGTGTGTGCACGTGCGCGTGCGTGTTTGCGTGTACGGTGTTTCTTGTGTGACAAATAATGTTTGTGAAGCCTTTCTTACAAGGCATACTGCATATTGTGCAGTCCCATTATTGTACGGGTGACTCAACTGTGATGGCCCCGCAATTCCATGACACTTCTAATATTATCACATGTATGCGTGTGCCATTTACAGCTACTGCATAGACCCGAATTTGTGTGTGACTGCTTGGTGACAGCTCAGAAAACACACACGCACACACAAACACATACATACACAAACACACACATACACAAACAGACGTGCACACACACACACATACACACACGTATACACGCACACACATGTAAAGCTCACGCTCACACACATGCACAAACAGACGTGCACACACACACACACGTATACACGCACACACATGTAAAGCTCACGCTCACACGCATGCACACTCATGCATACATACACACACACGTATACACGCACACACATGTAAAGCTCACGCTCACATGCATGCACACTCATGCATACATACACACACACACGTATACACGCACACACATGTGCAGCTCACGCTCACATGCATGCACACTCATGCATACATAGGCGCACCGCAGACTACCAAGTGCGGTCCTATGACCCGTTTGTGGTGGCCCAGACCTTTATGGATGGCGTGGAAGCCAGTGGCAGCACAACAGAGCCAGCAAAGTTTGTCAACCCAGCAGGTCGGTATGACCAAGGGAATCACAGGCTTGGAGGGTGTGCTTGAAACGAAACCGGCCCTTCACATCAACGCAGCATGTAAAATGGAACAGAGGGAAAAGGGAGTGTGTTTGTGCGTGTGCGTATGTGTGTGTGTGCGCTTAACATGCAACTGGCCCTGTACTGCAGACGTCAAAATACGTCGACCCAGAAAGTAGGGTGACATAAAGGGTAAAGGATGTGTGTGTGTGTGTGTGTGCGCGGGTGTTTTGCGACAGCCGAAAATGTGCGTCAACCCAAGGAGGTCTGGCCAAGGGACACGGGCATGACGTGCATCGTACTTGAAACGCAGTTGTGCAAAACCCAGAACACTTGCAAGCCAAAGTGCAGCTACGTAAACGCACACAGTGTGAGTGCATCATGTCTTGCTCACAGGTAGCTGACATGTGGACTCTGCGTGCCTTGAACACCCCTGTTACGCGCTCACAGAGGCACCCTCTCACACAAACACACACACACACACAGACACGCACATGTACACACACAAATACACGCATAGACACACACTCTCTCTCTCGCACGCACACACACACACACACACACACAGACACGCACATTTACACACACAAACACACTCATAGACACACACTCTCTCTCTCTCACTCACACACACACACACACACACACACACACACACACACACACACACACACACACACAGACAGACACGCACATGTACACACACACGCACATGTACACACACAAATACACGCATAGACACACACTCTCTCTCTCTCTCGCACACACACACACACACACACACACACACACACACACACACAGACACGCACATGTACACACACGCACATGTACACACACAAATACACGCATAGACACACACTCTCTTTCTCGCACGCACGCGCACACACACACACACTCTCACTCACCCCCCCCCAACCTACCCACACACACACACACACATACAAACGCCATACACAGGTTTTGGCTCCGGCGCCTTTGGCAAGTTGGCGCAGTACCTATTTGGGGGCAACGAGCGCAAAGAAAGCATGGCCATGACCACCCCTGTCTTCTCCGACACAAAGGGCAACATGCAATTTGTCATTGAGCCCTCAAAATATAAGGTGGGAGGATAGGAGCAAGCAGACGCTCGCCATTCCCGCCTCTCCCTCACTCTTTCTCTAGACCTTCTCTCATACACATGCGAGCACCCATGCACACACACACTCTCACACATGCACACACGTATACATGTACACACACGCATACAAACACTCACACACACACACACACGCATGCGCACACACATGTTCACACACGCACGCACTTATAAACACACACACGCTTACGTGTAACCGCTATACAGGATCCCTCCATGGTGTCTCCCCCTGCCCCTGGCTCTGCGGTCACATTGCGTAAGGAGTCAGTGGGCATTGTGGCAGCCAGGGCCTTTAACGGCCTTGCCTTCCAGGGGGAGGTGGAGGATGAGGCCAACGCGCTATTGTGAGTGTTTTACAAAACACGGCATGCGTCTGTGATGTATGCGTAATGCGTACGCGGGATGACTCTGTATGTGGGATGTGGGGTGTGAGATCTGGTCAGTATGTGGGATGTGTCTGCGTTGTATGTGTGTGTGTGTGTGTTTGTGACAGGCACTACCAGGGTTGGCAAAAACTGTACACACACATACACACACGCACGCACACCGTGACCGTATACATTGAGGTTCACCTGCTTATAGTATCCATATATTGGATATATATACACCATAGTTACGTACATACGTACATATGTACAAATCTGCCAAACCCTGGACATGTGCCTCGGTAATGCCTGCAATGTATGTAAAGGAGAGAACTCATGCCCCACACACGTGCAATGTTTATTCCATCGTCTCCCTGCCACAAGCCTCGCAACTGTTGCTTAATCTTTTTCATAACTCTTGTGTGTGCTGCATGCTACTCACATGTGTGATAACTCTTAACTTGTGCACTGCATGCTGCTACTCACATGTGCACATGTGTGATAACTCTTTACACGTGCACTGCATGCTGCTACTCACATGTGTGATAACTCTTAACATGTGCACTGCATGCTGCTACTCACATGTGTGATATCTCTTAACTTGTGCACTGCATGCTGCTTCTCACATGTGCAGCTCTTTCTCCCCAGCACAAAGCATGATGGCGTGCATATATTATAGGATTATAGGGCACGGCAGCCTGACACAAGTTGTTCGATTCCTCATCTGGATTGGCTTGTGCTGTCTTCTCACACGCGCAGCTCTCCCATCATCATGCAAGCGCAAGCTAGCGTGCATGAACTCCTTTCGAAGTTTTTGCTGTAATGGGCAGAAGTGTTCTGTCCTGCTCTCTCTTCGATTTTGTTCCCTCTCCTGTCCTGTTCTCTCTTCTATTTCTCTCTCTCTCTATCCTGTTCTGTTCTCTCTCCTGTTCTGTTCTCTCTCCTGTTCTTTTTGTGACACTCCTCTTTTGCACCTCACTGCCACAATGAGCTGTGCCTGATCTCAATTCTTGGCGTCTTACATACAGTGCTGCGTTGAAAAGAGATGGTGTGCCATACGACGAATCAGGCGGTTGGAGATTGGCAAGGTGCGTGGCCTCTGCATATTTGGCAAGGTTCGTGGCCTGCACATTTGGCAAGGTGCGTGGCCTCTACACATTTGGCAAGGTGCGCGGCCTGCACATTTGGCAAGGTGCGTGGCCTCTGCACATTCGGCAAGGTGCGTGGCCTCTGCACATTCGGCAAAATTGCTCGCCACCGATGATTCTCATTGCGTGCAACAGATGTGTGGCTGACACTGTCGGGCAAAAGGCAAAAGTGTTTGCAACTCGTGTTTTTGAATGCGCGCAAGAGGTGCGTAGCCCACATGTCATGGTAGAACTGTGTGCAACCCATGTTTATAAGTGTGTACATGCACGTATACTACATGCGTGTGCTTAATTTCACCTAACATCGGTAAGAAAATTTGTGTGTATATGCACGTATACTACATGCGTGTGCGCTTGGTTTCACCTAACATTGTTAAGAAAACTTGTGTGTCTTGATCTCACCCAACACACACACACACACTATACCGCTTATCATTTGAATGACAGGTACAACGACCCAGGCACGCTCCCTCCCTTCCGTCGGAATGAGGTCATGGTAAAGCTACAAGATACCTACGACCCTATTTGGGCACCTGGAGAGCTAGATGCCTTCACCACAATGGCAGCAAATGAGAGTTAAAACAAGCCTTCACCACGCATGGCAGCAAATGAGAGTTAAACAAGCCTTCACCACAATGGCAGCAAATGAGAGTTAAACAAGCCTTCACCACAATGGCAGCAAATGAGAGTTAAACAAGCCTTCACCACAATGGCAGCAAATGAGAGTTAAACAAGCCTTCACCACGCATGGCAGCAAACGAGAGTTTATGGATCCTTCACCGCGCATGGCAGCAAACCAGCCACACCGAATGAGCCACACCAAGGCTAGCTGCCTCCACCTCCATGGCAGGGAATGGGAATTGAGGATGTCCATTAGTTGTGCAGTCAGTGTCATCAAGTACCAGCAGAGGTTTCCTTTTTCTGTTAATGAGAATTCTCTGGCAGAGGAGAGCGACATTTGTGTGTACACCTTGTAAGCCTTGCCTGAATTATTTGGTGCACGTCAACACTGCAGCTCGTGACTGAGTGTCTTGTGTTGGGAGCTGCTTTTGTGCAAGGCTATTTACAGTTGACGGTGTTGGAGGCATGAGGCACATAATCCTCCCAGGAAGCTGTAATGATGGACGCCCTTGAGTTTTAAAGGGAGAATTTGACGTGTGTGGACGATTGTTTTACATGCCATGGTGAATTTTGGTGTGGCAGTTTGCGTATGACTTGTCATCTTTTTTTACTGCTGTGAGTCTTAGAAGTTGTGTGAGATAGATTAAGAGGGTAATGTACAAATGAGGATATTGAGAGTGAACATGTCTGTAAAGAAAGGGATAGAGTACAAGGAGTTGGAACATGCTCCCGCTACTGGTTACTGTTTTAAGTTCAATCTTTGTTGATTCTGAAACATTGCCAAGTCCTAAACTTGTATTAACGTATTCTTGCATATATATATCAGGATCTGCACTCATAAAAACAAGGTATGCACTGCAATATAACACACGCAACAACAGTCAAGGATCGGGTCTGGGTGCTACGGCACACACACAACCCCCCTGACCCACATTAATTGCTTTTTTGCCTGGTGCGGGCACCTAAGTAACCGCCTCCCTTAATCATGCTGGCTGTGTCATCACTACAAGAAATAACTACGCTGGCAGTGAAAGCCACTCCCCTCATTAATTAAGGAAAAGGAGCCAATTTGGTACCGAGTACCGTAAAGCTCCTCCACTGCGAAAAGGAAAGGAACAATCAATTGGGATCAGGAGGGTTGCAGGCTAGGCCTGAAACCGGCTCCTGATGAGAGTTGATAATAGTACTGGAAAGGGCACGTCTAGTATGGACAAGTTTAGCAGCGAAGTTCACAGAGTGCACATGGAGCTTGGAGGCAAGTTTCTTAACTCTTTGAGAATCGAGACCCAGTTCTTTGAAAGGCTTCAGAGTGTGAGTATTGTAGATGGTGCCGCCCACACCCAAATAAAAGGATGATGTGGAGAGTAACAGAGGCTCCTTACTTGGAGAATGTTGCAAAGGTCTTTGTGCTGTTCCTTTGCGGCGTTCAGCTGGTTCTCAAGTCTGGTGTCCTCACAGTACTGGATCTCGACAAGGTGGATGTCACGCCGAGGTTTGCTGATGTCTTTAGGTCGGTGCTGTCTGGGGTTGGTGGCTCTAATGGGCGGTGGCTGGCAGTCTGCTGGGGTGCTCCCAGTCTCCCTCAATTGCCCCCTGCCACTCCGAAGAACCCACTACCCTACATATAAGGAGGTCCGTAAGGAGATTTTTGGCTCCGTAAGGAGGGGGTGACTCCAGTAGGGTTCGAAGCTAGAAGTACTTCTAATGTTTGAACTTGGTGCCTTAATTTGAGGGGGGGGGGTTGAGTATAAGAACTATTTGTGAAATTCGAAGTAGAGTTCTAATGTTCGAACTTGATGCCTTAAATTCAGGAGGGGGATTTCGAACATTCAATTTTTTTTCGAAGTTCGAAGTAGAGTTCTAGAGAAATTACTGCGAATACTAGAACATGACTTTGAAGCTAGAAGTACTTCTAATGTTCGAACTTGACACCTTAAATTTCTCGAACATTCGAAGTTCACTTCTACCTTCGAAGTCGACTTCTAGGTTCGAATTCAGAAGGGTCGAACCCAGTTCTAGATTCGCAGTGCACTTCTAGGATTAGAAGTGCACTTCTAAAAAAGTGCCTTTCGTGAGTGCAATTGCAAAGAGAAGCGACGTTCGTTTAGGACAGCGGTGCAGGATGGTCAGGCTGTACATGCGTGCAAGTAGTTGCTAAAAAAGAATAGCGTGTGCAAACGAGACGAGCTAAGCGTGCGTATACTAAGTAGCAGAAGGCTGCCTTTCTGGACAAGTTATTCAACAGAAACCCCGAGCTACACGCTATGCTACGTCAGCCTAAATGCACACAGCCAACGCCACTGACGCAACCAGCCTGGAATGCTTATCTTAATCAGCATTTCCGTCCATCAGCAGCAAGAGGTGTGCGACCGCGAGGTCTGGGGATGGGGAGTGGCTTATCAGCTAGAGACATGGTGGTGCCGCTTGGACGTAACCACCCCCCCAGAAGTTCTGCTACAACAAGGTGCTCAGGATGATTGGATGCCTGCTCCTGACACTATTGATCCCCCTAGTAGCGATACCATGCTTGCCTTGGTGGCTGAGCAAATAGGAAAGATGAACGGACGTGCTTCTCCAGGATTTGATTGCGTGGCTGCTTC
>Ga0307968_1001546_pt1:0-12500 | contig 18863 bp, 21 predicted proteins | sample OrgLakmetagen650_FD_201834 | JGI IMG/M metagenome (GOLD analysis project Ga0307968, IMG submission 201834) | Saline water microbial communities from Organic Lake, Antarctica - #650 | ecosystem: Environmental > Aquatic > Non-marine Saline and Alkaline > Saline | place: Antarctica: Organic...
GTAGCTCTCACCGTCAGGATTCCGGAAATATAAATTTTAAAGGATTTGGCACGTGCCGTCCAAAAGTTTTGCCTTGTGTTATTTCCATCAATATGTTATAATGTATGGGAGTTTATTATATATATTTGGAGAATTTCTGAAATTCCCCCCTGCAATGGACACCCTATTTGGCCGTCTAGTGTTTGCCAAGAGTGACATCAAGCCTCGTCAAGCCTCAACTAGAGGCTGGCACACCCTTAGTTATAGTGTTAAAGAAAAACATTTCGGAAAATTTCTTGGAATTTCCCCTAAAATGGGCACCCTATTCGGCCGTCTACTGTTTGCCAAGAGTGACGTCGAGCCTCGACTAGATGCTGGCACACCCTTAGTTATAGTGTTTGAAAAATTGATATACACTTCAGAAAATTTCTTGGAACTTCCCCTAAATTGGGCACCCCATTTGGCCGTCTGCTGTTTGCCAAGAGTGACGTCGAGCCTCAACTAGAGGCCGGCACACCCGTATCTGTAGCGTCAGCCTGGCATACATGGCTGCCATTTACCGCCCCCCTTGTAAACCTTTTTACTGTGCACCTGTTGTTCCAGGTCATTGGAGCCACCAGCAGCCTTACCTATAACATCGTGGGCCACTTGAAGACTGTCATTATCCTTACAGGCGGGGTCGTGTTTTTTGAGGTAAGATGAAGATTGTTGTATCACTACCATCGTGTAAGTTTGTGTGTTTATGTATATATTTGTGTGTGCGTATGCATGCGTGCAAATGCATCTTTTTACAAGCTAGTGCATCGAATGGACTCAAATGTCAGCGCTGAGAGTGTTTATGTACATATTTGTGTGTGCGTATGCATGCGTGCAAATGCATCTTGTTACAAGCTAGTGCATCAAATGGACTCAAATGTCAGCGCTGAGAGTGTTCATGTACATATTTGTGTGTGCGTATGCATGCGTGCAAATGCATCTTTTTACAAGCTAGTGCATCAAATGGACTTGAATGTCAACGCTGAGAGTGAGTGGCGCACCTTGCTTCTGCCCTTTAGGATGTAGATTCGCCGACGCTACTCCTAAGCTGCTATTAGAAGCTGAGAACTACTACGCACACGCCCATAGAAGCAGTTACATCCATGGAACAAAATGCGAGTTCATTGCATGATGATCGGTACCCTCATGTTATAACTTGCGTTATGAGAGGGGACTGGTTAGACTGTGTTGCCGCCTGTCTCAGTCCAGCTTTAGGAATATCCTCTACTAAATCAACCAATGCACAGGACACAACCTGTAGAGGCTGTTTCACAGATGCCACAAGGGTTGTTAGATGGAGCAGACTGCCGATAAAAAAAACACTGGACCACAGCCGCCAGTCACACACATACGTACACACATGTACGACACGTACACGTACACACACATGCACATGCACATGCACATGCACATATCACACACACATATGACACGAACACACACACACACACACAAACACACACACACGCGCGCACACACACATGCACAGGACACCATGTCCAGGGACCGCCTCATTGGTATCTCCATTGCTATGGCGGGCATCGCGTGGTACACCAAGCTGCTGACCAGCCCACAGCAGCAGAACACCCCAGTGGTGGCGTTGAAATCCATGAACGGATTGAACGGCAATCACGGCAGCGAAAAGCCGTGAGCTGTATTTAGGGCGCCCAATCCTTCCCTGTGATAAGAGGTGCTATTTTGAACGCCCTTCCAGGTCACACATCCCATCTTTGCAGCAGTCGAGCACAACCGTGCAGGATACATAGCAGAAAGATCACACACCCCATCTGTGCAGCAGTGGAGCACATGCGTGTGCCGGTACCTATCAGAATCGTGTCATCATATTTGGAACTATCAAGGAGTGCTGTATGCTAGTGTACTGTGTGTAAAGAGAGCATGAGCGAGAGCAGTTGATGAGGACTTCCCCAGTGCTAGTTGTTCCATTCTGCAGTCGCTCAGTAATTTGAAACAATGTCTCTGCCCCAACCCTTGCTCTTGCTTAATTGAGGTGTGACCAATGTATACGACTGCCAACCTTAATAACAGTTTATTGTGTTCTTTACTGGCCTGTTGCTCAGCCATATTCTGATCAATGCTCAGCAATAAATCGACCAATTGAATCTTCGCACCTTGTTCTTGCATGTTGTGCTATGCTGGGCCCGGGTGAAATGGACACTTCCTCTGTATGATTGTAAAATCAGCTATATTGTTGCTTGAAGCCCTCAAAGCAAGCTTCTTGAAGCTTGGCTCACTGTTGCTGGTACTAGGGATACTCTTCCAGCATGAGCAAGGACCAGGTTTCTAGCTAAGTGATACATAACAAGAGAGAATAAAACACCGGTCTGCGCAAGCAACTTGTTTATTCTCGTGTTCCTTCTCAGCCCTCGTAATCATGTTCTCTGTCTTTCAGCTGCGAATATCTATGATGCTGGTTCCCCTAAGAGAAGTCCATCAGCTAAATTGTTTGTGGAGACCTCCTGAAGCAGTGTGCCTGTGCTACAGCTCTGTCGAGCAAAACAAATAGCAGGAAAGGATGGAGGTTGTCTCCAGCACCACCCAACGGGTTCAGAGCGACACGACATTGGAGAGATGGGGAAAGGTGATCAGGAGGGAAACCCCCAGTTAAGCAGCAGCGACAAGTTGCGGGATGATAATGCAGCCTGCATGGGCCAGTTGGCTGGTAAACTGCTGGTACATTTGTATTGCTGAATGTTGAGCGAGTCTTTTCCTTAATTTATCAATGTGGGGGGGAGTGGTTATTATCACTGCTTCTCTTTCCTAATCTTTGCAGTGACGGTGGTTTGATTTGACAGAGTTTCCAGGTGTCTCCTTGCACAATGAGCTGGTGCGTTGATTGATGCTTAGTGACTTAATTACGGGACTATTTCTGCTTGTTCGAGAGCCTGGTACACCAGCCATTATGACTTCTTTTCTCTTGCTGGCGGTACCCTGTCGGTCCTACCTCTCTGACAGGAGGGCCTTTTTTGTCAGTCGGTAAAGGAGTTCTATGGTACTCTGTAATAAATTAGCTTTCTTTTCTTGATCAATGTGGGGTTTCACGCCCAATCAATGGCCGCGACGAGTTGTGTGACAAGCACGGCAGCTGGTTAACAGTTGAGAGTCTGTTTGTACTTGTCCAATGAACTGAATGCGCCAGTCCTGGTAAGCTTAATTGTTTTTATGATTATTGTGGCATGTAGACCAGTAGGGTGCACACTCTTTTATTTTGCCAAGATTGAAAGATCTTAAGAAATTCCGGGGGAAAAATTGGTCAACTGCAGTAAGCACTTTCCAAATAAGCATCCTTAACAGAACACGCAAATAGCAGATGCACTTCAAAAGAAGAGTAAGCTTGTAAAAGACACGACAAAAGGAAACAAACACTAATGATTAGATAAGGCCTATCTAATTTGTATCATTTGTATCAGGCATGCAATTATGTGTGCCAGCCTGCATGCATAAGTAGAAGATCCGTTGTATTTAGAAACTAGGCACCTTGCCGCTCAGTGCTATCACTCATAATAGTAAGCTTAGTACATTTTAACCTAAAGAAAGAAAAGACTCCGCTGGTAGTGATAACACAGCCAACATGATTAAGGGAGGGGGCTACGTAGATGCCCGCACCAGGCAACCTAAATAAGAGGAATGAAAAAGATACATTATCTACTCAGTGCTGCCTTTAGGTTTTGCCAAACCGTTTTGGTGAGCTGTTGTAAGTCACGTGTAAATAAGAGTGGGATGCACAGAAGGGGGAAATTGAGCAGGTGATACGGGTGCCACCGGCCTACGCCAGGAAAAGGTGTGGCCTTAAACTTAGCAAAGCGTCCTGCTTTTCAGGCTAAAGAATGGTGCGTCGTGTCGTGTCTAGTTAGCCTTGCTCGAAGACCGGTGCCTGAAAAACAAGGTGCAGTTAAAACAGGTAGCCTGCTGAATTAAGTAAGCATGCAACAAGGACGTGCTCCATCCCAGTGTAAATACACTAGACATGACCAGAGAAGTCAGAAACACCACTACCTCTCCGTGGTCATACAAAAGCTCACCTTGTGAAGTTGAGCCGGAAAGGCTTCCATATTTTGGAGAGCACAGCTCCGGCAGAAACGCACGGCGTAAAACAGGCTGCATTTCTGGTCGGCACACACCATTGCCTTGCAGCAATTACAGTTTGAGCCGAGAGCAATTGGCCGCCGGACTGAAGACGCAGGGTCTGATACGATATAAGTATCCTCCAAAAAACTGTGCGTGTGTATGTGTGCATGGCTGTGTATGTATGTGTGTGTGTGTGTGTGCTGTGTGTGTGGGTTTGTGTGCGATCGCGTTTACGCGTATATACGTGTACAGGTATGCAGTGTGCAGGTGTGCGCACATGTATAAGTCTTTGGAAAAATGGGAGTACATGTGTGTTTGGTGCGTCGTGCGTCGTCGTAGTGTGTCGAAGGGGCGGGGTCGTAAGTTGCTATTTTTACGTGTTTTAAACCTTCTATCCTGAACTCACACTAGGCGTGCCAGCTGGGGAGCTCTGGCTTGGTGTCGGCCTCCCACACTGAGTGTCTCTTCTGGGGGTTCTAGCGACCTTCCATGGTGTTCATAGGGAGCTGTGTGTGTTGTGTGTGTTATCGGTGTGTTGTGCATGTGTGTTTGTGTGTGCGCGTGTGTGTGTATGAGTGTGTGTGCGTGTGTGTGTGTGTGTGTGTGTGTGTGTGTGTGTATGTGTGTGTGTGTGTGTGTGTGCGCATGTGTGTACGTGTGCGTGCGCGTATGTGCGTGAGAGTGTGAGTGTGTGTGTGTATATGCGCACAAGTGCGTGTGTGTGCGTGTATGTGTATGTGTGTATTTCTGTGTGTGTGTATGTGCGTGTGTGTGCTTGTGCGTGTGCGCGCGCGTGTGTGTGTACGCGTGTGTGCGTGAAAGTGTCAAAGTGTGTGTATATGGGCACACGTACGCGTGTGTGCGTGTATGTGTATGTGTGTGTGTGTGTGCGTGTGTGTGTGTGTGTGTGCACGCACGTAAACGTCCTACTTAATACAGTTTGATGCACGCGTGCGTGCGTGCCTTACCTGAGAAGCCACAAACAATACATTTGAATTTGATCTGGGCCATTAAAAGTTAAAAAATTGTTTTCAATAAGAAGCTTTGTAAATTCGTAATAAAAAGAGCTGTTCAGTGCAGAATGCCTGACAGCCAGGCTTCTGCTGACATGCACGAAGACTGCGTGCCAGAGACACAACACGTTCAACAAGAGCTTGAAGGCCAGCATGCGGGGGTGCCTGCACTGCAGACAGAAGCTGCAGGAGGGAGCCAGTCGAACACACCCCCAATGACTCAAACCAAGCCCAGCTTGTTCAACCTTCCTACAAGAACGAACGGGCACTTGTTTTCAGGCTGGGGGGCCAACAAGCACCCCACCACCTACCATGCCCTCCACGACCAGACGACAGCGCCCCCAGAACAGCACGTGCGTTCCCTGGATTATGCGGACGGCTTTCAACGCTTCGTGAGTGAGAGGCCGTGCATCTATCTGGAGACATTTGCTCTCACACCTCCAAATTTTAAAATCTCACACCAAGAACAGCATGGAAGATGTGCACGTACTACTTTTGTGCTCGCGCACCTTAGTTCAAGCATACACAGCAGTTAGCGTACCTTAGTTCAAGCATACACAACAGGTAGCGTACACCTTTAATTGTGCACTGTCAGAGTGAGCGTAGCACCCCCTCTTCTTAAACCTCTGTAAATAAAGAAGAAAACCGTGACATCCACAAAAAAATACCAAATCTGTCACTGACGTTGAGGGCATTGCTCCTTGTTTGCGCCTCCTAGAATTGAGTCAAGACACACTTGGAACAATGCCTGTGCAATCTTCCTCTCTCCCTCTGCAGTCTGGCACAGCTTTGACCTCTTAAACACAGATCATCCCACTTTTTGCTCCTGCACCTGCCCAACGCGCACACACACACAAACAAATACATATACACACACTGTGCAGTTAAAAAGGGTGGCAGGAAATGCAGCAGCTGCTACCCACAGTAGTAAGAGCAGCAAGGCAGCAGCCCCCAAGGCCGCATCAGCAGCAGGGGCAAAACGTCCTGGCAGTGGCACTCAGGTGAGGATGCATGTACACACATACTCGAGCACATATGCACACACACACACACAGGCACACACAGGCACACATACCCACATACACATATACAGAACATATACACTGGCAGTGTCACTCAGGTGAGGATGCATGTACACACATACGCAAGCGCATATGCACATACTCACATACACATATACAGAACATATACACATGCAAGCACATACACATACACACACACACACAACATGCACACACACGACACAGGGCGGAGGGCCAGCAAAGAAGGGAGGGGCAGCAGCAGCAGGGGCAGGACCTCCCACAGCAGCAGGGCCCTCGACATCAGCAGGTATATAGGTTGTATAGTTATATAGTGTGTGTATGTATAGCAGTACAACCCTATATGAATAGTTTAGCACTTAAATAGCAGCAGCAGTTTCATAGCACCACCAGCAGGTATACAGGTAGAAGCGTAGTTGGGAGTATAAGCATTCCCCCAAAACAAAAAAGCCACTTTGGAGGGCAGTTGTTGGTTCACTGTTTGGCGGTATTTTTTAGCACGCAGCAGGGCCGTTCACGTCAGCGCCAGCGGTGCACCTGCACATTTGTGCAGAAACAGATAACGACTGTTCAGGGTTGGCCAAAACCACGTAATTGCAGTGTATACAGTGTTTTAGCAGGGACAATCCACACATATACGGTTGTATGCAGGGTATAAATACAAATCTAGCCAACGCTACTGAATGAATTACCCCCCGGTTCAGTTAAGCGCCACTAGGCAATGACTCGTACAGCATGCGTATATTGCACGTGTCACTTCTTTCGGCCGCTTGTTCTTGCTGGCGACGCTTTAAACCAGCTAAGAGCGAGCGGCCAAAATAGATGAAGAGTGACGTGGTGAGTGCTTGCGCTGCCTGTAGGAGGCATTTCTTTGTGGTGCCTGACTGAATGTTGGGTATGGTACGAAGGTATGGTACTGCTTGCGTGTTGGTTTCCCCATTGGCAGGAGTTGTACGATACCCCCCTATTGCCTAGAGCCCGCAGAATTCACTGTGAGCCTTTCAGCCTGTAGCTGTCCTTTTCCCCCTCTTTATAGTCTTCCAGGAGTTTGACCGTACCTGGTGTTTGGTTTTATGGCTTCTGAGTACAAAATCGATATCGATTAAACATCATCAACATGGATTCTGAGTACTGGAAGTCCTTTTGAGCAATGTGGGGGAGAGCACTGACGCCACAGCTTTTGTTGTATCCCTAAACTTTTTGTATCCCTAAACTCTTTGTATCCCTAACGTGGGGGAGAGCACTGACGCCACAGCTTTTGTTGTATCCCTTAACTTTTTGTATCCCTAAACTCTTTTACCGCTGCTGCCGACAGTGGTAGAAACGATCCTGCTGGCATGGTCCAACTGCTGCTAGCACTGGTTTTGTGTCGCATTAGGTGGAATGTAAAAGGACCAGCCCAGCCACAACACCGACACTGCAGCATTGCTGCAGAATAAATCAGGAGTGAGGGATAGGTAGTAGGCACTGACATCCTCTTCCCGCAGTAGTTCAGGACAACCAAAAGTAGGCGCTGACATCCACTCCCAAAGCAGCACAGGCACTGATACAGCACATGATGGGATGTTTTTACATAAACACACACACACACAAATGTTGAAGTGCGTGGGATAGGCGTGAAGTAGGTGGTCTTTCACGCTGAAGTGGGAAGGTGGGATATGTTTATGTGAACACAAGCACACACACGCAGGCACAAGAGCAAGGATGCCTCTACATTTTACAAAGACACACACACACACAAGACGCACGGTCATGCACACATGTGTTTGCAGCTGCTCCATCAAGGCCTGCAGCTGCCCTTGCAACTGCCGTCAGCCAACAGCAGGGAGGGCTTGAGGCTGGAGGCAGTGGGAGAAGCGCACATCTGGTCTTCACGCAGGACGATCTGAAGGGCAAGCCCGTCAAAGATCTCAAGGTGGGTAATGACTGTCTTACAGTGGTTTCGGGCAGCTCTTGGTCAAGCTGATCGGAATTCAGTCGCTACAACTCAAATAACACGCTGCTGGAGGTCTGAAGGCGAACGGGGTGGGTGCGTCGCAGGCTTGCTAGCAAATGGCAAATGGCAATGAGCGCATGTTTTTATTATTGCACACATGGACGAATTGAAAATGTCCTACGAATGGCGATGGGCGCATGTTCTCATTATTACACACAAGGACGAGTTGAAGATGTCCTACAAATGGGAATAAGCGCATGTTCTTATTATTACACACATGGACGAGTTGAAGAGACCCTGTGTCAAAACCTGAAATATGACTTCTGAGGCTGCAACTTCTTTTTAGTTAGGACTTAGTGAGGGCAAGCCTGTCATAAGTAGTGCGTTGTTCACACATCAGTGCTTTGTTCACACATGCCTGCACGTGTGTGGTAGGAGCATGTGTGCAGTAGGAGCCACCTTACAACAATTGTTGGACGGTGTGACCCATGTGCACCTTTTTCTAGCAGCTCAACTGGCGTACCATGTTGCTTGTTGTATAACCAGGGCCCTGTTTGTACAATAAGACAAAATTGTATCATGCCTATGATCACAATTTTTATACAAATTTGCGTCCAGAGCTAGACAAGCTCTGCAATGAGTGTGACTCCATCATCTCCTTATGATTGCCTCTGCTCTTATTACAAGTCAGTGCTTTGAGGTCTTCGCGTTTTATTGTCAAATTCTTTTGTACTGTGCCTATTTCTGACGCCACCTCTGTTTCTGTCCACAATCTTTCCTCACCCTACAATTACACGCTCCTCAGACTGCGCTAAAATCTCTTTGGTCTGTGGTCAGGCGAGGCTCTTAAGGGTCGCAGGTTCCAATGGCTGACAGGAAGCACACACACACACACACACACACTCACACACACACACATACACACACAAACGTTAATTGCACGGCACGCTGTTATATTGCACTCAGGAGCTTTGCAAACAGCGCAACGTGCCGGTGTCTGGCACAAAGGACCAGCTCATGACTAGAATCATCGAATACCAGCGGAAAATAAAAAGGTTACCTTAGCCGTCATAGCTAGGGCGCGCTGCATGTGATAGTTTGGGATTCATTGTACGTCCTCCAATTTCAATAGCCAATAGCTGAGCACAGTCATTCTCTGTTCTTATTTGTATTATACGACCCTGAACATGGTGACTAGCAGTCCAGAAAATTTGCCTTTTATAATTGTGCATTTCAGTTTAGAAAGTTCAGAATTAGATTAAGATTTTACATGGGGGAACCTTCAGCCAGACTGTTCGGCTGATCGGCCTGTGACTGGTCCTCGCCAGTCAACAATATGTATATCTATGTATCTATGAAGGTCCAAGTATTTGACAAACGAGACCTCTTGTCTTGAAAAATCATCTGAAAATGATTGAATATGTAAGCAAACTTTAAGCACAAAGAAAATAACGTGAGATAGTGTTAACACTTCTCACCTGTCAGGCCAGTTAAAATGTTAGCTACACCCTCTGAAAGCAGCACAGGCCGTTATGCAGCAAGCTTTCGTATCAGCACTGACCACTGGTTTGACAAGTATGCTACATGAGTTTTGGGTTGAACCTAGGTATGACTTGCAATATTGGTTTCTTTCAGCCTGCTGAGCAGACTGTGTTGCAAGGTTAGCTTGCTGACTAGACCATTCACTATTGGTGAGGGACATTCGTGATGTTACAGCCGCAATGTTACTTTATTTTTAATGGCTTTCAATCATAGCAAGGACAGTGCGCACTGCTATTGGCAATACTTGTTAGGCCTGAGTTTGTAACTAATGACGTTGTAGTATAGTATCTGATCAGACATTATCATCATGACATCTGTATGATATCCTATCATATCCTATGGTAGGGCTTAAATACTTTCATGTTAACATTAAATCATTCAATCATGATGATAAATGTGTGTTGTAATGAGGTGCGTCGGCATGTCACATGATGTGTACCACAAATACACCTGGTGTCTTTTTGGTATGCTCTTGCCCTTTTTAAACGAGCACACACTGTGGCCTCAGGCTCAGGATACTTCTATGCAGTGCTGTAAAGGTTTCTTTTAGTTGAAGCTCTTGAAGGTCAAATTTTAGCTACTATTTAATTCAACTTCAAGTAAGTTACAAGTTGTTTGCAGTCACTGCAAATGACGGTTTACAGTATGATATGATATCATATGCTGATAGCGAACTACAGCCTGACCAAATTATGATCATCGGATGATTTGCCTTACTAAGTAGGCCCAGTAGTCCGACTACTATGAGTCATGATCATCAACGAATCCAGCTCTAGACTGGAAAACTGCCAGTGGCACCCTGTTTTAAACACCATCAAGTTGGCATGATATGATTTCATTGTTATGATAAAAATGGACAAAAGTAAATGGCTGATCTGGAAAAAGCTGCAACTTCCATAATGTGTAAATGCGTAAATGTCCTGATTATATGTCATAACATGATTACCAGCTGGCATAAAGCATAATATCACGGTTGAAGCGGTTGAAATGCGGTTGAAATAGCGGTTGAAATACTTTCAACCGCATTTCAACCGCTTCAACCGCAAATTTCAACCGTGAGATTTTTTCTGACGACTACCGGCATGGATTAGGAAAGGATGTTGTTTTGTGTTCTGCACCACTCAATGGAAGCAGAGACACATAATTGAATAGAAATGAAAGCACCCTGCCACACTGCTTGCACAATGAATCGCAACGCCGCAACCTTTGAAAAGCATCTAAGACCTGAAAAAAGCAGTCCAGCAGGAGGGGACACGCGAATATATGCTCAGATCCACTCAGATCAGTCCAGAAGCCTCAACTTTTACAGCTGAAGAAATTTCGGTCTCTACTATCAAAGATGTTGCGCTCTTGAAAACATGGAAAAAGAAAAACTACGCAGACAGTGAAAGCCACTCCAAACATTAATTAAGGAAAAGGAGCCACTTTGGTACCAAGTACCGTAAAGCTCCTTGTCACGCCCAATCGTTGGCAGTGACGAATCGTGTGACAGAGCAGTTAAGTTGGTTGGCAGTTGAGAGTTTCTTTATGTCTTGTTCAATAAGCTGGAAGGCCAGTCTCATTGATAACCTTCATCTTCTGGATTTGATAGTTTTGGTAATCAATTGACAACATGTGAACTCTAAGAGGTACCATTAGAGAGGGATCCTCAAGAGACCCTGTGCCGTGTAAGGTCTCGGATTCTATTTTTGTTCGTTCGTATAGCGATGTTAATATGTAACCACATTGAGGCCGAGAGGTCCGTCTAAGTCAGGTCCCAGCTCCGGAGAAGGAGCAGCAGTGTGGCAACCACGCTAAGCTGAGTAGACTCAGAGACTAGAGTAGACACACATACATGTGTGCAGAGAGCGCACAAGGGCATGGGCCAGAGAACTGGTAGAAGCATTAGGGACCAGCGATGCAAAGAACTCACTCCTCTGCTGGATGGTTTTTCCACCTTGGAGGCCTTTCTTGGTCCGAAGGCGCAACCATCTGTAGATGTGCTGAGTCTTATATTATTGCAGTGACCGTAATTTGACCTGACATCCTCCACCGCGAAAAGGAAAGGAAAAATCAACGGGGATCAGGAGGGTTGCAGGCTTGGCCTGAAACCGACTCCTGATGAGAGTTGATAACAGTACTGGAGAGGGCACGTCTGGTATGGACAAGTCTAGCAGCAAAGTTCACAGAGTGCACATGGAGCTTGGAGGCAAGCTTCTCAACTCTTTGAGAATCGAGACCCAGTTCCTTGAAAGGCTTCAGAGTGTGAGTGTTGTAGATGGTGCCGCCCACACCCAAAAGGATGATGTGGAGAGTAACGGAGGCTCCTTAAATAATGTTGCATGGTATATCCTTACTCTTATCTAATTCCTTTATTTTATGTCAAGGTCAAATCATTTGTTCCAAGTCTTTGAAATCTCTATTCCGCATCAGCTGGATCAATTCAATCTTTCTTACATCATGCTTGACCGAAGGCATTTTTGTAAATCTTGTGAACCTTACACCGTGCCCTCATTCGCTTGTTTCTAAGAGGCAAGATGTCTTGTCAATCCATTTCTCTTGAGATATCAAGTATCTTGAAAAAGAAAAGCTACACGCTGGTAGTGACAAAAGAAATAGCTATAGAAAGCGTCTCAACGATGAATGCCAGGCAGGTACATAATAAATACAGTTTCGTCCACTGACAGTACAAGAAGCAAGAAGCCGTGCTGCTTGAATGTTGCAACATTGTAATTAATGCGGTAAATGAGAACAGTTAAATAATTAGTCTGACAGCGCGCTCAGCATCGCAACCCCTCTCATGATCCAGTGGGCAGCAGGTTGGTCAGTCGGCATCTGCAAACACAAAGTGAAACACAAATAAAAGTTAGGTAACAAATGTTGTAGGTC
>Ga0307968_1001546_pt1:17500-18863 | contig 18863 bp, 21 predicted proteins | sample OrgLakmetagen650_FD_201834 | JGI IMG/M metagenome (GOLD analysis project Ga0307968, IMG submission 201834) | Saline water microbial communities from Organic Lake, Antarctica - #650 | ecosystem: Environmental > Aquatic > Non-marine Saline and Alkaline > Saline | place: Antarctica...
CAACAGCGACGAGCATGTGACTTCCTGCACAACCGGTTCTGCATAGCGCAGTTTTATGCCACCTTGTGTGAGAAGAAATCGAGTGCACGGAAAAAAGACAAGATGTTTGTTGCAGCAGGAACTGTCACACTGAGGGTTTGATCCTGATGGAGGTTTGATCCTGATGGGACCACATACAACCAGACATACGCATACACGTGTGCATGTACACGCGCACCTAGACATCTCTTGCACCAGCACGGTGTTCAAACTCTCCTCATACCGGACAGGGTACCTGGAAAGTTAAGAGCAGGTGTGAGTTTGCACAATTGTCGTCTGACGTGTGTATGTGCGTGCAAGTAATTATGTGCATATGTACGTGTTTTCGTTTGTGGCTATGTGAACGTGTGTTCCTCCTAGAAAATTGAATGGCAGCACCTCAAGCACTGTTTTAAACTCAACGCATAGACACGTAATCACTCACACACACTCACACTTGCTACACAGCCTCAAGGTTAAAGTCAGCGCCGGCAGCACCTCAAGGCACTGTAAGACACGTAAACACTCACACACACTCACTTTGCTGCACAGCCTCAAGGTTAAAGTCAGGACCGGCAGCACCTCAAGGCACTGTGCAATACGTAAACACTGACACACACACTCTCACATTTGCTGCACAGCCTTGAGGTTAGTCAGCATTGGCAGCACCTCAAGGCACTTTGCAACACGTAAACTCTCACACTCACACACTCACATTTGCTGCACAGCTTCAAGGTTAAAGTCAGCGCCGGCAGCACCTCAAGGCACTGTAAGACACGTAAACACTCACACACACATTCAGATTTGCTGCACAGCCTCAAGGCTAAAGCCAGCACCGGCAGCACCTCAAGGCACTGTAAGACACGTAAACACTCACACACACTCACATTTGCTGCACAGCTTCAAGGTTAAAGTCAGCGCCGGCAGCACCTTAAAGCACTGTGCAACACGTAAACACACTCACACACACACTCACATTTGCTGCACAGCCTCGAGGTTAAAGTCGGGTGGCAGCACCTCAAGGCACTGTGCAATGACACCCATCACTCTGTCGGTCTCACTGCTGCTGGCTTCTCCTCCTCCGCCCCCACCCCCTCCAGAAGCACTGCTGAGCAGCGAGCTGAACATGGAGTAGGTGTCGGTTTGGTCCTGTAGACAATGACACAAAAGGTAAAATGAAAGATAGGGAAAAATGCAAGATGGGGTATATAGCATATAACAAGATACCTGTAAGCTGAAGCGGATGTCGGTTTGCGTTGTCCTTTACACATTTGCAATGCCGGCATTGGTGAGTATGCATTAAATATTTCTGCACGTCCGTTTTGTCTTTCAGCACACACCCCTT
>Ga0307968_1001549_pt1:0-7500 | contig 18849 bp, 25 predicted proteins | sample OrgLakmetagen650_FD_201834 | JGI IMG/M metagenome (GOLD analysis project Ga0307968, IMG submission 201834) | Saline water microbial communities from Organic Lake, Antarctica - #650 | ecosystem: Environmental > Aquatic > Non-marine Saline and Alkaline > Saline | place: Antarctica: Organic...
GGTGCTGGAACTGATTGCGCAAGCTGACCAGCTGAGCATCAGGGCAATCCAGAATAACGTGTGCTTCATCCTGGACATTATTAAGAGCACATCTGTCACAGACTCTTTGTTCATAAGGGACTCCTTTATTGTAACGCTGGATCTGCACTTGAAGCTCGTGACCAGAAAGACGTAGACAAGAAAGGGAGCGCAGAGCTTTGTGTGGGATATTTTGTCGTAAGTAGTGAGGCAGCACAGGCTTTTTGCTCCGCTTTTCATCATCCCACCAGCCAGACTCAGATCCCAAAGGTGTGCCAAAGTGTGTGACCGGCTTAGCCTGGATTTCCTTGCAGCTTTGCTTGCTTGCTGTGCTCCTGAAATGTTCTCAATCATTTGACCCCGCCCCCTCGCTCCATCAATTTCAAAGTAGCCACTACTCTCCAGCAGTTCAATGTTGTGAGATTGCACGAGCAGCTTCCCGACACAAGAGAATCAACCCTCAACTGCCGACCACCACCCTGTGCATGTGTTTGGTCTGAATAATTTTGTTACTGAGGAACTTGAGCTGTTTGAGGTTGCCAAGAACAGGGAGCAAGTCTTAGGTCCTATATAGGAGGGGATGTTTGGCTGAGAGAGAGAGAGCAAAGAGATAAGGTAAGGTTACATCACATAGAGAGCAAAGAGATAAAAAGCATTTGGCTTATATGCATATATAATATTTATACAACTTGAAATCCAGCGCAAGAGTCTATCAATTAAAGCTGCCCGTACACTACAATTCTTTGGTAATATAGGCTCAACTGAAACAAGCTGCCAAATGAGGTCCACTAATTCACCATCAAACAAGCTGCTCTAATCTCTCTCAGAAAGATATTCTCCGCCGGTAGTGAAGCACTGCATGATGATTAAGGCTCTGCTCTAACACAAGTGTCTCCCAACTAGTAACTATCGAAACCGGGATGGCTTCTCCATCGACTGCTGCCTACTACTGTTATGCCGCCTTTGCAAACTCTGCTTCCCTTTCCCCTCCCATCCCTGCTGTCTCTGCTGCTTCTGCTGCTGTGGCGTCAGACCCTGAGCTGCACCTTCCTCCCAGTCCCCATCCTTGTCCACATCCATGAGCAGCAGCGTCCGTCGCACCTCTTCACTGCTGGCCACTTCCCTGCCGTGTGCGCCAGTTCCGCTACTTTTTATACCACCACTATCGCCAGCTCCAGCTCCACCATTAGCGCCCTGCAAATCTGATGGAGTGCCACCACTACGGCTACTTGCACCAGGGCTGCCGCCGTGCTGCTCTCCACTGGCCTCCACACCTCCTGCATGTGTCCCACCACCTTCCCCCGACTCTGACAGCGGTGCTTGTGCAGCCCTGCCTGAGTCAGTGTGCGGGAGGCCGTCATTGCAGCCACCCTGCGACTGCTGCTGCTGCTGCTGCTGCTGCTGCTGGGCAGGGTCTGTAGCACTGCTGCTGCTGCTGCTGCTGCCTGAGTGTGGAAAGGGAGGGGGTATCAATAAGGAGTTCCTTGCAGAAGTGGCTTGCTGCTGCCCAACAATTTGCAGGGTGCCAGTTGAGTGCGACAGCACAGCTGCAGGACTAAATGGAGGCCCTTCCCCTTGGGCACCAGATATACCCCCCCTTGTGTCACTACTGCTGGCCAGGGCTCCATGCACACTTCCAGGACCACTGAATTTGGTGCTGCTATTGCTGCTGGCACTGCTGCTGGTACTGCTGCTGCTCCTACTAGGAGGGGCGGTGGCTATGCTGCTATATGCAGGGCTGCTGCGGGTTGGCAGCAGTGTGGTGCGTTGTGGCACAAAGCCCACAGCTCGGAAGGCCTCGTGGATGAGGTCCAGGGCTGTGGGCTCAAAGCGCTGTACAGAAAAAGAAACACAGCAGGGGGAGGGTTGTTATGTGGAGGAGGGGGTAAGCGCGCGTGTGCATCTATTGCAAGTTTTAAGTTATAAGTGCCGTAGCACACATGTTAGCGGAGGGTAATAGCAACAGTGTTGGAGGGCATATGGGTACTTGTCATGAACAAATGTCATCAGCTTATAACGGGAATAACTGACAGCACAGCAAGCACGTCTGTTGCCAGCGCCTTTTCTGAGCTGACCAGCATTTCTTAGTTTAATTCAAGGGAAGCGACCTGCTTGCCCCATGAGCAGGAACTGAAGATACAAGAAGCTTGTCTGTGTGTCTAAATTCACGAGCAGAAGCAGGGAAGAAACGGCCATTAGTCTGAATAAATTAATTGGAGTCAATGTACATCCACACAGCACTGCAGCACCACATTTATTACTTGGATATACGCACATGTAACACCCACATATATAGATGCTCAGGCTATTGAAACACGTATTGGGGCACGGAAGCCGCACAACCACACCACTTGCAGAACAGCCTGGTTGCGAGCCAGGAGCTAGCGTGTAACAGACGACTGCTCATAGCGCATGAGCACATTTGAGCAACAAAGCTGGACACGATGTCAAATTAAGGCGACATCAAGCAAGGACACCCACCACAAACAAATATACGTATGGCAGTGCTTGATGTTGGCAAATACAGAAAGGAAGCTAGCCAGGGGGAGGAGAATGTCTAGAAGGGCAGACACCCAAACACATGCGCGCACACACACGCACACACTTACACACATACACAGGTAGCACCTCACATGCAATGCGCACTCACCTGTGGCATTGCTTCCAGTGCAGCATGAAAGGCTGGCAGCCAGCCAGGGGGCGGCTGAGCTTGTAGCAGCACACAGGCCCCATACAACATTAGGGCCATGCCCTGAGGAGGTTGTGGGCGAAGTGAAAATTGGCAAGAGAACGGAAATACAACCTGGAACTGGAACATACGTTGGGCTGGTGTACAGACCGAATGTGAGGGGAGAGTATTGTTGTTGTGCTGTACAGTGTTAATACATAGTTTACTATGCCAAGGTACAAGGTGCTGTATTAAGGTACTGCTGATGAATGTAGTGTTAATCAGCACCCAACGACCGTGACAAGCTGACACCTCAGCACTGATGGGATTAGATGACAACTGATGACACAGTTTACATACGCAAATAGGTTTGTATACACGTGTGCATGCAGGTGTAAAGTATACCTGGGGGCTGAAGCCTCCAAAGCGCCGGGTGCCTGCGGTGTGCAGCATACCATGGGTCCAGTCTTTGGAGGGGGACAGCTTCAGTAGGCCCGCAGCATACACTGTAATGGACAGCTCCTGCAGGGTGTACATGCGTGTGTGTGTGTGCATGTGTGTGTGTGCATGTGTGGTGCAAGCAGGGTGTGCATATAAGTGAGTGTGTGTGTTAGGAGGGTGCGTATGTGTGTACGGGTGATACAAGGTTGGGATGTTACAAGGTTAGGGTGTGCATGTGCGCACCCCAACAGAGTATGGTCTTGCAGAGCTTATGTGTCCAATCTTTGGGAGCAATTCTGTAATGCTGAACAAAAGGATGAAGGCCACTGGATGCTTGCTGCGTGCACAACAAGCATACACACACACACAAAAAAGTAAATCCCCAGCACACAAACACACAACACGTCAATCCCCTGCGTGCGCAACAAGCATACAAACACACAACAAGTCAATCCCCTGCGTGCACAACAAGCATACAAACACACATACCAAGTCAATCCCCTTGCCCAGCTCCGGCTCATGATTTAAATGATGGATGTACATTGGGTGATGTTTAACATCGCGTTAGGTGGTACTGTCACATTATGCATGTGCATTATGCATTGACACATGCACACAAAAACACACAGAGAGACACATATCCATTCCAGTAGCGCTATAATATCAAACAAAAGCACACACACACACACACGCACACGCACACCCCCAAATCCCCCAAAACACACCTGGCCTTTCAGCGACGGCCGCAGCTCCAATGCACGTGCAAGCGCTGCATCACTCCATTCAGTTGGCACCACCGCCCCAACTCTCCCTAAGCCCCACAGCATGTTTGGCAGCTCTTGGGGCTTTGCTGAGCTGAGGCAGGGCCTGGCTGCAGTGAGCCAGGTCTGCACAAAAACAGGGGATGGGGTGTGGCGCAGACGGCCCAGGGACCAGATCACATTGGCTAGGTCCTGTGTGTGTGAGTGTGTGTGCGTGTGTGTATGTGTGTATGTGTCTGTGTGTGTACGTGTGTGTGCTGGTGTGTGTGTACGTTCGTGTAAATGTATTTGTGATCAAACACAAGGACTGTGTCTTGCGTCCAGGCATGAGTCTGCATATAGCATCTGATTCAGGTAAACACTGCGCTCACTTTACTCCATGCCTTGTGTCCACACATAAACCTGCATGTAATACATAATTCCCTATGCAGGTGCACACAGTGTGTGCTCACTTGACTCCTGGTTTCGTGCAGGAGAGGACTCTGTAGGTCAAACCACAGTTGCGTGCTTCAGTTTAATATTTTGTGCATTTTGTGGCCATCAAATTTGTGTCAAACCACAGTTGCGTGTTTCAGTTTTTGTGCATTTTTGTGCACTTGCGGCCATCAGAGTTGACCTAACAACCTCTCATTGCTGAGATGTCGCTCTAGAGTTTGATGATGATCTGAAATCTAGTCTGAATGTGTGATTTACTGCTCACCTGACACGAGGCTTTGGGCAAAAAGGATTGCAATCGATCCAGCAGCTTTGCCATAAATGGGGCAGGGGGTATGTGCTTCAGACTGGCGAGACCATGGAACACCCGCACCAGGCTGCATGTGTGTGTTTTGTGGATTTGTGGGGTGAGAAGCACGTGAGCCTGATTTTGTGTGTGTGTATGTGTGTGTGTGCCAGTGTGTGTGTGTGCGCCAGTGTGTGTATGTGTGTGTGCCAGTGTGTGTGCGCGCGCCAGTGTGTGTGTGTGTGCCAGTGTGTGTGCGTGCGCATGCTCCTATGAGGTTGCTTGTACATGTTGCAGGGTCTGGTCACGGCGCAAGCTGATTCAACCCTGACCCTCTTTGTAACCCTGATCCTCTCTGCAACCCTAACCCTCTCCGTAACCGTAACCCTTTCTATAAGTCGGTGTGACCACCAACACTTTGTCCATTACAAGCCTAAGCACGATTTCTATGGACAGGGCTTTCTTTGGAATCAAAATCATAATGACGTCGTATTAAGCAATACTTCACGTTCCAGGTACGAATAACCAAACGCACACATTCAGCAAGCCCAGTTCAAGCATGCTTATAATACCGCACAGACTAAACACCCATTCCTACCATTACACACGCGCATCGTGTCGTTTAAAAACAAACATATCTTGAGCAACGTGTCTTACTTTCCTTATTGAACCCAATTTCTCGCACAACCCAGGAGTTGATTCAGAGCCTGCTCCCTCCCACCTATCAGCGCACCTCAGACTCTTGTGATACACTATTTACAGCCACCTTTTTGTTTAAATGATAATGGTATGCAGCAAAATGCATGCACAGGGCCCAAGCAGTTCTTACAATTGCTCTGATGCATTCCATTCCAATCGTTGCATTCTACCTGACGCGCCTCACCTGCTGCGCACATCAAGCTCCTGCCACATATCTGTCCTTAAAATCAATCCTCTACAGCCTAAAGTAGCAACACAATGATCAGGCGTGTGCACCTACGCTGTAAAGTTAGGTTCTGGACCATAATCACGGTACTGACCATAAATTAATCTGTACAGTAAATTACCATAATTACGATAAAATAAGGTTCCCAAAAATCGCAATTTTGCCGTATTTTACAAGATTATGGTACGGACAGCAAAAAGCGTACCGTACCGTACACCGTACATTGCACAGGCCTGGTAATGATCATGCTGTCAAGTAACCCCCCCTCCTCTACTGCTTCATCCACTGCGCAAATCAAGTTCCTGCCACATATCCATCCTTTGCAGCTCACAGGTACATCACAATTTAATCATGCTGCTATATTCACCCTAAACCACACACCTAAACCACACACCTCACCTGCTCACGTCAAACTACTCTACTGCTACATGTCCTCGACAGCCCAAAGGTATCGCACACAATTGAGTCTTCTACAGCCAGTCTACCCTATACAATTGACGCCCACTTCCCTCTCCTCACCTGCATACATCAAACCCATACCGCAAATCCTCAACAGCCCTAAGGTACGCCACACAATTGAGCCTACTGACGACGTTTCGCCCTAAAGAAAAAACCACTCGCAGGCAGTGAAAAACCACTCCCCACATTAGTAAAGGAAAAGGAGCCGCTTTGGTACGGGTGCCGTAAGATTCCCTTACCTAAGGGAAGAAAGAATAATATCAATGAGGATCGGGAGGGTGCAGGCTTGGTCAGAAACCGGCTCCTGATGAGAGCCCTGAACAATTGACGCCTTATTCACTCTCCTCACCTGCGTAAATCAAACTCTTGCCACACGTCTTCTACAGCCCACAGATACATGTCCGCCCAGTCAAAGCGCAGCCCTCGCATACCAGACCTGCGGTGGTGCGCACACACAAGCTGGGTATTGTGATCACAACTTGTTTGCACCATATGCTTGTTAGACCTGTGAATATGAGAGGCAGACAACATGGTTGTAGACCTTGCTGCAGGCATGCATGTCTGTGCTTGTAACAACGCGCGGTGTAATGAATGTGGTCATGAGGGGACTTGTAGCAACGCACGCTGTAATGAACGCTTGCAACAACGCATGCATGTCTGTGCTTGTTACGATGCACGCTGTAATGAATGCGGTCATGAGGGAGCTTGTAGCAACGCACGCTGTAATGCACGCTTGCAACAACGCATGCATGTCTGTGCTTGTTACGATGCACGCTGTAATGAATGTGGTCATGAGGGGGCTGTGTACAACGGATTCAAGTATTGGGTGATGCAGAAGGTTAGCCAGAATCATGGTATTTTTAACAGGGAAATTGCCAAATATACGGTCATATACGGTGCACATATACGGATCTGGCCAACCCTCGTGATGCAAGCTGGAGCAGACGTGCAGATACAATGAACGGCCTCCATGTTCACATTGAATGAAAAAGCCTGACACTGGCCACAGCACCTCTGCCAATGCCATTGTTGGCGTCTACTTTGCAGACCAACGGTAACAAAAACTTAGCCAACACACACATGCGCACCTCGACACTGCCCACAGCAGCTCTGCCAGTGCCTGAGGAGAAGGTTGGCCGTAGGTGCCCCGCTTCTTAAAGCGCAGCGCAGCAGCCTCCATGTAGGTGATGTAGTACGACTTTTTAAGGGGGGTTCGCAGCTTTACGAGGCAGGCCATTGTGCTGCTGAGCTCCCAGAAACCCATGCCTGGCAGGTGTGTCCTGTGTGTGTTGTGTAATGAGTGTATAAGGGTATTTGGTATTTGTGTATGTGTGTGTGCATGCGTGTGCGTGTGTGTGTGCGCGTGTGTTTGTGTGTGTGCGCGCGTGTGTGTGTGTGTGTGTGTGTGTGTGTGTGTGTGTGTGTGTGTGTGTGTGTGTGTGTGTGTGTGTGTGTGTGTGTGTGTATGTATGTGTGTGCGCACACACACGTGCTGAGCATAGCAGAG
>Ga0307968_1001549_pt1:10000-18849 | contig 18849 bp, 25 predicted proteins | sample OrgLakmetagen650_FD_201834 | JGI IMG/M metagenome (GOLD analysis project Ga0307968, IMG submission 201834) | Saline water microbial communities from Organic Lake, Antarctica - #650 | ecosystem: Environmental > Aquatic > Non-marine Saline and Alkaline > Saline | place: Antarctica...
GAGGGGCGAGTGTGTGTGGCAGGGTTTGGGTGCAGCTGTGCTTGCTGAGGCTGGAGTTGCAAAGAGGTGGTGGAGGGAGACTGTGGGGTGTTAGTTGATGGGGACGAGGGAGGGGCATGCTGCTGTAGTTGTCGTTGTTGTTGTCCTAAATGGGGCAGAGGGGACGCAGGATACAAGACATCATGCACGTGCTGCTGCTGTTCCGCATGGTGCGGCTGGCGAGGCAGATGTCGGTGCGGCTGCTGGTGCTGGCTGGCTTGGACATTGCCGCTCGTAGAGGTGTGCAGGGGTGGGGGTGGGGGTAGGGGTGCACGTGCAGGAGCTGCGGGGTCAGAGAGCTGCACCAGGCGAGCCAGCATTGCGCACACGTGGATGTGGTTCATACCTTGTCCGTGAAGGCTCATAAGGTCTTGCAGCTCCTGTGCGCGTTCGTGTTTTGTGGTGCTGACGTTTGTGTGTTGCCAAGAGTGTTGCAGAGCTCTCGCTGGACGATGCGCGTGTTTCTTGAAGCATGTTGCATTCAGGAAACTGCACATGCGCTCCAGTGCTTTAATTGTGGCCACACTGCAGCACTTAGGCAGTCGTCACTGCTACACACAAAGAGGCCGCTCGTTACACACCTCATATAATAAACGTCAATGCTACACACCACACACCTGACACGACCGCGCAGCTTTGATACTGTAGGTGAGGTGGACTGCATGCTGTGATGCCCCCTCATGCTGGTCCCCTTGCTGCTGCTCTTGATGCAGCGTCCGCTGCAGCCGCTGCTGGTGCTGTTGTTGTTGCTGGTGCTGGTGCTGGTGCTGCTGCCGGTGGCGAAGGCGGCGTTGGTTGTGCAGGTGTTGCTGGTGCTGTAGGTATGCTGATTGCGGGTCTTTTCCTGGTTGCTGAGAGGAGGGAAGGGAGGGTGGTGCATGTGTGCCTTGGTCATTGTGCCAGGGGTGTTCCTGCTGTTGCTGCTGCTGCTGCTGTGGCTGCTGCTGCTGCGCATCTCCCTCAGGCATGCTGGGCCAGGCAGGAGCTGCTGCTGCGTCTCTACTGTTATTACTACTGAAACTACTACTGCCACTGCTATCGGCATTGAGAGAGATCAAATCAGCCTGTGGACGGGCGGTCTGTCGATCGTGCGGCCGTCTCCTCTTCCTTTTCTTCTTTTTCCCAAACACACGCAGCTCACCACCACTAGCACCTACAGCAGGAAGGAGGGCACTGCCGCCTTCTGCAGCAGTGTTGCTGCTGCTGGCCTCCACGTGTAAGGGAGCGGGATTGCTGGAGCGCTCGTCCTCCTCCTCTCGTACCGTAAACACAGGAGATCCCTGGGGTGAGGCTGAGTCGTGCGCATGAGGTAGAGAAACTGAAGAAGGGGCACTGCTGTCATTGCTGGGGGGGGGTGGGGCGTGGCGCAGCGCAGGGCTGTGATGTGCGTGTGGCTCGTCTAGGCACGTCAGCGCTTGGGCATTGGGCAGCTGTGACACATCAGCAGGTGTACTGCTTGCTGCTATTCTCCTTGTGCCATCCCGTGGATGGATGCTGGTTGCCTGGACACACACGTGGCACGTCACCTACGAGAACAGGTTACTCTTTTGATTTGTTGTTTGCAGATGGCATGTGGAAAAGTGTCATCTTATACAAATAGGAGATATATCAGCTTCAAGCCAGAAGGCAACAGCACACAACTCCTCACACTCACACACACACACACACACACACACACACACACACACGGCCACTGCGTACCAAAGAAGCAGTGGTTGATTCACAAGCGAAGGGCTGTGTCACACACAATGACACTGAAAAATCCTAACATGACTGCACACAAGCACCCAATGCAAGCACACTATCATGTAAGGAAAATTTACCTCCTTTGGCGCCCGCCTGCGTGAACGAAACGAGCAGGGTAGCGTGCCATTCACGCTCAACATTCCCGACCACCACACAACACATCATTCCAAGTTTTTGTGTTGGCGCTGTCTTTCTGACATCGTTTTATTCTTAAGACAGTAAAATGTATTTATTTTTCAATCGATCTTACTTCTGTTTGCAACGATGTGACGGGAAGTCCTCAAGTTTTTCCTGGTGTGCTTTCATGAAGCTTCATGCATGCACAAACACAACACGCACGCATGCACACACACACACTTATATATACACCAGTACACACATAACAAACACATGCACAAGCACACACACGCGTACGCACACACACGTACACACACACACACACACACACACACACACACACACACACACACACACACACACACACACACACACACAGGCACACTTTCTCACGCACACGTGCCTGACTACCTAGCCCAGCCCCAAGGAATCTGCCATGCATGGTGGACACTTGTTGCTGCTGAGCACGCTTATTTTGGGCACCACATTTTGCCAGGGCCAGCTCAGTACTAACGGTACAGACCCTACCTACTATTTATCCAGCCAGGCCAAAGGCCCAACGTACACAGTAGCTGGATCTTGGCAGCAACACCAGCACCTCCTAAATTTTGAAGAAGTCAAGCGCGTGACTGGTGATACTTGGGGTGTGCTTCCACAAGAGTATGACAGCGCGTTTAAAAACCCATGCTGGAGAGATGCCGGGCAAAATCTCAAGTGCCTGCCATACTTCCAGGTAAAAAGGCCGTGCGACTTTTGTGGAATTTTGCATTGCATTGCATCTTCTGTAAATTCAGGCACGCTTGATACGGCACTACTTTTGTGAGATTTGTGAGAGGTTTGTGGAAGTCACAGCCAGTAGATAGTGCATACCATTGTGATGCCTACGACACAGCTTTTCCTTCCTTGCGCAGCTCTCGCACTGCTTTCCTGCACGTTTGCGTGTCTAATTCATGATGTCAGATCAGTTCAGATCCATGCATCCCAATTGCTTCCTCACCTCCTTCTCCTCCTCCTCAGATTCTTGGTGTGTCCAAGTGCGGCACAACAGATTTATATCATCGGCTGTCCAAGCACAAAGACGTCATTGAGTGTGCATGGAAGGGCCCACATTTTTTTGTGAGTGCTGCTACCTGCCTTGTGGATGAACAGTTACGCCCAGCTTTTTCGCGTGTGCTTTGGTGTTCCTCTCATGCCACACGTCACCTAAAGCAATTGATTCAATAACATTTGTGAAGCATGAAATGGTCACGTGCATGAGCGGCATGCTGACAATAAGTAGAAGTATTTGATGTTTATAGTTTACAGATTTTTATGTCAGCAGCAGTTTTCAAGATGTGAAGGCACATGTTCTAATCTATCCCTTGTCATCACATGCACACGTCCCCCACAGGATGAGACACGGTACCCTTCAGATAATAAGCCCAATGCGCAAGGGTATGACGGCTCCTTTCAAGCCTATGTGAACTTGTATGACAGAATGGCTCTCTCCATAGCACAAGATCCAGCTGCACGGATAACAGGCAAGGCTTGTGGTGGAGTTGTGTACGTACACCAAAGCATAAGACATGCATTTCTATATGCACATTCACCATATCAACATATCAATAGTTCTCTCCAGCTGCATGGATTATGTGTAAGGCTTGCAGCATTTGTGCTTTGTTTCTTGCTGTGTGAAGTGTAAAGCATATGCTGCAGGTAAGGGACATTAACAATTTGGTGCGTAGGTGGGTTTGCGCGCGCATGTGTGTGTTGTGTGTGTATGCAGTGCAGTACAGGGCATGTTTTTGTGTGTGCAATGCCAATACTGATAAAAAAAACATCCAATGTTTGCAGGAGAGGCTTCTTCAAACACATATACAGGTAATAAAATAGATTGTGTCACAAAAAGATATACCTTAGGCCTTGCTGCTTTCATATTTATTAGAGCTCGGCTCACGTTTTGTATTAGAGCAATATGAAGCTGCGGTGTGATACTCATTGTGCTGCATAGCTCAGGAATGTCATGGATGTATTAGTAGGCAAACAACCAGAGAATAACAAAGTCAATATACAAGCAAGAGACAGACTCTGTTCCTGAGGACACTGTTTTCCACTTTTGTGTGTCCACACGTGTGCCGTCGCATTTTGTGCATGCCTGCACGTGTACTAGAATACAATATTCCATGTGCATGTTCGCAGGTGTATTGGCATTCATAAGGGGCTCCGCTATTTCTAAGCGCACCAACGCAACCCTAGCGGAGTACTTGCGTGAAGCCACCCCTTACGCTCGCTTCATTGTCTTGTTTAGAGACCCCGTAGACAGGTGTGTGTGTCCGTCAGTTTATTTGTAGCACTGCGTCTGTCCTGGCACCACAGGCAGAAAAAGAGGCACAGAGAGGTCTTTATCCTTACAGCAACTGACAAAAAGCAAGGTCAGCAACAACAAGACCTAGGCAGGGCGTAAAAAATGAAACAGGAGGGAATGCACCTGTGTTGGCCGTGTGCGTGCATGGTGACTTGCAAGTGGGGATGGGTGAACAGGGTAAGTTAGCGCTCAATTCCGTGCATGTTTTGGTGGGTTTTTGGTAACTTTCACGAAATACGAAATACCTACACTCAAAAAGATGGACGCCCTCGCCGGCCAATGAGTGTCTTCCACGCCGACAAAGAGGCTTGCCGCGGACATGACCCACCCTTGCACATAACATTCGAAACATTTTGCAGGTACCACAGTGCGTATCACTACTACCGACACAACTGGACATCCACTCCAGATGCTTTAGAGGAGTTCCATAGAAAAACAGAGGTGGACATCCGTCATTGGAACAATTGCATTTCCAGGTGGGGAAGAGGGGAACTCTCAGGGATACACTGGCTTGCTATTGTTGAACAGACGTGGCCAAATTTTAGATTGCAACTAGCCGTGAGCAGCTAGTTACAGGCTGGCAGCATGTGCACAGCTCAAAGGCATGCGTGTAATGTCCTCATATGAATTTGTTATAAAAAGCCACAAGCCACAAACATTATACGAGAAGTAAGACGAACAACAGGGCATGTCTGAATTATCCCTTTATCGCAGTTTTACACGCAGTCTTAAACAAAATCTCTCTGGGTAACTGATCTGCAAAATCTCAGTCACATAGATGCACCTCACTTAACATCGTAATTGTATTGACTCGCCCCCACCAGGTCAAATGAGCGACGTTGCTTGACCTCCTACGCACCCCAGCAACTGGTCAAGGGCATGTACGGAGCATTCCTACCCCACTGGTTGGCTGTTTTCCCGCGGGAGCAGCTTCTCATAATACGCACTGTGAGTAGGTGATAGCTGTTGTCACACTATTGCCAGCAAAGAACCGCAGGTTGTCATGTCAAGAAGCGTACATTTGGGTCATGGGTCCTCAAGGACAGACCTACACAACCAGTTGTTGGCGATATTGGTTGTGATCCCCATGCGGTAGAGGAGTTTCACAGTAATCCTTCTTTCCCCTTTGATGATGTGCGTTTGCTTCTGTTTTTTTGCTGTACGCTGCTATATGGCCAAGTACAGCATCTACCTGCATGCAGCAACTACCCTTCTAGGAATTAGGTACACGTTTTTAACAATCAGAACCTGATTGGCGATCGCACTTCCTGCATGTATGTTCACCTTGCCTTGCTTGCCGACTGCAGGAGGATTACAAGGCTGCTCTTCGCCAGCACGTCCAGGTAATACATCCCGCAGATGCACTCATTTTAGCAGGAAATGTGGAGATTACACACGGATGCACAGAAAGTGACGTGCAGGCGCACAGCTAATGCGCTTACAGTTCTTCCGCCAACGGCTATCTTCTATTTGGAATGCTTGTTGTAATGTTGTTGTATATTATAACCAGGGCCTTGTCATTTTATGCTTAGATGTTGCTTGCTTTGTGTGTACAAACACTTTGTCCCTTACACACACACACACACGCACACACACACACACACACGCGCACACACACACACACACACACACACACACACACACACACAGACGCACATGGATACACACATACACACACAGACACACACGCACACACACACTTACACAGATCTTTGGGAATTGCTTCCCAAGCAATGGCGTCAAATCTGCCTGAATGCTCAGCCCCCAAAACGCTGCGACTGCTCATGTGTGCCTCCACCCACGTGCAGGCTTCCTTGGACTTTTTGGGTGTGAAATCTCAAGAGGGGATGGGTAGTGCACGATCTCAGGGAGCCACCACTTCTTCTAAGTAAGTGAGCATTCAGGCAAACAGGTAAAATATGTGTGCAGGCTGTGAAAGCCAGTCTTCACGTTCATCCAAAGAGGAAAAGCGAGCATTTCACGTGTTTGGTACACCAAGCCTGCTCATCCCATAGAGCGCGTGTCACACACTTCCTGCCTAGCGCATGTGCCTATCTCACAACATGAATTTGGTGATGGAAAAAGGCTGCGCAGGTAGTGTTGGGTCTTACAACCACCGTATTTCAGGCTAACCCTTAACCCCTAAGCACTCAGATGCCAACACTCAAATGTCCCTCACCATTGATATTAAGTCAAATAATGTGGATAAAGAAAATCGTGTGCAGGAGGCCCGTACACACACCTTGCTGCAAATATTCTTGTTATGCAAGGCGTTATTGGATTAGTGAAGAGGCAGGTACTAGATCAAGTGTTCGATATGCTCGGTTGTTAGCTTTTTTGCTCAGCAAAAAATCTGATGGGAGTTTGCTGGCGTGCTGTTTGTAGATGATGCCCCAATCAACGTCACTTAAACCTTCTCCCATCCTTTTTAATTTATACTTGTCACGACGCGCCTGTGCTCTTCTGCCTAGTTAGGTGACGTTCTGGTCTCACGCCTTTGCAGTACTAAAGTTTAATCAAGTGTACGTTCCAGTGTCTCAGGGGCCCAGGGATAGACTCCCAGGGCCCCTGAGAGCACGCAAGGCTGTCAAACCCAAATCTGGAAAAGCTAGCGCGTTTGCTAGCTTTTCAAAGTCTGTACTTCCCATGGTAATCTGGTGGAGGAATTGTGCAAGGCATAAAGAAAGGAGACAATGCTGTTTGCACGAGTCTTGGGGTCTTGTGCTGTGAGGCTTAGGAGCCATGCATCACGTTCTATTGGCGGTATTTTTAGTATCTGGCATGCCTTCTGCTGCAAGCATTGTAGCCCTGCCCACATCTGAGTGATGACTGTGCTTTTCCTCTTGTGATGTGCTTTTTTCCTTGTAATGTGCGTTGGAAGCACTGTGGCGGCACGCACACAAAACTCCTTTTTTGTACCATGCTTGGGAATTGTAAGATTTTAATGGGGATGGCACTTGTCCGTCAAACACTTTCTTTCTCACCAAGTTCACAAACGCACTCGCACACACCCACGCTATAGAGTAACTGCACTATCTATTTCTGGGCTCTACTTGCAGGCTGGCTGATGTGAGGAACAAGAAGAGCTATAACGCCATGCTTCCTAAGACACGCAGTTTGCTGGAGGAGTTTTACCGACCTTATAACCGGCGTTTATCTGAAATGATGGGAAAAGATATAAGGTGGTTGTGGGGGTACTAGGGGTGCGTATAACTAGTAGTGACTAGGGCCTCACCTATATTGACTGTTGACAATGTGTGCAGGGGCTGGCCAGAACCGGCGGAGTTGCAGCGTGTCTGCGGGATGACCTTTAACAGTGTTGCATTAAGTCTCATTGGTTTAGTTTGGATTCAAAAGGCCTCCAGTCTATCATGGCTGCTCAACTAGCAACTAAAAAACAATCAAAACGATCAACAGCTGCACCTGTGGAAAAGAAATAAGATTTTGAAAGCAGATTGTGTAGACTCTATCGGCATGGATTAGGAAAGCAGGTAGTGTAAACACTATCGGTGTGAATTAGGAAAGGATATTGTTTTGTGTTCTGCACCTTCCAATGGATGCAGAGACACGCAACATCCCACCTGGAAAATAAAATACGAGAAGCTTTTCAGTGGGGATTAGGTGGTTGGGAGGCAGAGCCTGCACACCACCAGGAGAATTGCTCAGATATTTTTGAGGGTTGTGTTCAATGTCTTGTCTCATATGTATGGTATTTGTTGCGGACCTGATTGCAAGTAGGCTTATTTTTTTCATGAGTAATGTGGCGAGCGGGATACCAGTAACTTTGTTTTAATTGTTTGTTTCTAAAAGGACGGTGTGGAGGGTTTTGCTATTCTCAAAAAGCGGCTCTCGCGAGGCGTTAGCAGCTTGCGTTTTTCTTGCGTTTTTTTGCTTTTGTGGCAGATCTCTTTTGGTACGTAATAGTTGGGTAATGGTTACAATGCCATATGGTTACGATGGGGGGTGGCCTTCAGCCAGGTTGTATGGCTGATCGGCTGCTGACTGGTCTCGGCCAGCCACAAATAAATCCATAAGCTCAGAAAGAAGAAGAAACAGTCTATTGTTCTGCTGAGAAAGGAAATCATGAACAAGTTGGTTGTTGGCCTGTTGCAGCAAAAGGGTTGGGCTGCTGAACAGAGTTAAAAAAAGGTGTAAACAAAAAGGAAAAATGTATCCTCAAATCACAAACTCGATGGTCTTGGCAAAATAAAAGAGCATGCACCTCGTTCTGAACATGTTCATCTTCACAGGACATTGGTCACATACGCAAAAACCATCTTCAAGCCACGCTGCTGCCTCAACTTTCAAAGTATGCGTCGCAAGCGGAATCTACTTATGTAAGGGCGTGCAGGCTTCTGCCTTCCAATGACCTGATCCCCACTGAAACGCTTGCCGCTCCAGGTGGGTTGTTGTGTGTCTTTGCATCATGTCGGTAGTGTTTACACTATCTGCGTTCCTTTTCTTATCTTATGACCTCCTTGGGGGGCGATGTATGAGCACCTCCGCGTGGTGCCCCCTGGAAAACGCCTTCGTGTGCCTTCGTGCACACGCCCGGAAATACTCGGGAGCGGCTAAGACTCATACGGCGGAGCAACACGGCAGC
>Ga0307968_1001554_pt1:0-2500 | contig 18818 bp, 21 predicted proteins | sample OrgLakmetagen650_FD_201834 | JGI IMG/M metagenome (GOLD analysis project Ga0307968, IMG submission 201834) | Saline water microbial communities from Organic Lake, Antarctica - #650 | ecosystem: Environmental > Aquatic > Non-marine Saline and Alkaline > Saline | place: Antarctica: Organic...
AGAAAGCCTGCGCACACACCGCAAAGGCAAAGAGAGTTCAAGCAGTGTTTGCATGACCGACCATGCTATGAGAAAGCCTGCGCACACACCGCAAAGGCAAAGAGAGTTCAAGCAGTGTTTGCATGACCGACCAAGCTATGAGAAGGCCTGCGCACACACCGCAAAGGCAAAGAGAGTTCAAGCAGTGTTTGCATGACCGACCAAGCTATGAGAAGGCCTGCGCACACACCGCAAAGGCAAGGAGTGTTCAAGCAGTGTTTGCATGACCGACCAAGCTATGAGAAAGCCTGCGCACACACCGCAAAGGCAAAGAGAGTTCAAGCAGTGTTTGCATGACCGACCAAGCTATGAGAAGGCCTGCGCACACACCGCAAAGGCAAAGAGAGTTCAAGCAGTGTTTGCATGAACGACCAAGCTATGAGAAGGCCTGCGCACACACCGCAAAGGCAAGGAGAGCTCAAGGAGAGCTTGGCATACTGCATCTGATATGTGGCATGCAGGCATGCAGTATCTGGTACGTGAAGAGGTGGCTTAGAACGTTAGTGAAAGGAAAGATGGTAATGACTTACGACTAGAATTGGCCAGAACCCACATATGTATGTGTATATATATACACGGTACTTTTTGGCAGGGAAATCACAAACTATACGGTCATATACGGTGTATATGTACGGGTGTGGCTAACCCTACATAAGAAGCATGTGGTGACAATAATGAGGATGAGCTTTTTTATGACGTTTCAAGCATTTGGCGATGATCTGAGTAACAGGAAAGTCAGCTTAGCATGCTTTACGAGCACACAAATGCCTGCACCTCGACCCCCCACTCCCCCATTCCCACACACACACACACACACACACTCACACATACGCACATACACATACAGACAAACTCACCTGGACCCCACGGGCTTGACTGCAGGCATGCCAAGAGTAAGGCACTCAACAGCACGGCACTGGAGGCATGGTCAGCTAGGAGGAGCAGCAGCGGTGGTGGCAGCTCATCATAATCCTGTGTCATCGTGTGCGCGCACATGAACAGTCAAGATAAGCCGTGCTTCATACAAGTTGGGGCGTGCAAGGGACTTACGTACGAAAAAAGAAAAGAAAAACTATGCAGGCAGCAAAATACTCCCTGCATCAATGAAGGAACAGGAGACACATTGGCCCGAATGCCGTGAGTTTCCCCCACCAAAGGAAAAAAGAAAACTAGTGGGGATCTGGAGGGTGGCTGACAGCCCCCTACTCCAGACCGAGACCTTACGTACGCACAAGCGAGCGATGGACAACATCTGCGATTTCTTCTTCCCAAGGTGTGCATGGCAGTTCTGCCTGTGTGGTTTGCTCAGGCTTGGCTGCATAGGGCAAGTGCAGTAGAGCCACATGGGAAACAAGCGAGTCCTGGAAAGCGTCTTGCCTTGATATTTTTGCGGTTGTAAGCTTGCACAAAATTGTCACGGTCAAATGCGCGCAGGTCCTTGTAAGTGCTCAGCTTGGCCTCTGTCTGCTTCATGTGCAGATCAAAGTTCCTGTGGGCTGTGGTCGACCTGTGATGGAAGCAACGACAAGGAGTCTGTTGTTCTCATTACTTGCTTCTGCTCAAAATCATCCATCCACACATGATTTGCCATTTAGGAGGAAAGCGTCACGTGACACGAGGCTGCTTCTCGTTCCGTGAGCAAGCAGGCAGCACTTCAGTCAGAGCAGTGTCTAGAGGCTGGACGGCCTCCAGAAATGCAAAAGTGGCAGACATGCATGCACATTATTGGGGCACTTAAATGGCACAGTCGATCTGGCCTCTTTTCATTGTCTAACCCCTTCGCATGTTCCTAAAAAGGGGCGTTAATTTCAAAATCATCAATGTAAGCCCAGAAGAGTAAATGCATTGTCACAATGCCGCTTCCAGACTGAAATATACCAATCGGGCAAATGGAAAAAATGTGTGACTAAATTTTTCCGCCCTAAACGACTGTGTGCAAGTCGTACCTCACGTGCTGCTGCAACTCGGCAGAGGTGTACAGGCCTTCTACGCTGGAGATGCGGCTCTCGTTTTGGGCACACTGCTGCAGCAATGCAGGGTCCCAGCCTGAGTGTGAATGTGTGTATGCGTGTATATGTGTGTGATGTGTGAAATTGTGGAACGCGGTGTGTGTTTCTGTGTATGCGCGTGCGTGCGTGTTCGTGTGTGTGTGTGTGTGAGGAAAGGGGGGGGAGGGGGGTGCAAGACTGCATCACACACCAATCAAACATGTATTTAACAATAAACAAAGATGCTTCACGCATTTGCTTTGTTGCAGGCTTCACGCACCAAAACAAAGCCCAAGATTCATACATCAATGTGGCGGAAGGCTGGAGTGTGTATGGAATAAAAATAACATGCAAGTGTGTGGGCATGCTAGCTAGCTAGCTAGGTAGGTATATAGGAATGATCGGGAAGTGTAATGTGTATGGAAAAGCACAAGGAGGGTAGACAATTAGGGTTGGCCAAAACCGTATATATG
>Ga0307968_1001554_pt1:7500-18818 | contig 18818 bp, 21 predicted proteins | sample OrgLakmetagen650_FD_201834 | JGI IMG/M metagenome (GOLD analysis project Ga0307968, IMG submission 201834) | Saline water microbial communities from Organic Lake, Antarctica - #650 | ecosystem: Environmental > Aquatic > Non-marine Saline and Alkaline > Saline | place: Antarctica...
CCATTGGTTCTTGTAGTGTCTCTTTGTTGTCCCCAAGCTGTAACCATCATATATCATATTTAGGGTTGGCCAGAACCATAAATATACGGTGTATATACGATGTTTTTGACAGAAAATTCACCAAATATGCGGTCATATACGGTGCATGTATACGGTTCCGGCCAACCCTAATCATATTACATGCGTACCCTACATAGCAGTAAATGATTTGAATGGGCAGGTCACCGGAAGACCAAAGTTTGAGCCCAGTGAACTCTCACCCTTTTACCGTTTCCTCAGCAGGTTTTACGCTTTCAGTCAGGCCAGCCATCCCTGTGAGAGTTCTTGCCCCAAATCAGAAAAGCTACATTTAAGTATGTAGGAACCTTGATTAGATGTATCCAAGCACCCCTGCACACTCAGTTTGTGGCGGGAGGTGTTTAAGTGGACAGGGTGGAAATCCCTGCCAGAAAGTGGATTTCCAAAAGCTCCTCCCCGGTACCATCGACTTACCAGGGGTGTTTGCAATCATATTGGGGACATTTTGGTGGTCCGAGGGTCTGGGGTGAAGGTTCGGTTTCGGACCCCCTTTTGGCAGGGAAAAGTGCGATTTACAATCAGGCACCAACCGCTGAACCGTCTGGGTCGCGTCTGTTTTGCTGAACTCGACCAAATGTCCAGCCACTGAAGTATAAGTCTGCCCCCCTCGTTTGAGAAGGTGAAATTCGGACCGAAACCCGCATTCTACACCCATGCCACCTTTCTGGCAGGAAAACGGCACAAACCCAGCCCCCCACTCACACCCTTGACCCCAAACTCATTACTTTTTATGCATAAGTGTTACACTTATGTAGAAGAAACCATTGGGTGACCTCAGATGTGCAATTCAGGAAAGGGGCATTATTTCCCCCTTTAGGGTACCTTAGTTCATGGTGACACAAGGTGGTAATGATACACTGATTCAAAAACAAGTTTTGCTGGTACATTTGACGGGTAAATGGCCCTAACAAAATATTTTGACGGTATCAGCCTCATACTCTGCATTGCTGTCTACCTAATCAGAGGTCAAGGACTAGAAATGACTGTGATTTTGGCAGATGGTAAGAAGGGCCTGATATCACTTAAAGATGCACTATACACCTTTCCAGTGTACTCTAGTCTTCTTATATAGCTATCAAGGGACTGTTAATTGTTCCAGTCGTTCGAAAGCGCAAACTTTGTGCTGTATTTGAGATTCTTTGTGTCATCTGGTGTAGTTGTGCGCCGTAACATGTACACCAGACTGGCCACACCATATATTATAGCCATTCTAGCACTTCCTGTTCTGTGTCACCTCAGGTCTGGCTGCTCGCGCATCCCGCACAACGAAGGCCTCAGTCAGATCTGCAGCTCCAACCAACAGACCTGTGCAATGTCCCTATTGCCATATGCTCATGAGAGGGAGGGGCAAAAGGATGCATTGGGGGTTGGGGCAGCAAAGGCAAATATCGCCTCTAGCCCGAATCTGTCAGTGCACTGACCTGGTCCCCTTGTACGTATACATTTTTCAAAGTGAATGAGCTAAAAAGGATTTGTTTGTGCATGTTTGCAAGCCTTCAAAACCCTGACTGCAAATCCGTGGACTGCGCCAACATCAGGCCGTGTCAAAATTAGGATGAGATGCGGCAATGGGGAAATCGGCAGGTGGTGGAAGGTAGGCGGTAGTTGGATTGTAGAGCAGAGAGCACTATATACAGCTTACTCTACCTGATAGCCTTGGCTGTGTTTCAGAGCGGTGAAGGAGGTTGTTAGTTTGGCACGTCTACAATGCTTATGTTGGCTGTTACATGGTGCTGGTTGGTTGGTGGGGGTGAGCAACTGTGTAGCTACCTTACTTGATCATGCTGGCTGCATTTCTGAGGTTTCTTGTCCCTGCATTTGTGTTGCGTTTTTAATTCTGGATCAAGTTACCAAGACAAGTTAGAGGAATTACGATAAGCTGCCATCAATGTGCACGAGAAACCAAAGCCACTCCTCTTCCCTCACGTGTTCTGACTGTTTATGGTAGTGCCACAGCCTACCGTTGCCTTCCTCAAGAATCATGGTAAAATTGAGTTTGCAGGAAATCTGCTTTAACTCAAAAGCTTACCTGCAGTATTCTTGGTTGCAGAAATCACCATGTTTTGTCAATGGTTTCATTTCTCCGCACGCGGGACTGTGTGGATAAATGGCAAGGGGGTTTTATAGAAGAGCTGCACGTTTGTGTTTGAATTAACGGCGCTAGCCCAACCTTTACTTGCCTATTTTCTTCTCCATGTTTGCAATGGACACTTGTCATCAGAATTCCATCAGATGATTGCTGCAAGCTTAAGCCTTTGGATATGCTGCTTCTTGCACTCAATTTTACTTTGCAAACCTTGCTTCTTGCTTCCCCTGCTTATGTTTTGGTTCCATTAAAGTTGCTCCGATGCAATCAATTGTGCGTTTTCACACCATGTGCGTTTTCACACCATGTGCGTTTTCACACCATGTGCGTAGAAGTCGCCTGTCATAAAATTGAACTAGAACCCAAATTGTGACAAGCATTGCAGTTGTGTTGCCTATTATTCAGACTTATCACAATTAGGTTCTAGTTCAATTTAATGACAGGCGACTTCTACAAGGGTGCCTGGTACCAAAATGGCTATTTTTCCTTACTCCAATTGGTGAGTGCTACCAACAGACTGCAAAGTGTTTCTTCTTTAAAACGTTTGCCTTCTTTTATTTCCCCTCACTTTTCTGACCTCCTCTTTAAACTCCGAGGCTGTGGAGTGGGTTCCTTGTGGCTGCTGTAATTGGTGCCTGTTGCTCCTAGCAGGATGGTGTGAGGGGTTTTAAGGTTTCCAAGTAAGCGAGGCATTAGTAGCTTATGTTGTTCTCGTGCCTTTCCTGCTTGTTGAGTAGGGGAAGTGTCTACACAATCCATGATTTCGAGTAATTGTAAACCGGGACTGGTTAAGACCAGTCTGTCTCAGCATCTTTCCTCTAGCCTTGTGCTGGCTTAAATAACTTTGTACTGGCTGAGACCAGGCCCTTCCTCCTTACTTAGTTTGGTTTAGTTTAGATTACAAAGGCCTCCAGTCTGGCATGGCTGCTCAACCTATAGGTCCCAACAAAAATCAATTAAAAAGATCGACAGCTGCACTAATACATTTGTAGACCTCTGAGTTATGTTGTAGAACAAAACCATTGATATCACCGTCACATTATCAAATAAATGGTTGAACTGGTTCGTAAATGTTCGGTGCCCATACATGGAAAAAAGTCTTCGTGCTGCCTTTCTTTCTGTCACTTTCCTTTTTTTTCCTACAGCGTAGTAGGGAGTTTTCTATCTCCCCTTGATCTATGTAATGCCCTCAAAATTAAATCAGATAAAGTTTGAAGGAAGCCGCACATTGCAAGTTCAGACGTGCTCATCTTAGACCGCTCCAAGGGAAGTTCAAGCCACAGCCAAAAAGCGTGCAGAGGGAGGAACCTTCGAGGACATGGTGCTTTTCCTCTTCCTGTTCTTCTGGTTAACTGATTTAAGCCTTCCTCCCCTTGGGTTATATATTCTGGTGTTCAGTTAATACGCCTGAATTGCTTGTTGTGGCTCCCCATCAGGTTTTTTTATTATCTCAGGTTTTGCCTTTCATCATTTATTCATCATTTCTTACTTATCACTTCCTTAGAGAACATATGGCACTGGCTGAGACCAGTTCTTTGTTTTACAACCTTACGTTTACTTTACGCTGGCTGATCCAGCAATGCCTATCAGCCCAGCGTATGTGGCTGCAGGTTACCCCCTTAATAAACCCTTTGTAAACCCTAACTGATTTAAGTAACAAATCATTAACAGGCTAACATGTTTAACATGTTTATTGTACAGTCGCACGCAAGCTTTTGTAATAACAGGCCCAAAATTAGGCAACAACTTTGAAGGCAAGTAAGCTTCTCCTTTCTCACACATACTTGCTTCTTGGGAGCAAGGTTTTAATGAAGATCGTGGTTGAAATCAAGTCCTCTTCCACTGCATGTACCCTCAGATAGTTTGTCTCTGCAGGAAGTACGCGCTCTCCTTTCCATAGGCAGGATCCCAGGATGTGTTTGCTTTTTTACACCAGGAGACAACAAACTCCGCTCTTTACTTTATGATTAGGCGAGCAGTCATACTTTTCGACAGAAGGCCTTTTCCTTGTAAACCTTGTAATGGAGATCGTGATCAGAAACCCTGAAACTTTTGACCAAATCCCGAACTAAACAATCCTGCACAAAAGAAAAGAAAACATTCCAACATTTATAAGAAAAGTAACTGCACAGCAGTGAAAAACACTCCCCGGATTAAACAAGAGGAGTTAGTTTATGAAAAGAATCATGTAGAGAGTGAAGTGCCCGCTGCAAAGGCAGAAGAACGGTCACAACTTCAAATCGCCGTTGGCCTCTCATAAAATGACAGTTGACTAAACAAAGCCCCCCCTTTCCCCCTAGTTTTTTGCTTTGCATTAGCTTCATGGCTGGAGATAGAAGCAACTCAAACATCGCCACAATATGGTGCATTTGATTTGCTAGGCACAGTATGAGGGATAGACGTGAAATTTGAAGAGGTCTGAGCTGCAATAAGCAACAGCTGCGAGCTTGGTCGGTGTGGTAAAGAGGTTGACGGATGTGGATTGCCCTTAGAGTTTGTGCTTGTCTGCAAGGAGTGTGACATGGAAATCAAAACAGTAAGAAGTTGTGAAAGTATCTTTAAAAGCTGAAGGACGCTTTTCAATCTTAGCTTTTCGCTGTTCTACAACGATATGTTAAAAAAGTAGCATGCCCACAGGCTCATTTTTTGTTTGACGTGGAAGTTGTTAGTTGCGTCTCCTGTTCTTTCCCTTTCTGAGCAGGCCACATCGATGCAAATTTATACTGAATCCCTTAAAAGTCTTTGGAAGTGCTTCTGGTTTATATGGCCCCTGTTTGTTCCGTAGCAGTCAATAATTGATGGCAAGCAGCAGGACACGCAAGCAGCTAGCAAGTAGACAAGGTGGTTACATTTTGGTAGTGGTTTATACTGCATTCAATCATGTTCTCATAATTCTTACCTGGCAAACGCCCCCCCATAAACGTCTGAGATTGAGTGTACATGAATCCTGCGAGTAACAGTGTTGAGAACAAGAGGATGGATGATGAACAAGAAAAGAGGATCCTGCATGAACAGGAAAAAGGGATCCTGCAAGTAAAAGTGAGAACAAGAGGATGAACAAGAAAAATGAGAAAACACAACTCAACGGAAGCTAATGGGCCTCCAATATCTCTTGCATTTCTACAGCAGCCATCACCATGCATTTATGGCTTTATATAATCAGGTAATTCCCATATACTCTCAAAAGTGCATTAATGAAGCAAAGCATTAACTTCACAGGATCGCCCCCAATCTTTCCAGCCATGCGCATTTGGATAAACAATGCAGAAAGAGACAAGCGCAGCAGTCCAACCATGCCGGCCATGGCACCGTAAAGTATTGCAGGCTGGGTACGGATTCGCCTGAGCATTTGCCTCAAACGTTTCACCAGACTGCCTGAACGTCTGCTTTAGAAATGATTCACCAACTTATGGCGTGGCGTGTCGCACCAGCTTGAAGCCAAGAACCTTTAAAATCCTTAAACCACAACGGAGTGCTGCCCTCTTGCAAACATGCTCGATTCAAGGAGTGTCCGTTCTCCTTCTTATCCCAAACAACCACTACGTTGAGTATCAGAGTCGGGCTTGCTACGTCCAGCTGCCTATATATCTGGATTTAAAGATCAAACTCACTGCCTATATATCTGGATTTAAAGATCAAACTCACTGCCTATGTATCTGGATTTAAAGATCAAACTCACCAACTCGTGGCATGACGTGCCACACGAGCGTGAGGTTGACATCAGCCCCGAGGAGACCTTTGCTTGGGTGAATGAACGAGTACTTGGTCTTGTGGTTTTTGAGGCGGATGCGGGCCTTTTCCTGCGCACAGGACCACATGAGCGAAGAAGTTGCAGCCAAGGTGCAGGGGGGCCCTAGTATGCTACAGTGCTACAGGAGGGGTGTGCACATGTGTGCATGTGTGGGTGTGAGTGTGTGTGTATGTGCGTGTCAAAGAGGAATATCAGTAGCACCAGCCGGGTCACATTATATTCGCTACCGGTCAGCATGTGTGTGCACAGGAAAGGGGTTGGTGTCTGTGGCGCCTTCGTGGTGGTCAGTAGTACGGAACTGATAAGCCCGCAGGTTGGTAGAATCATAAAATCAATGGTATATGCTAGGATGAGCACATTTCAGTAAAAGCACGGGAGCAATGGCATCCTCTCCATATTTCTCAGCCACAAAAATTTAACTAATGAGAAGTACTACTAGGGTTGGCCAGGACCGAATATGAGATTCCTCTACACGCATAAATATAAGGCGTATACTGTAGAAAACTGGAAAGAAGTTCCTGTAAAAAAGCTAACAAAGTAGTAATAGGCCTGATACAGCCGTATACGGTACGTACATGTACGCCATGCATATAATTATACAATTATGGCCAACCCTAAGTATCACACAAAAAGACCCCATCAACACATCAAATGAATAACTCAAGGCTTCAGGCATGCTTAAACGGAATTGTACCAAAGCATAGTGCAAGCAAAGCTTCTTTAAGGCCAGAAGACTAGCGCACACGGGCACACGTGTCACCCTACAGATTTCTTTCCTAATGCATGCTGGAGCGTTTTCACACGTACGTCGTACACCATGACGTTGCTTTATTTGCTTCCCCCTACCTAGCCGCAACATTGCATGCATGGAAGCCAATAACTTCCAGTGGTGCAATTGGTGCAGAGCAAAGGAGGTGAGGCTTCACACACTTGAAAGCACACGTGCAGCTACTTGTGAGAAGGAAACAACTGTTGGCACGCTAGCACACAAGGAATGAACACATGTACACATGTACACATTTACACTTGTGCACAATCGGTGCTGCATTACATACCCTGAGAATTGCTGAACCTAGGTTTTTTCCCACGCTCCATCAACACCATCCCACCACTCCATCGACACCATCCCAACACTCCATCGACACCATCCCACTACTCCATCGACAGAGGGAGTGTAGACTTGGCCTACAATGTCATATATCTTTAGTCTACGCCAACATACACGTACTTCTTGCAACCTAATCACCTTTTGCTGTATGATGGCATCCCAGAGGACCACCTGGTTTATCGTGCTGTCACTTGTTCCGTACTCCGCCTGGATGGCACGGGTGGGAAACAGAAAACAGCAAACGTATGAATGTGCGTAAGGAGGCATTATACAAAAGGTGACAAAGGTGCACATTTCGGTCGTGGCATACATCTGGTTACATGCTGAGCTTTTATTGTATTATTTGACCCGCTGGTCAATAAAAACCCTCTGTTTACAAGCGGCCCACATTGCATGGGCGTTTGTGACGCAACGCTTTGCCTTTTTTTTGTTAGCACTGGAAGTGACGGAGGAAGACACGTGAGACAGAGCTTCCATTTACCTGTAGATACAGAAATATCTGCTTAGTGTTCCAAGAGAACACGCTCCGTAAGTCTGCGTCCATGTTAAAGGTGAGCACAGCCTGCATGTTGCGCAGCAGCAAAAGGACACACAGACGTATTTGCAAATGTCTGCCTATCGGCAAAGCGGCAAATGTAACCTTTTAATATAAAACTTAGCGCGTGACAAAACAATCTAATATGTTTAAGCTGCAGGTGTGGACGCAAGTGTGCGTACGTGCCAGGGAACTTAAGGGAAATGAAGGACTTTCATTGCACCTTTACCCGAACATAATAGTGCTATGCGCATGTTGCCCTCAGCTAGTTTTTTAGTAGTGATAATACGTACGGCTGCACCGCACATGTCTTTACTTTAAATGTGCGGGTACAAAAAGAGTTATACTCTTTAACCTGCACGCACCTGCTCTTTGGAGCCTGTCATGGGCACGAGTCTCTTGACTTCCGCCAGGGAGACCTTGGCCTTGGGCTCAGATTTATGAAGCAGGTCTGCAAATACGTGCGTAGTTGTGCATGTGCGTGTGCGTGTACATGTGCGTGTGTGTTTGCATTTGCGTGCATGCGTGCGTACGTGCGTGCATGCGTGCGTACGTGCGTGCATGCATTTGTCTGTGTGCACGTGTGCGTGCATGCGTGCGTATGTATGTAATTGTGTGTGTGCATGTGTGCGTGGTTGTGTGTGTGTGTATGTGTGTGTGTGCGTGTGTGTGTGCTTGCGTGTGCGTGTGTGCGCAACACAAGGAAAACATTCTTGCATTTACCTGTCATGGTGGTGGCTAGGGCCAGCACCGCTGCTACACTCCCGAAGAAGGTGATGAGAGTGTTACCTCGGTGTAGAAAAGAGTGCATGGATGAGGATGAGGAAGGCATTGCTAAGCTGAGGCAGGACTAGAATTCAGTTTGCATCGCGTTTCATTAATTTATTATTTTAGAGTTAGTTCAGCGGATCTCAGTATTGGATTAGACAGACACACCAGGACACACCTTATTTTTACATTACTGTGAAAATAAGTGTAATAATCAATTTTCGAAGCTTCTAGCTGCAATCGAGCAATGGCAACTACAAATTCGTTCGGGCTCACAAGAAACGCAGAGACTGGATGGTCATCCTCTACCTACAGACCTGTGAGTTGAACTTCAGCCCTTGTGTAATACAATAAGGCATGTACCAATTGGAAAGGCACTCTCTAAAAAGGCAAGTACCTCTTTGTTCCCCTCCCCCACAGAACATGAGCAAATTATTGACAGAAGCGGAATCTGAAGTGTGGGCAGCCACTTGTATACCGTATTCGGTTCATTACCACCTAAACGGGTGAGTACATAAAGGAATAAGCGTGCCCCAGCAGTGCCCTCATCATCACATGACTTAGAACAGGGTGCAAATGTGACCAATGTCACAACTTGCCAGGGACTAAAATTGTGCTTGTATGTGTCAGAAGAACAGCAACGTGTTGCCGTGCATGTACCTACCGCTTGACGGAGAGGGGGGAGACAACAAACGATGTGCACATGGCGTGCTGATAGAATCGATGGCATGCCTGTCTGATATATTTTGTGCGGGTGGCGTTGTGGTGTTTTTTCAAGGCAATGGGTGCAGTGTTGGGCTGGGTGATTGTTATGCTTTGTGGCAGTGGGCTGAATTATACCGTACATCGGGTTTTTCGACGGAAGGGAAGGGAGAAACAAACTTGAACGCTTTAGAGGTAGCCAAAAATAAATCCATGGATTCCCCTGAAGCTCCCTTTAGCCTAATTAGACGGCTGTTTGAATACATGTTAAATTCCGCATCACTAACACTACTAGCAAGAGCTGCATACACTGTCGTATTGACCTTCACTTTACTTGTGCCTCACACATGCTCCGTACTGCTCTGAGACCATGATTGTAATCAGACTATTCACGACGTAAACTGCATGTAGTTTAGGAACGCAAATTTGTTGATCCAATAGTTGATCCTAATTTCCTCCCCAAGTGGAGCTCAGGGGCTCCTTTTCAAAAAATCGGACAGTTATCAAATTACAATGGAAACATAAGGAACAACTACGGTTTTTCTGCGCTCCGTTGCATAAATGCTTGACCATTATTTTTTGACATTAAAAATAGGTTCTGAAAATGGTATTTTTTTATAGATATAATTATGAACGGCAGAGAATCAGCTTGATGCTGCTTGCGTTAATTGACAGAGTTTTCGGCTCCACTGTGCAGGGTCGTGGTTCAACCTGATGATAGCACTCAGCCCTGGAAGAAGCGGGCTTTTAGCTCGGGAAAGCCGTCTGATGAAGCTTTGCGATTTAAGAAGTAGATGAGAAAAAAGAGATAAACGGGCTCAAAATAGTAAGATGTTCGCAATGATGCAGGATGGCCCGCTGGGAGCGGAAGCTTAATTATTAAGAGGTTACAGAGGTTACAGATTCAGCCGTCAGTCAAAAAGTGTGACTGCTAGGATATGCTATAACTAAGGGGTGTCTTAACTTCAGCAGACGTGCCCCTGCTACTTTTTAAAGAGCAATGGACAAGATTTCCAGCTAGCACATCGGCAAGGTGTCCTAGTATGTCCAAATGACGTATTGGTCATGCCTTGTACGCCTGAGGCAGCTTTGGATTGTCTTGAAATGGGTTGAAAAAAAGCTCAGCAAGTGGGTCAAAGGCAGAACTGCACTGTTTAGGGCTCGTCGTTGAAAAAGACAGCTTTACATGGGCCACTAGCTAAGGAAAAAAGTGCAACAAGATTTATCTCCAGGTGGTTAGGATAGCTAAGGTAAGGTTAAGTTACATCGTGATATATGCCTCAGGGGGCATCTGAGCGGAAGCTTGGAGAAAGCCTGCCTGTAACCACACTAAGCTAAAGAGAAGCAAGGTAAGGTTACTTCGATATATATGCCTCTGGGGGGCATTTGAGCGGAAGCTTGAGCAATGAACAAAATTTTCAGCAAGCACATCGAACATTGACAGCACCATAGAGGCACATACGCCCCTGACTCAAATCCTAGACATTATTGCATTAAATTTACAAATAGTAATTCAGCCTACCGAACAACTTACAGTCAGCCAAACAAACGCACCGCACGCTCGCAAATCACTAGCCACAACCACCATGCAACACAAGCATTCACACAGATTATCACTCCTCCCACCCAGCAAATCAATTCATCAACCCAATAACTTACCAGGTACACAACAACCCAACCTTTGAGATTGCAGACCACCCAAGGGGGTTACAAGGATGGCCTACAGCCCGAGACTCTGGCTGATGGCAATTGGCTGGTGAAACAAAATCAACCAGTGTCAAAAATTGAAACTGAATCTGACACAAACTTGAGGAGTCTGTATGAGTCTTGATTCTGGAATGCATTGATCTCAAAATCAGTTATACTGTGATGACAGCCAAGAAAGGAATAAATTCAGAGCTCGAAGGAGCAAACGCACGCAGAGTCTTAAACATTTTTTCAAAAAGGTCTCTGTATCTCATGCGCAGTTCGCACACTTCAGCACACTTGCAAAAGAAAAGCACATGGCTGCTTCTCATCTTGAACTTCTCCACACTCACATTTATCACAAATGCTAGAACCACCATGCCATTTGCAAGACTCCACTCTCAAATGGTGTGCACGCAATCTGAACCTGCTGAAATTCCTCAACAAATGTTTGTCCAAATCCTTGTACAAGTAGGAGGGATAGAAAAAGGAGAACCTCTAGGACCACTCTCAGAACTCCCACACCACTTGTGATACGTGACTGCTTTCTTGTTTACTGCGCGAGGACATGAAAAATCAGCTTCCCTCCATACCTTCAAATGTC
>Ga0307968_1001555_pt1 | contig 18811 bp, 26 predicted proteins | sample OrgLakmetagen650_FD_201834 | JGI IMG/M metagenome (GOLD analysis project Ga0307968, IMG submission 201834) | Saline water microbial communities from Organic Lake, Antarctica - #650 | ecosystem: Environmental > Aquatic > Non-marine Saline and Alkaline > Saline | place: Antarctica: Organic Lake...
TGTGTGTGTGCGTGTGTGTGTGTGTGCATGTGCGCGTGTGCGTGTGTGTGCGTGTGCGTGTGTGTGCGTGTGCGCGTGTGCAAGTGTGTGTGCGTGCGCGTGTGCGTGTGCGTGTGCGTGTGCGTGTGCGTGTGTGTGTGTGTGTGTGTGTGTGTGTGTGTGTGTGTGTGTGTGTGTGTGCGTGTGCGCGCGCATGTGCGTGCGCGCAAGCACTTGGCCTGCCAGTTTGATGTCCTATGATCATCATTCCTTGTGCTCATGCGTATTCATGCTACTGTAAGACTGGAGCATCTCTACCTGTTTTCACCTGATCCTGCCGTGCCCCACTCTCGTTCTGGAACTTCGTGATCGTCAAAATATTAAATTAATGCTATTGATCTACAATTTAGCTTTGAAAACTTGCCAGATCTGGGATGTACCCTTTTAAATAAGTTTTGTCCAGGTTTGTTGTTCTGGACCGTACTTTGATTCCTACATGCGGGGGGGGGGAGCAAAGGGTTTAGGGCCCTAAGGAAATGGGCTTGCCAAGCAGGAGAGAGCTGCAAGGGCAAGGAGGAGAGAGAATTTCGGGTGGAAATATTGAGGTCAATTGGGGGAGGAACTCGGGTTGAGAAGGTGATTTTCAATTCGGAACAAGCAGTAGTCCTATTTTTTCCTTCCGCCCACCGAGGCTCTAACGGCGCGTTTACAACGGCGGGTTAAGGTTAAGTCAATTAACCCGACTTGCATTTTCCGAATTAACCGCGGTTGCTATTTTAACCCCGTTTGCATTTACAACAAATAGGGTTATTATTAGGTTTGACCTACACCTGCTCCTTTCTGTCGCTGTTGGTGCCAACGTGCTCATAAACCTGTTTAGTAATCCCCTGTGTACTATCATAATCGTGGCATGCAGAACATGAACTTTGTTCATCTTTGACCAGAGGCAAAACTCGGGTCCCTGGCCTTTTTGACCTGTCGGCATGCTTTCCTTTGTTTTAATATCTCATTTCAATTGCATCCTGGCCTTCCTGGAATTTTTTTAGCCCTTAACCTTAACCTTAACCTTAACCTTACATTTCTTTCTCCCAGGGGGGGGGGGGGGAGAAAAAAATAATTTATTTAACCCGATTGAATTTCTTTAACCTGACATTTAACCGCGCGTTGTAAACACACATTCGGGTTAAGTATTTCCAATATTCATTAACCTTAACCATTAACCCGCCGTTGTAAACGCGCCGTAAAACCACATCCAATCATACAAGCCTCGTAAATAAATCATTTGGCCGAAACTTGACCCAACAACCAGAATTTAAGGCACAAGGCACGAGAGCAACAAGTTGCCTCGCTTACTCGGGCACCGCAAAGCCTCCATGCCGTCTTGCTAGGATCAACAGGCACCATTCACAGGAACCATACAACTAAGCCCGCAGCGCTCATGAAAAGACGAAATACCATCAGCAGATCCGCAACAAAATCAATCTGGACCAGACGTGACGCAACACACACCCCAAAAACATCTGAGCGACATTTTTGGTGGTGCGCAGGCCCATGCCTCCCAACCACCTGATTGCCACTGATAAGACTTTTCTTTTTTCTCCAGGTAGGATGTCGCTGCATCCACTATCCATTGGGTGATGCAGGACACAAAACAACATCCTTTCCTATTCCACGCTGAAAATGTTTACGCTAGCTGCGTTGAAGCCTAATTCTGGCTGATTCTAACTCTGGCTGATTTTGTAGCGGCTCTTTTTTGTTTGCATCTTGAGATGGCGGTAAATTATTTGCAAGGACCAAGGAGGATTTAGGCTATCTGGACTTGGGCTCAAGAAGAAATGATCTCTGGTCCCCAAGCATATTTGCTTCCCATTTCTATCTCTACCCCAGCCTTGTTGTTGTTGTGGCAAAAGGCAAGGATAAACAACCGACTCTGATAAATGATCTACTGCAGCCCAAATGTAAGACACACCCCAGGGAAATTTTGTCAGAGGATACCTCACTCTATTTACAAGAATCATGTAACAGCCTGGCCGTACGTGTACAAAGAAAAGGTTGCAAATACAGACAGGTAACGACACCCTATCAGGTCTCCAGAGTACTATTAAAAATCCAAAGAACAGTACTATTGAAAGTCCCCCAACCGAAAAGCTGTACTTTGGCACCAGACACAGGGTGTCACGCCAAAAGTATACAACACGGATACTCCTGTGTGCCACTCATTTACATGCATCAGCCAAACACCACGGTGACATAAATCGGAGCAAGGAAAGCACGCAAGAAATAGTAACATCCCTGATGTGGACAAAATGCAAGGAAAAGATGCAGTTCCAGCCAACGCTGTCGCCATTGTGTCTCCTCATCAATTTTTATCAATCTGCAGCCTCGGCTGCATTTCTGACCTGTCTCTACTATTGCAGACATTAGCAACTCCAAGTACACACACGCACGACCACACAACACCTCCAAACACAACAACATACATGCCCCCCTTTTAGCAACAACATGTACACACGTGACCAAAAGCTCCCCCAGCCATAGGGCCGTACTTTTGCAACAGGCTCAGGGTGCAACGCTCCAATACCTGCTGCGTTCCTGACGTGCGTGCCCAATTACAAGCTTTAGCAACGCGAAAAAGGACCGTTCAACTTTCGCCTGCCACGTGTCTTGTGACCAGGGAAAGGGGGGCAGGCCTCAGGCGGTGCAGCAGCCATGTCGGGCTGCCTACCCATCCCAGCCATCTTGCCTAGAGCCACACCTAGAGAGAAAAAGAACTCAGGATCCGTAGGGTCTGTCGGGCTGGCAGAGGAAGGGCTACTGCTGAAGTCAGAGACGTTAGGAGAGGGTGAACTTGTGCACGTACTTCCACGACTGGGCGAAGAAGGGTAAGACATGGCAAAAGATGAAGTCATCTTGGGCGTTGCTGGCGCAGTTGCTGCTGTAGTTGCTGGTGGTTTCACAGCGTGCGATGGACCTGGTGCTTGCGGCGGTGGTGTTGGAGGTGCCTGAGGGGTGGGTGCTTTGGGGTCAGTTGCAGGCGGCTGAGTGGGAAAAAGATAAATCGGGCAGGGGAGAGGGGGGAGGGGCGGGGGAGGATACAGCTGCTTAACCAAAGGAGGCGCTTCGTTCCAGCTCATGGTCAAGTCCTTGAAGACCTGGAACGGCCATTGCCAGGAGTATCCGTACGCCATGACAAAGTGGGACATTACATAATTGTGGGCTTTGTAGTTATCCACCTGTATGTACAAATTAAAAAGGTTGGACATGATTGGGTTAGCTCCCACTGTTATTTTCTGAAAAGACAAGAAAGAACATTTATGCAGGCAGTAAAATCCACCTCCCACATTGATGAAGGAGAAGAAAGCCACTTTGATACCAAGTACCGTAAAACTCCTTAACCAGCAGGAAAGAAAAAACCAGTCAGAAAGGTCCAACAAAGTACTAGAAGATAAGAGAGAAATGAAATGGAGATATTGCTGGCTGCAAAAGGCGCTGTCATATGATTTTGCAGATACCGTGCGGGATACCGTTTAGTAAGTCAACTGCAAGGGTTTTGTATCCGTGCCAGCCAAGGAAGCGCCCTACAACACACTTTCCTGATAGCTTGTTTTAACCCCTTGTGCCATTGGCTACATTCCGACTTGGCAAATCCTCCACATTATTGGTCCGTTTTTAGTTGTTTGGAAACAGTGTCCCAGACTCTGGCATGATTTTTCTGCTTAGGAGGGAAGCTTGAGAAAATTTTCAGATTACTCACAAGAGATAGTTTTTACGGTCCTCGCTAGGCGTATGTTTCCTCTGCTCAATTTATCAACAACGCACTTTGTGCTGATTTCCATAGCACAAACCACAAAGTGATGTCACGGCACTCGGCATGTGTTACGTATGTTTAAGCAAACGAAGGGTCGACCTGCTTGTCTTCTGTCATAATGCTGTCAGATTATTTTTAGCTGCAATGGTTCAAATTTTCGTGCACACCCTTCAGAACTACTGCATGAATCAGCTGTAACACAACAACATTGCAAATACTTGCTGCGGGAGAGTGCTGATCTACCAGATTAGGCATTTTAAAAACACTTTAGCCAGAGCAGCGGTTCAAAAGGCATATTTGTTTAATTGTGTGTATGTGCGTGTGCGTGTGCACGTGCACGTGCGTGTATGTGTGTGTATTTATGTGTGCGTGTTAGCGTGTGAGTGAGTGTGTTTCATGTGTGTAAGTTTGCGTGTGTATATGTTTCGTGTCTGTGTGTATGTATGTATGTATGTATGTATGTATGTATGTATGTATGTATGTATGTATGTATGTATGTATGTATGTATGTATGTATGTATGTATGTATGTATGTATGTCTTTTGAATGTTGAATGACGAAACCCTTGTCAAGCAACAATGCTGAACACCTTAGACTATGTGGATTAGGACCTGAGTCACATGATTTACTGGGATTTTCTGTGGAACAAAAAATTAGCCGTAACACTTATAAAGTGCCCAAACAGTATGCATCCACAATTTCAGGAATACTGCGTTCACAAACACCAAATAGGTCCAACTTTTGTCCTGATGTAAAAGTTTTTGCCCTTCTGTTTAGTCTACGAGGAGAAATAAAATAGTACAGCCCTTTCTAGACCTGTCTTGGAGCAAGCAAGCGTGTCATGAATCATCCTTATTATCCGCTCATCTACTTTTTCCCCTCTGAGGTTAAAGAGTTTTACTGTACCTGGTGCAAAAGTGGCTCATTTTCCTTCATTAATGTGGGGAGTGATTTTCTGCTGCCTGTGTAGCTCTTTCTATTTTTTCCTTTTCCCACACCACTGGATTACAGCAGCAAACTCGGGCGCTGCTCTTTCAGTTGAGCCTATTACACTTCTTTTTAGAATTTGAACTCGCACGTGTGACATAGGTATAGAATATGGATACTTCTCATGTGCAAGCCGGTGACCTGGTCTGGAGTCTGAACTAAAAATTGGGCGCTAATGAAATGATCTCTCTTCCACACAGCTTGTTTGTCACGTCAAAAACAAAGGCTCTGAAACTGTATTGATGAGCATTTCAGCTGCAGCCTTTCTAAATCGGTTTACACACAATGGAAAGAGAAAGGACAGGTATTTGTGTGCCTGCGCCCGCCGTAGAACAGCGCTTGCAACACTGTATACACATGCGCATTCACACAAATGCACTTACACTTTCACTTCCCCCGCCCCCCTGCGCATACAAACATACACATGCACAAACACACTTTCCCAACAGGCACATGGCGGGACACTACATACCGTAATGCCGTAGAGGCTGCTGACAAATTGCTCGAGGACGCAGGAAAAGCACGTCTTAGCTGGGGCGCTTAAGCAAGCATTAGGGACTGTGAATTTCCTGCAAAGGGGGTTATTGGGAGTATGCAGGGGGGAGTGGACGAGCAGGGAAGGCTGCACAAAAAAATGCCAAAACTGGGTCAAGAGCACCGTGCATGCAGCTTGCCGATGGGCTGTAACCTAGCAGAGTTACTACAGCTTATCTATTCCTCAAAGTGCAATCAATAAGCAGCAGGACAGCCGCTTATTAGAGTTGTAGTGGACACGTCTGCAAATGCAGATTTGCTGTTGATTGGAAGGGGGGTGGAAGGTGGAGGGGCTGCCTTGCCCTTCCTACCTGGGCAAGAAGTTCGGGTGGCCAGCTTGTGCACAGTAGTCCTCTCCTGCATGCTGCATAGCTCCTGAAGTTGGGCTTGCTGGCGTGCTAAGCTTGGAAGTCGCAGCGGGACGATTTAAATATTTTTTAGTTAAGAATTACAAAAACGAAATCCAGCAAAACGTCTGTTTTACGCCGGAAGAGAAATCCCACATCTCACGACTAGCTCACAGCTTTGTGGCTGCGAATTAAATGTTTTATCGCGTCGAAATAGTATGTCGTCACTTTCTTTGAAAACTAAGCATCATTTCCTTGTGCATACCACGCCCTTCTGCCTTAAGGACAACCCTGCTGCTTGTCCACCTGTGTGTGCAATCCCTGAAGCTGTGCGCATGCAGCAGCTGAGCAAGAGCTAGCCCCTTCCCTCTCAATACAATCTGATACACTTGCTGAACAGCGTCATGTGGCACGGGTCTTGGTCTGTCCCTCCCCCTCCCTCTCCCTATAATCACCCTCAAAGTCAGCAGCACTATGCCCCTCAAAATGTCAACTTCCTTCCGCAGCCTTATTATAACGGTCAACCCCCCCAGCAGCAGCAGCAGCAGCACTCTTTCTATCCCCCCACTTATTATCACAACTACCAACATGTTTATCTCCCTCATCAGCCCTACCCTGAATCCTTCCCTCAGCCATTCTACACACCTCTCCAGTCAAATCTCACTGCGCACCTTCCAATTCATCCTCCCTCCGTTATCACCTACCAGCAGCAGCAGCAGCAGCAGCGGCAGCAGCAGCAGCAGCGGCAGCAGCAACAGCAGCAGCACCACTATCACCACCAATTACAGCAGCAAGCAGCATGGCAGGCACACACACGCGTCATGCCCTTTCGCTCTCAGCGGCCAGAAGTGGCATACAGCAATGCGGCGGCTGCTGGCCAGATGGATGGTTGCAGAGCGCCTATGATTGTGCAGGCAGCAGACACGAGGGCTGAAGGGCAGCATGCTGAGCAGTGCTATCGTGCAGCAAATGTCATCAATGTCGAAGAGGCAGAGGGCATGCGCCCACCGCAGCAGCCACAACAAGGACAGATACAGCAAGAGCAGCAGGAGGAACAGCAAGGACAAAGGAAGCATCGAAGAGGAAGGCGGCAGCCAGGACTGTGGCTGCTGCTGCGAGATCTGGAACCTTTGCAAAAGCTGGAGCAACAGCAAGGACAGGAGCAGCAACAATTACAACTGGTGCAACAGCAAAATATGCCACAGATTCCCTGGCAACTGCTTGCAGACTTTTCTAGGATCACCTTTGAAGCACAAGCACAGCCAAGGTACTTATGGGGTAAAAGGGACTTGTCAGGCGTATTAACAATCCTCATTGCCATCAAGTGTCGCTCAACTCTGCCACATTATGTGATTTGAGCAGCGGGTTGATACATGCAGCACTTAGGGCAGCTCTCGTAAAAAATACACAATTCAGGATTAGAAAGTGTGCATGATCAGACCCAAAAGTTATGCAAAGCGCTCATTGTAAAATAAGTCACAGCTGCACGCTTCCGTGAGAATCTGCACAACTGGCACAAGTCCAATGCTCTTGGAAACGCCTCTCTATCCATGCTGGACTTTCAGAGTGACTGTGAGCACACTGTTTTCAACTCACCAGTCCCAACTTAATCTTCCCAGTTTAACTATTACGTAGGTCCGCCTGCTCTACTATTGAAGCAGCCAAGGAGGTTATTATGGCCCTCTCCAGGCACAATTTGGGCTCGTTCTTCGTCTGCGGGGTGAGGTCTTGCTGGTCTTATTGATACATCTAATACGGTTTGCTGCACGGTGGCAAAACGTGTCAGCGCACCCACAAACATCTGCAGCAGAGCAACTGTCTTGTCTCACAAAACTGCAGCAGGGCAGCTGCCTTGTGTCACAACTACACCTGCAGCAGGGCAGCTGTCTTGTTTTACACATGCTGCAAGTATTGCATTGAATAATATCATCTTGAGTGACAATTTCCGTTTTGTGCATCTCTTCACACATTGATCTTTGATTCTTTGGGGTCGTGTGCTTGCAACAGTTGTCGAGGTTATTGTAGTTATGAATGAAACAAAGCAGCAAAGACATTGGGCATTTAACGTGCCTGAAATGAATTTGAAACGAGGGAGATATTTAGACAAACAGGTCCAAAACTGCTCGTGTTTGCAACCACGTTGCACGTTGGTGATTTACTTTCACCCTCATTACTTTGCTCTATAAGCCAAGATTGGCTCTCTTCTGGGCATTTTTAGAAACAGCACCAGAGTTTTTTGGACAATTGTGGATGTTAAGACCAGGGACCCCAGCTCCCCCAGCTGTGGAGCCGTACTTATGCAACAGGCACGGACCCAGTTGAAACATACGTGTCTTTTGACCAACACTTACCAAATGCCGGCAGAATGAATTGCATGTGCACTATCGATGCTCTTACTGCAGTTGATAACATTAGCCAGGCCACCAGAGGTGGAGAGTATCCTCGTGACTCTTGGGCCACATCTACCAGCCCTCGCTATTGATGAATACGGCAGCAACGTCGTCACAGCCCTGCTGCAGTCTGGAAACGTGAATCAGAAGGAAAGAGTGCTTGAAGTCCTGGATGTGGTGCTCACGGCAAAGGTGATTGCAACTTACGAGCGTGGATGCTGTTGTGTATATATAGGGAAAATCGCCACGACACATTTGTACTTTTTTCTTTCCCCCTACATACGTAATCTTAATTCCCATTTGCATGCGTGCACACCGCAACCCCAGAGCAGTCTTTCTGCACTTCTCACTGGTCATTCCAGCTTCTCGATTTGAAAGAGGGAGCTACACCCTCAAGCTCTGCACACCTTGGTTCATCTAGCACTTGATATTCTTTAATTGTAAATTGCTTTGGCAGGGGACGCTGTCTTTCTGTCCCCCTGGTGGCGTGCAACAGTGGTGTACAGTTTGCAGAATGTCCACCTGTCTTGTGCCTCCTGTTGAGGAAGTGAGGCTCTTTGGCTGGAGAGGAATTTCACTTCCTGTCTCCCTATCCCCCCTCCCCCCTCCCCCCCAGCCGCAGCCGCAGCCGCAATTAGCGCACCTAAGTTTGAGCTGCTTATGCGTTGCACTGGAAAAGTAGAAATTGCTGACTACCAAGGCAGTTGAGCACCTTGTCTATCTAACCAGAAGTGACAAAAACAATGCATACGTCCGATTTCGTTTTTGTCATACTATATTATACCTGTGCTCATGCCGTGCAGCAGCAACCTTAAAAAAATCAAACCAGTTCATCCTCTCTCCTTTTCTCCGCCCTGTGCTATTTGAGGAAGCGCGGTGCTATGGCTGGAGCTTTGCTATAAGTGGACGTGGTATTTGGGTTTGTGTTTGTTGTTGTGTGTGCATGTGTGTGTGTATGTGTGCAGGCACACTCAGTACGAGCATACTTATACATTTCTCTCCTCTTAAATCTATAAACCAACCTTAAATGCCTTCCTTCTGGATTGCTCTCAGTAACAGATGATGTCTTTTGAACGCAGCTCTTCTACAAGGCAATGATCAAGCACCGGAATGTCGCTATGCTTGCCAGCACAGCCTTTGAATGCTTGGATCCCCTCACACAAATATTTGTTGTGAAGCAGCTCAAAGGCAAAATACAATTCCTTGCAGCACATGAGGTACAGTGAAATGGGGTTACATGCATAGAAAAAGTGGCAAATTCGTGGTGGCTGCATACAAAGTAAGGACAGTGATCCAAGGAAAGCACCCACTCTTTTGTTTGTTGTAATGCATAATTGAAAGAGTTGACAAAATAACAGGGCTGGAAGGCATTTTTAGTTTGCACTCCCTTCACATGTCTAAGTCGTCTGAAGATCAGCCAGGTGCATACTGAGGCAAGGGTTGAAGTTGTTTTACACGCATTCTGATCTGCATAAATAGATATGCTCTATTATCATTGCAATACTCTGTTGCATACGTCAAGTTTTAATCAAGAGGTGCTTTTTAATTATCTCCTTTATGGGTTAATAACTCTGTATCTTGCATGCTGCCTTTACGTACAGAATGGCGTGCTCCTCGTTTGTGCAATCATTAAGTGGTCCATGGATGAGGTGGCAAGGGTAAGTAGTCTTACAATCTCCTTCGGCCTGTTCTGGGCCTGTTTTGACCCGCGTAGCTCTAGCCTGGTGGTTTTGGCTTACTCCCCTTGCCAAGTAGGGGAGTTCCGGTTGCTTTTGTCCTAAACCATTGCAAATATTCCAATCCAGATTCCTAATAAATCAGACTTTCAAGCAGTATTAGGTATGTATAGAGGAAAGAGGCATACTGCAATTCTGATGATGTTTGGAGATCGAGGTCAAAGAAATCCGCTTTCGTTCCAGTGGAGCGTGACACAGTACTCTGTACAGAGCTAGGCTGGAAAAACGCCAACAAATTCGCCGAACAACGTTTCTCAGTGAGATGTAGCGCTCCTGGCAATAAATAGACCTGAAATGTGGGGATGATTTTACCGACAAAGAAAGTTGTGTCCTTTGCTCAATGATTGATTTTTCTTTAAGAACAAATGACAGAGAGCATCCCTGTTGCTCGGTCCTGCTTGTGAGCCTTTCATGCAGTCACATGACAATGAACAGCATGTTTGGACGTAGCTTGATTGGACAACACAAGATGTAAATTAGACAACAAGTTTTATATGGTGCTATTGTGCTCAATAACGCTCCCAACGCTCTCATCTCTCATATTGCCTGCATGCGCCATAGTGAATAAACTTGCTGCAAGATGCCCTGCAGGAAAGCTGCATCCAGGAGATAGCTGACAACGATTTGTCCCTGTCATTTCACAAGCTTGGCAATTGCGCAATCAAGCTTGCTTTGGAGCAGCAGGGCGAATACATTGTAAGAGCACAAAGGAATAAGAGAATTGTGCAGGCAGGCAGCAAATATCCCTCTCTGCATGACTGACTTATCAGAGCACACTACATGAGCAAACATTGGGCACTTCTGCCAGTTGTTTGTTTGCAGACCTGGACATACCTCACTTGGAACTTGACGCAGGATTCCTGTTTTGGGGTGTTCTTGAGTCATGTCGTGAAAAAGGCACAGGACAAAAAAGGCAGCCGCGTTATCCAAAACCTCCTTCACGGCAGCCCTCCTGCGTTGCACCAGCTTCAGGTAACGAGACGCCATGGCCTTTCAATTTTAAGTTTATGTTTTACATAAGTGCTGCATGATCCCTGGTCTGTCAGCCTTTCAATCAATCAACAGGCATTTGGTGCCTTCTACTCTTTTGCACACAACATCCTTGCTGCCTCGCTTGCCTTCCAGATCTGCGCAGCTCTGGCTCCAAGCATCCTGGAACTTACTACCCACAAGATTGCCAAGAAGGTCGTTGCAAAGGCCATGCAATGTGTTAGTGGACAACAGGTGAGAAAAGGAAATTTTGCAGGCAGTTACAACCAGTCCCCAAATAAATTAAGGAAAGGAGCCATTTTGGTACTGGGCCGTGCAATGTGTTAGCGGGCAAGCGGTGAATGTCCTGGTGTGTTGAATCACAAACTGGTTTCAAAAAAAGTGGCACATTTTCATGTAGGGCACGTGGCACTTGCACAGCATCCAAAATCGTCCGCTAAGTGTAGGTCAGCGAGCTTATGCCCAGGATGCACTCTGTCCTGCAAATCTGTAATCTAATCTATCCCGATCAAGATAAAAGGGAGCACCAATGAGGAATTGTTCTGGCTTCTTTTATATATTGTTAGATGATTTTTAAATGTCTTGACCAACACCATATGTACATACGTATTTACATGTATTTATGTATTTAGCTTACAGACGGTCATGCAGTTTTAGCCAACCTTAGGAGCATCAGCTTTACGTATCATACTTAGGTCCATAATAGACCTGGATAGTTTCAAATTTAACGTAGATTCATAAATTAACATAGTTTCATAAGTCACCTGTAGTACTTTCATAATAGCCCTGGATATGAGTAAAATGGGTCGATCAGACCAAAGCCAATTAAAAAAAGAAAAAAGATCGCAGTCACCCGCCCGAATAGACCAGAGGTGGTTGTACAGAGTTGTGCAGGTCACCATAATGAAAGCCTCTGTCAATAAAGATGTCAAAGTCTCCTTAATTGGCATGCAGCGCACAGATTGCACAAGGACTGTGGTTGTTTCCGTGTGATGTGTCTGTGCAAAAAGCAAGCGTTTTTACCTGTCTGCTGCTCGCCCTTATCTTCACCGTGATATGCTGCAGGATGCTGTGTGTGCAGCAAATGCCTTCCAAGACTTGCACTCACTTGCCCAAGACGCGGTGGGGAGCACATTCATCCAAAATGCTCTTGACTACGGACGGCTAGATGTCCGGCTGCAGGTAACATCCAGTTCCATACCTAATGCACAATACTACACAATACTACACAATACTACACAATAGTACACAGTATGTCTGTGCCACACAAAGGGCATACATGTTTCATCAAAGCAGCGTGGGATCAATTTGCCAGACACTTCTGCAGCTTTTCTCAGTGATGTCATGACGTTTGTAATACGGAGTGTCCCTCCTCCTTTGCACCCCTTTGCCAGATCTGGGACGCCTTGAAACCTCCAAACGCCCCATCCTCACTCCCGCCCCATCCCTCTGGAATAACACCTCCACCCCAGCTTGACCTCCAAGACAAATATCGATCACACTCCCGGCCTCAGTCTCTACCCCAGTCCTTCATCAGCACAGGAAGGGTACCAAATGAATTCAACACACCACCATCCCTTTCACCCCGGTCCCAACCTCAGCCCTCGTTGGTGGCGATTGACAACATCAGCAGCAGACGCAATAGCATCAGGGGCAGAAGCAGTGGCAGTAGCAGTAGCAGCAGCAGCAGAGGTGGCAGCGGTGGTGACAGCAGCAGCAGTGAGGATCCGTTGCTGTACATCCACATTCCCCCCCATGAGCTTAATAAGTGGGCAGCCAAGTTCAACAGCTGCAGCTACCCCTCCTCTCCCTTTCCCACTCCCCCACCTTCTCCCTCTCCCCCTCCCGCAGCTTCTCACTCTCCCACTCCCATTCGCCCTTCCTCTCCCCCTCGACATCCACTGCCACATCCAGAGCCGTAAGGGCGATACAACCTGTCATCAGCACCTAGTGAGGTAGTTGCTGCTGGTTCAGTTTACGTGGCATCTTTATTTTTGTGACTCTGCTGATTAACTTTAAGCTATTTGAATAGCCTCAGCGACTACAAACATAAACTAATTTAAACAAAGTGTAACGGACTCGACTCACGGGCATTATAATAGCCATATGCAAAATTCCAGGCACAGACACTGCACAACCACATATTTGTACTTTAGATCAAACACACACACACACACACACGCACACACATATACACACACACATGTAAGAAGAAATACACATGCACTCACACATTACCACATTACCACCAGGTTGTGGAAGGAAGGTGGCGGGTGTTTGCTTGGTCCCAGGGTCACATTGTATGATGTGCAGGCAGGTGGATATCACCAGCCCAAAAAAGGAGGTTCTGATCGAGCAATGACGTTCCTGAGATACTTGCTCTGAATCGGCCAATGGGGTGCCAAAGCTGCTCGCTTTGATTGGCCATAATTACCGGATTACCATCTGGTGTTGGAAGCGGATGAGTGCGAGATAATAGGGACAGTTCTAATAGGCAGTCAAAATTGTAGGTTTATGTTATACAGAGCTGCTGGTGCTTTGTTGATGAGTGGCTTTGTAAGCGAAGCGGACTTATGTTGAAGATAATCGATGCCAGCTACTGCTGCTAGGTCCAGGATTTGAGGGGTGTTTGGCTGCTATAAACTCACAGGCAGATCATCGGCCAAGCTGCAAGCAAGGCGACCACGATTTTTGTAACCCCTCGATGAAATACTGCATTTACTAGGGGGGGCAGGCAAATGGCAGCTCAGATTGCTATGAGGAATGCTGGCTGAGTTGTACATACTGCTAGGCACTGGTATAATATTTACTTATGCCATGATGTTCACCGTGAGTGCGAGGTGATACCATCCGGGGTGAGAAATGCTGTATAGTCACACTTGATTGTGCTGCTCAGGCAGACTGTCTTGCTAGCCTAGGTAAATTGCTCAAGTAGCAGTCGGACCCTGTACTAATGTCAGTCGGACACTGTACAACTGCTGTGCTTAGGTAAGGTGGCGAGGTCTTTCTTTTACGTTCTACCTAGTTTTTATGTCAAACGGCGTTACGGATTTCATTAGACAAAGTTCACAAATGCTTGCTTTAAATTGCCGCTTGCTTTAAATTGCTGAAAAGATATTTTTATATTGTTACTTGTCATATGCTTGGGTTTTCAGGCTCTTTGATGAGGCCTGTGCTAACTAAATGTGCGTGATTTCACTTGTTCGTGTGCAGAAACCTTGTAGGATTTGTATACAGTGCCGTTATCTCTCTTCCTCCTTCTTCTTTTTCTTCACCTCCATTTTCTTTTCTTTTTCCCTTTTTTCTTCTTCCTCTTGTTCTTCTTTATCTTCCTCTTCTTCTATTTCATCATCATCATCTTCTTCTTCTTCTTTTTCCTCTTCTTTTTCTTGTTGTTCTTCTTCTTCGTGATCCACAATGTATTACACCTAGTAGAAATAATGTGAGGTGTACATGGATTTAATTCTTGCAATAGTAGCTTGCAACGTGATTCTTTTCCTGGCCTCCCTTTCAATACTGCTTCTGCTTAGGATGCCAACTTAAAACATTTGGCTGAACTTGTTCCATTCTAGTAGCAGCAAACAACCTAACGTCTTTCTCCTTTTGAGAGCAAGTTTTCTGACTGGCTTGTGATGGGCACACGCCTGACTAGGTAAGCGAAAAGGGCAATCAGATTGTCAAATAAATGTGCCGTCTCTGCAAAGCATAAGACTCTGCACACCAAATAATAGACTGGAAGAGCTCGGTAATCAGTGTCTGCCAAGCCCCCCCCTAAGTTTGTTCTGTTTAATGTCTCCCCCCACCTTTTTGACGTGAGCGGAAGAAGGCGAAAGCTCAAGCAACGCACCACAATGATGGATGTCTGGGAAAGAGCAGCTGACACCACCTATCCTTCCCGGAGCATTTTGATACATGAATTAAAATTATAGAGATGCACGTTTGGCAGGGCAACTTGTCCAATTTCCTGCACGAGCACTAAGGCCTCAGGCCTCACTGGGTGAAGACAACTCTAATTCTTATGATTCACCCGTGTTTCATGGGGAGTCCATCCTGGATTATCTTCCTGCTTTTAAGCACTACTTTTCCACTTGGTACCACCGTATGAAAGCCACCACAAAGCTCACGCATGCCAATTTGTTTCAGCTCATCAGCAGTGCAATTCCATTTCTCTCAGCTGCACAAGTTTGATTTGAAGACGTCAGCACAACAAGCATGGAAGAGGCAGCTGCGCAATCTGACAAGACAGACACATGCTCATTTGCTCACTGAAAGCACTAGGTATCTGCAGAGTTTGATCACATCTCAGGTGACAAAGAGCAGCAGCTCTATGACATGCAACTCCAGGCAGGTGAGAGCGCTTTAGCTTTTGCCGTGAGATTTGCAGCCATGGCTTGAGAAGCAGAGGTGAAAGGTGATCGAGCAGCTCAAAAGCTAGCAGCAGCCATGCAGCAGCACGCACCTGACTTGTCCAGCATGAGGGAGAATGATATGATCATGAGAGGAAGTGCATCCCCTGCAGATATTGTATGTTTGGCAAATAACTACAGCAGATGCCATGTTTGGGTCAGTTAAGAAAAAGGCACACATGATGAGATTGAATCAGAGGAGCTGATAACTGATCTGGAAGGTATGGCGACGCAGTTGCACACACTTGTGGGTTTTAGCAATGCCCCGCACATGCAGATAACCCACACGTCCCACATCCACTCCCGGCTGGGGGGTGGTGAATATGAAGCAGCTAGATGCCGCACTCCTTGCCTAGAGTGTGGACGCTACCAATCTCCAAACCTGACTTGCTATGGTCCAAACTTTGAGTGCAGCCCGCGCCGGATGACTGAGCAGGTGATGAACTATTCAAGCACGCACGCACTACGACAGCTTGCACCTAGAGCAGAACCACACAAACCAGTGACGAGCATGTTTGCATCAGTTGCACAGCAACAAACATGCGTAGCGGCAACAGCACCAGTCCCATTTACACCAGCAGGCCAAGCTGAGCACACCAACCTTGCACACTACACCACACTGAGCATGCAGCATCCAAAGCAAGACTTCCTTTATGCGCACTGAGTGAGGAAAATTTGAAGCGTCTGCGTACCACTGCACCTGACAGCACGATCAAGATACCACTCTCCACCAACACTGCACTGGAAATTTCCAGCGCACCAACATCGCACAGCAGCATTAACATCGCAAAGCACACCTGCCACAGCTGCAAGCATTGGCCAGAGTGACCAGAGTGATCAATATTGCTTAGTTTATTTTGGCCACAGATGCCACAGCCTACTTAAGTGTCCACAGACGTGCAGAAGGCAGGTGACCCCTTTTGCAAAAGCAGCGGATTTGTATCGTTTGAAGGAGGATTTTATCCTGCAACACGATGGTAGTCGCCCTGTTCCTGTAATGGAAGGACAATCTACGAGGCTGAGACTTTTGCTCTTACCCGCGTGTGGCCACCCTGTGGGCACACGATGGTAAGTCTTGGCGGCACATGTCAGGGACGGCAGCAGTTTTGTTTGACACTTGCTCTGAGGTGAACTTGATATCACAGTAGTCCTACGCTGACAGCCTTGGTTTAAAGTATGTCAACAACACCCTTGTGAGCAAATCACCAGGGGTCAATGGAATTGTGGGTCAGATTGAAGGTGCACAATCCTGTGTGTAGAACGACCTTGAGGGCACGCAGGTAGAAACCAGGACCTTCACTCCAGCAACCACAACTTTTCTTGGTGTGAAGAACGTGCAGCACAAGTATGATATCTTGCTTTCTACCCACTGCATTCGAGACTGGGGTGCACACCCTGATGACCCTGTCACTGAATTCTTTGAGTACAGCAGGCCATTTCTGTGCACAGGAGACACAAAATCAATGGCATCTGTCCCTATACAGGTTACACACCCAGTGCAGGGAAAGGGAGACTGGCGCCAAATTTCATGAACAACTCTGGTGCATGTTTGTTTTCGTCCTTACACAATAGCTATAACTTTGCAGCATTCTTTTTCTATTTCCAGCCCACGTTACAATCACTTCCCATTTGCAGCAGCGCTGTTCCCTAAGGACTTGACTTGATTGATAGAGTTTGGAGAGAGACAATTGTAACGTGTTTTACTGTTTTACATATGCAGCCTAGCAATCGCACGTTTTGACTGATGGCTTTATCTGTAAACTCTGTTCAGAGAGAGCTCTGAAGCGGTTAAGCTGGCTTATTTCCTAATAGATGGACGGCAGAGGATTTTGCTGAGGAAGGAGCTCGAAAAAGGAAGTAAAAATGATTGTGTGCTTTGTAGTAGTGGCTCTCACAGCAGTTGGTGATTCAAGTTGAGAAAGGCGTACGGAGTTAAGGAGGTTAAAGTAATTGGAGCTGAAATTCGGCAGTTGAATGTTTGGTAGCAATAAGTTGTTATTCTTGAGGCTTTTTACGTGCTCCCTATGTCACTGGAGTAAACAGGTTTAATTTCTACCTGCTGCAATCAATACTGTCACTGCACAACATCATCCTCTGCACATTTTTCAATTCCAGGCTTGTTTCACAACCTCTTAGATTAGCTTGTTTCACAAATTTCTTAAATTTGGGGGGTAATAGTTGATGTGCTGAGTCTTCTACTTTGCAGTGACGGTGATTTGATCTGACAGCTATCACACCCAATCGTTGGCAGCGACAAATTGTGTGACAAGCAGTTAGTTGGTTGAGAGTTCCTGTGTGTGTTGTCGAATAATCTGGATGGCCAGCCTTATTGATAGCCTTTACCTGTGGCGCCTCTGCTGCCTTTTATACCTGACAGAGTACTCTGTCAGACAAAAAGTAACAGTGGCGCCAAAAGGGATAGGGTTGTCAGAAACAGAAGGTTCTGGTAAGAGCAAAGCTTCCTCTTCACACTGTCGTGGCTCGTTTGCCCTGCAGCGTTGTACCTTGCCGGCAGCACTACGTTTACAGTATCCGCTGCTCAATGAGTGGTAGTATCTCACTTTGACACGAAGTGAAATATCCACGTTTTGGATACCTGTGTGTGTATGTGTGTGTGCTTGTGTGTGTATGTGTATGTGCGTGTGCGTGTGTGTGTGTAAGTGTGTGTGTGTGTGCGTGTGTGTGTAAGTTTGTATAAGTGTGTGTAAGCGTGTGTGTGTGTGTGTGTGTGTGTGAGAGAGAGAGAGATGTTGAATGTAGATTTTTTGGCTGTGCACGTCCTTCACCACTGGCAGGGCCAGCAGCAGCTAGTGCTATGTGTTATTATGATTTGATATCGTGATTGTGCGCGCATACGTTTATGTGTGTGCGTGAATATGCGTGTGTGCGCGTATGTGTGCGTGCACATACGCATTTGTGCACATATCCTACGCTTGTGCGCTCACACGCACATGCATGCACATGTGTGCTCGTGTGTGCATTGCCGTACCTGCGGCTCTGTTGCTGTTGCTGTTGTTGCTGTTGTTGCTGTTGCTGCTGCTGTCGTTATTGGTGTTGGGTGTGGAGCTGCGCTGCATCTTGCCCAAGCCATTAGGCCTGTTCACGTCACCCGGGCCGATGGGCTCGTCCTCCAAGCCAGCCTGGCATAATTGCGGCGAGGGGTGCAACAACAAAATCAGTGCGGCACAGGTACAAGAGCTGAAGTAAAGTGCGGTTCAAGCAGGTTAGTTGATAATGTGCGTTGTGCGTGGTTGTTCGGTTTGTCCACGTCTCCTGACAGCTGATGGGCTTGCCTTCGATGCTGGTCAGACACAGCTTTCTTACAACAAGTAATTAGTGTTGGCCAGAACCATATATATAAGTTGTATATGCGGTATTTTTGGCAGGGATATCACCAAATATACGGTCATATACGGTGTGTATCACCTAACTGACACCAAGCTGTCCACTAAGCCAGTGGACACATTGTCCACTAATGTAGTGGACAAAACCACACCCAAAAAAAAATTCCTTTCTCACCTATATTTGCTTAATTTCATTTGTATGATTCAGTGTGTATACCGTTGTTCTCCTCGCCGCTCTGGTCGGGTCATTAAATGTTTGGGAACTGCTTACCCGGCCATCAAAAGTCTCA
>Ga0307968_1001556_pt1 | contig 18802 bp, 18 predicted proteins | sample OrgLakmetagen650_FD_201834 | JGI IMG/M metagenome (GOLD analysis project Ga0307968, IMG submission 201834) | Saline water microbial communities from Organic Lake, Antarctica - #650 | ecosystem: Environmental > Aquatic > Non-marine Saline and Alkaline > Saline | place: Antarctica: Organic Lake...
ACTCTGTGAACTTTGCTGCTAACTTGTCCATACCAGACGTGCCTTTTCCAGTACTGTTATCAACTCTTACCAGGAGCCGGTTTCAGGCCAAGCCTGCAACACTCTTGATCCCCATTGATTTTTCCTTTCCTTTTCGCGGTGGAAGAGCTTTACGGTACTCGGTACCAAAGTGGCTCCTTTTCCTTAATTAATGTGGAAAGTGGCTTTCACTGCCTGCGTAGTTTTTTTATTTCTTTTTCTTTAGCAGCGCAATTGACAAAATGCATATGGAACTAAAAGCAAATTCATTAACTCTTTGAGGCTCAGAGTGTGAAAGTTGCAGAAGGTGCCAATCGCACTCAAGAGGATGATATGGAGGGTAACAAAATCTACTTGCAGAGGCAAGTTGTCACACACCCTAGCTACAGCACACCGTCTACTGCTGTATGTCACGACGGATCATGGTACCAGCTTAAGCATGGATTGCAAGTAGTAGCCACATCCCCCCTATTTAACATGAAGGTGTCAAGGAAACTTGAGTATTCAATGGAAGTGTGTGTGTAAATAAAATATCTCTTTATTTTTTACGCAGCAGGGAAACCTGCCTAACCCGCAATCAAAAAGACAACGAAAAGAATCAGATATGCAAGGTAGATGTCACTGAAAGCACGTGGGAATCACTGCCGCCCCTCCTCTTGATGGCAGCGTGAGACTTAAAACATGTGTGCAATGCGTAGCGCCATGTTTGGCTAGATTAAGGACCGTGGGTCTGCACCATGTCACAAGACGAGACATACACTTGTGGAGTGCAATGCAGCAAACTGAGTGGCTCCAGAGAAACACCAATCGAGAAAAAATAGGTCGGGTCGACAGTGTCCAGCCATGACTTTTGCATTTAATACACCGGTTGCCCTTTTTAATGTTAAAAGCGTTGTGTGAGAAAGTTCCCATGGTGATAGTTTAGTCTACAACAGTCTAATTTTCATGTGAATGTCTCTTCTGTAATTTCCGCCAGCTAAAGATTGATCAGAGTTGTCAGATCAAATCACCGTCACTGCAAAGTATATACGACTCAGCACAACGGCTAAGTGCCTGTTGTAATTGATCATTGGTTGCGCCTTGGACCAAGAAATGCCTCTAAAGTGGAAAAACTGTCCAGCAGAGAAGTGAGTTATTTGCATCACTGGTCCCTAATGCTTCTGCCGGTTCTGTACATCCACGTTTGTGCGCTCTCTGCTCATACCCGTGCTCTTTTGCGTGTGTCTATCTCTGCTATTGATACTCATCTTTGGTTGGCTACTATACCGCTGTCCCTTCCAGGAGCTGGGACCGTTTGCTCGGACATCCTCGGTCCCATTGTGTGATATGTTAATATGATTCGACGAATAAATAGAATCAGAGACCTTACATGATACAGGATCTCTTAAGAATCCCCTTAAAATGGTACCTCTTAGAATGCTCCCATGTTGTCAACTGACCACCAAAACTACCAAATGCAGAAGCTGAAGTTTATCAACATGACTGGCACATCCAGCTTATTGAAGAAGACATACATACACTCTCAATTGTCAACCAACTAACTGCTTGTCACACGATTCGTCGCTGCCACTGATTGAGCGTGACAGGGCTCATAAATTTAGATTCACAGGTCACTGGCGGTAAGCAAGAGAGCAAGGATAGGAAACTAGCAAAATTAACAGAAGCAAAGAAAAAAGCATTAGGATGCAAAGAAAAGAATAAAGGCTGCGCTGGAAGTAGTAACACATGATCCAGTGTGATTAAGGAAAGTTATAGAAAGAGTGCAGATAATATCAATTACGCCAGCATAAATTAGGAAAGGATGTTGTTTTGTGTGCTGCACCATTCAATGGATGCAGGGCCATACAACATTCCACCTGTAGGATAAAATGATTTCTCCTTCCTGCTGACTTTGGGCCCGAGACTCTTTTTTGTGTTATTCTCTCCGCCCTTTGTCTGGCACGGTGGGATTCTGTACGGCTCAACCCATGGGTTGACAGTGTTCTTTCCTTATTTATGCCGAAAGTGTTTACAACATGTTTTACTGTTTACTTTTTACTTTTTGAACAAAAAGGAATTCTTACCACCGAAACCTAATCACATATCATTTAGTATCAGGCGATTTGTGTGCAGAAGCACCAGTTTAAAAAGAAAAGAAAAGACTCCGCTGGTAGTGATGACACAGCCAACAGATTTACGTAGGTGCCCGTACCAGGCAACCCCCCACCATGTAAATACAAAAAAAAACTAGTGTGGGTCAGGGGGGTTGTGTGCCGTGGCACCCAGACCCACACCATGACTGTTGTTGCTTAAGTTGTATTGCAGTGCGTGCATATCTTGTTTTTATGAGTGTAGATGCATGTCAGATGGAGTGTTCATTCACTTTGATTTTTAATACTATGATGGCAATCCAGATTGAGGTCTACCAGAGGTTTTGTCTGCATGGTCTTTGTAAGTAGTCCCCATTACTCCAATGAGGATCACGTGGAGCTTGACCTCCCTATATCCCTATCTATGTCATAGTATGTAATGATGTAATGGGACGCATAAGAAGCAAGCACCTAAGAAGCAAGCACTACGCCAGGCTCCTGCCAGCGGCTAGCCTCATCAAACACCCCCACACGCACGCACACGACAAGCTTGGCAGAACAAAGCAGCAGAGCGTCGTCAGAAGAAGATCTGCATTACAGGAGGCGCAGCAAGGCCGCCTACTAAGATAGTCCACAAAATATTGACAAGTGCCTGATGTGTTTCAACAGCACAGGCTGCTTGCACTCAGAACGGATCCGTTTCCAAAAAAATTCTGGTCTGGGCTTCTGAATCCTAGTACCGTATTAAAGTCTCGCAAATATGCTTTCAGCGAGTCAGAAGTACTGGCTCTCGTCAAAAACCCATTGCCCCATATTTTTTTAAACCATATTTATTTAACTTCCGGATCCAGTGCTCCGTTAGACTTCGGGTGAATTATAAATTTGGAGGTTTCCATGATGGGGTGTCCATTTTTGATTAAACATGTTGAAATATGTTTTCTCAATTAACGACTTATAGAGCTTGGACTCGCGTACAAATGAGCTGACCATGACAAGATCTTCCCCCACTGTGCCCCGCTCAAGGGTCAAGGGGAGGCTACCTTTAAGAGTTAAGAGTCAGTCCTCCCTCAAACAACTCCAGCATGGAGGTGAAATGCCGCAGCAAATCCCCCCCCAAATGGAGCAAGGACTCACAGAGCAAGGGCAGGGCGTTGCCCAGTCCTCCTTCTTCACCATGTAGGTGAAATGTGCTTACCTACATTATGAAGGGCTTGCCAAGTCGGCATGAATAGTATTCCTTCACTCACTTATCCCAATGCAAACACGAAACGGTAAACCATCTCTTTGCAGTTGTGCCTGTGTGGCGTACATCCTCTTGAGCAGCCTCATGAAAAGGTTCTGCCACTCAAACCCTGCAGCGGTGGCAATGTGGCAAGCAGAGGTAGGCCAATGCCTGCATGTCAGGTGGCCATATAAGTGCATTCACAAGTACGCATGCACACCCACCCAAGTACATGCACACGCACGCACGCACACACATACACTCATGCACAAAACACTCCCATGCACATACACATACACATACACGCACACACACATACACACACATGTACACATACACACACACACACACTCTCTCTCTCTCTCTCTCTCTCTCTCCCTCCCCCTCTCTCTCTCACACGCACAAACACACACACACATACAGACAAGCACGCACACGCATATGCACCCGCACTTGGGCACACACACATATGCATGCTTGCACAGAAACACACACGCACACACACGCACACACACATACAAACAGCATGCATGCATAGAAACACACACGCACATACACGCACACATACATACAAACACACGCACATGCACATACACACAAGCACACACGCATATGCAGTGCACCTGCACACGCATGCACACACGCACAGAAATACACGCATGTACACTCACGCACACACACATACGTACACATATACACACACAAACATGCATGCTCGCATACAAGTGACACAGCAATACTCCGCATAGATGCACGCACTTGCACAGATCACGTATTCCGCACGTCCTCCCAGGTGCCTCTCCTTTTGAGTCAGATGAGTGCCACCGCATTTTTTACGGCGATGGTGCTGAACCTGACTTCGTTCCTGTTTGAGGACTCGGTTGCAAAGCGCCAACTCGCGTTGCTGTCCTGCACGATAAAGGCAGCTGCGTGCTACTCTGACCTGCTGCTGTCCAGTGGGCAGCTGCCGATCATTTTTGATGCGCACGGGTCTCTGTGAGTACTGTTGGGTGTAAAAGTCTCATCAGCCTGATGCGAGGCGTGAGCAAACGCCTATGCATTCACTTGTTCTGTGCACAGCAAGCGTGTGAACAATTGTGGCCCAGATGAGCAGTTATACACATCTCTCACGCGTACGCATCACACTGGATACATGCGTGCTCAAAACACATGATGTGCTCACGCCAGATTCGTGCAACACAATTATGTATTCACACGCACCTACGCACACACTGGTGACCGAACGCGCTTGCACACACACACACACACACACACACACACACACACAAACACACACACCTCCATGCACCCACTCGACACCCACTTTTAACGCATGCGTAGGCTCATCCCCCACCGCTACGTGCAATGGGCGGTGACCACCCCCCTCATGGTGCTCATCCTGTCCAAGCTCTCGGACTTTCGCTGGCAGCGCACTGCCATAGTGATGGGTGCTGATTGCGCAATGGTGCTGATGGGTCTGGCGTCTCACTTCCTCCCCAACCCGTACCACTGTAAGCTGCCTCTCACAGACCGGTGCAGGAATGCTGCGTAGTAGTGCCGAGCACTTAACTTTAATACCGTAGTGCCTCTCATATATACTCTCTGCTCTGCAGCAAATATGCTGTGTAGTATTGAATGTCGCAAAAAACATATCACTCTCTGAACTTGGACACCATGTGGAATGCTGCTCTGGAAAGCGTTCACAAGGGCCTATCGACAGAAAATAGTCTTTTCTTGTTTGTCAAATGGTAGCCGCCCAAAGACCACCCTATAAACATAGGGTGGTGAGCTTGAACGCACCCCACATTGTCTACGGCAGACTGTGTGATGGTCCTGGTGGGCCGTGCGCGTCTTTTTGCCCACCTGCCGATTCGGGCGACGTTATGTACCCACGCATGCATGCACATGCGCTTGCGTGTCGATAAGCTGTGAAAGCTGCCTGCGTACAGGGCTGCCCTTTGGCGTGAGCATGTGCCTGTTTGGCTACGTTATGCACAAATGCATGTGTGCAAACTATGTGCGTACAGGGCTGCCCTTTAGCATAAGCATGTGCCTGTTTGGCTACGTTATGCACAAATGCATGTGTGCAAACTATGTGCGTACAGGGCTGCCCTTTAGCATGAGCATGTGCCTGTTTGGCTACGTCATGTATGAGCTAGCTGGCATGGTGGCCAGCGCCATCAGAGAATCCGGAGACTGCAAGGACTGCGTCAATTCCAAAAACTCCCTGGTGTTCATCTACGTCTGTACGCTGCTCATTTGGTCGCTGTTCCCGGTGGCCTGGATTGCCACGTGAGTGGGTTGTGTGTCTCGTGTGTGTGTGTGTTGTGTGTGTGTGTCGTGTGCGTACGTGCGTGTGTGTGCATGTGCGTTTCTGTGCGTGCATGTGCTTGCATGTGCACTTGTGCGTGTGTCTTGCTTTAACTTTCCTGGAAATGTTGGCACTGGAATGCGTTTGCTTCAGAGTCTGTGAAATGGACTCGTTGCAGTGCCCGTGTGCTGCTTGTTTCTCTGACATGATGTGAAGAAATCAGGAGCACTGTTCAATTATAGCCTGTGGGTGGCAGCGATTGTTATGTTATGTGCATACATGTACTGCGCAAAAGACAAAGATGGTATCAGTCCGATTACTCATTCAGCAACGGTCTTGCCACGGCTAAAGTAGTTAGCATGCAGAGGTGTTATAATTAGTCAAGCTATTTCTTATTTGTTTTGCTGCATCTTTTTCTGGCCTAAAGGCCCCTGTTTTTCCAGGCGTTGCATGTTTTGGATGGAAGTACGCACCCTTAAAAATGACGTGCACTGGCCCTTGCCAGAGATCTTTCCAATCATGCAAAAAAGTGGACGCCCCATCTTAAAACCCTTGCTGCTTTTACGGCGTCTGCAAGCATGCAGAAACGTAAATCAGAGTCTTTGGAATAGAAACCTTTTCGTTTCGCCCTTCCTCTCACGGTCGCAGGTACTTCAACCCTTCCCGCATCTTTTTCAACAACACTCTCTTGTTCTTTGCAAATTTTGGCGCCAAGGTGGGTGCCCCCTTGCTTCGTAGAAGGGCTGTCTCTTACGCCCGCAGTTCTCGCGGCAGTGCATACGTCATGCTCGTTTAATATCCGTCTTTTTGTGTGCCCACACTTTGTGCATGCAAGGCCACACCCTAACACTCCTCCACAGAGCAGAACAGGCTCAGTGTCAAAAATAGATTGCCAGGTTCCCAGCTCTTGACTTCATCATGTCTTCATCAGAAGCCAATGTAAAGGTGTTGTTGTGGCTCTGAACCCTGAGATACAGATAATTTCTAGCCTCCGTCCAAAATAAAAGCAATGCTCCAGATGAGGTAGTTGCGCAGCCGTCCCTTATGTCTGTTACCAAGGGAAGCGTAATGCAGATTTTTAGATTCCTCGATGGCTCCTCTTCCTCAATGAATGTGCAGAGTGGCTTTCAGTGCTAGCGCCGCTTTTCCTTGTTTTCAAGCTAGACTGAGAGGAAGCAGTTCATGCTTTGCGACCTGACACGTGAAGTGGAGCGTTTGCACACAAGTAGGGTTGGCCATAATGATATATATCCGGCGTCAATACGGAATGTTCTGCAGGGAAATCACCAGATATACGGTCATATACGGTCAGGCCTGTGCACTTACGCCGTAAAGTTGGGTTCTGGACCGTAATTACGGTACCGACCGTAATTACCCGGTACAGTACGGTCCAAATTGCGGTCGGCCAAAATTACGGTGTCAGACCGTACAAGACGGTGCCACCGTACAGTACTATTGTGACCGTAATTTCACCGTTTTGCTCCATTTTCGACCCAAAACATTTCTTTTCTTTTTGCATCAATTGTCTATGAATTAAGCACAAATTATCAAGCAGGAATCAAGTACTGCGTCTGACTTTGAGTTTCCATGCAAGCCACTGCTGGGCCTTCCCAAGCTGATGCAGCTCCAACCAAACCTCAGGCTCGTTCAGGGAAACATTGTGTGGCGTCCACATGTGAGAGGAGCATGCTGGAGGCAGAAAATGGGAGGTTTTGGGGTTGAGAGGCCTTTCTAAGGCTATTTTTGCACTGGCAGCGCCAGCTTGGCACCGTACCGTACACCGTACAGTAAATTACCGCAATCATGGTAAAATACGGTCCCCCAAAATCTTATACACGCCTTGAGTCACAAAATTACGGTACGTACAGGAAGGCGCGTACCGTACCGTACACCGTACAGTGCACAGGCCTGTATAGGGTGTATATATATGGTTATGCCACCCTACGCAAAAGGCGTATGTGGTAGCTGCAGCTAAGTGCCTGATCTTTGTGTATTCAAGAACTTATAACCGTTTATGATTCAGGCTTTAAATGTTACTATTACCTTGCTCTGAATGCAGTGCCTTCTGCCGAGCAGTTAGTCGATTGTTTTTTCGTACCTCATCCTGATGCCCCAACACTACTGGTTCCATTACATCTCTATCCTGGTACCCTACATCATCTGGTCCTTATTTTTGTGCCTACTCCTGATCCCAAAGCCATCCACCCTAAGTATATGATAACCCTACGTCCTTGATCCTGATACCCAAAATCATTGTCTCTTTCATTCGTAACCCTCATTCTCGTAATTTCTCTCTGATCCTCTCACTCCCCTGATCCTCAATCATATCTCTCTGATCCTCTCACTCCCCTGATCCTCAATAAAATCTTTCTGATCCTCCCAATCCCCTGATCCTGAATAACATCTCTCTGATCCTCTCACTCCCCTGATCCTCAAGAACATATCTCTGATCCTCCCAATCCCCTTGATCCACAATGACGTCTCTCTGATCTTCGTAACATCTCCTGTGCACTCCTCACACAGGTGCTGTTTTCATCGTCCATCATGTACGGCAACTTCATCACAATCGCGCAACGCCGCATCAACGCGCGCTTTAAGGAAGAAAATAGAGATCGTATCCAGGTGTGTGGGCAAACTGCTTGTATTTGAGCTTGCAAGTGTATGTGTTTGCAAATAATGTGCATTTGTGTGTTTGTGTATGTGTGTGCTTGTGTGTATATGTGTGTATGAGCACATGGGATGGCAGCCTTGTACTGCTACATCTCCCACTCAAAGTTTGTGTTTGCAGCTATTACAGCGCATTCTTAATTAATTTCACATTTCAACCAAGCTTAAAAAGGGTTAAGCGTTCACCATCTTCATTGCAGCAATCATCTACCAAATGCTGCACATCCTCATTTGTTGACCTCATTTGTTAAATCACCATCTTGGCCTGCTCACTAACTCTTTGCGAAACGCGTGCACACACATACACACACACATATTTTCTGCCTCAACTTGGGGATCCGTCTGCAGATCATCACAGATTTGAAGGAGGCAGTCACACGCAAAGACCAGTTCATGAGTCTCATGAGCCACGAGCTACGCACACCCTTGAACGGGATCATTCAATTAGGGGACGCCTTGTGCAGGGGGGCAGGTGTGTGGGAGGTTGTGTATCTGCATTTGTTTGTGTTTGTGTCTGTGTATATGTGTGCGTGTGTGTATGTGTGTGTGCACGGTTTGTGTTTGTGTCTGTATACATGTGTGTGTGCGTGTGTGTGTGTGTGTGTGTGTATGTGCACGCAATGCAAGGGTGGGTGTGTCACACATGCATGCCAAGGCTGTCTTCCTCTGATTCACATCATCCATGAAGGAACTTTTCCTGCAGAGGGGCAGAGGTGCGGGAGGATGTGTGTGTATATGTGTGTGCGTGTGTTCATATGTGTGCGTGTGTGTATGTGTGTGTTTGCGTGTGCATGTGTGTGTGCGCGCAACGCAAGGGATGGGTGTCATACATTTGATGAACCCTGCCTCTGGGTTGCATCATCCATACAAGGGGATGCCTCGAGAGAGGTGTGGGGGGGGGAGGGTATAGAAAGAGCGTGCGCAATATAGGGAGTGTTTATTGTGTGGATTTTTGCCTCTGGGCCGCAGTATTCATATGAGGGCTTAGACAGTGGTTGGTGTGTGGCATGTAGGCTTCAAGCTGGTGTGCCGCAAGAACTGTGCTCACGCACACTCCTAGGTCACACATTATTGGGAGACGAGGGTGCTGAGAGGTGATGGTGTGTACAGAGTGACGGTGCAGCATGCAGTGGTGGTGCAGCATGCAGTGACGGTGCAGCATGCAGCGACGGAGCAGCATACAATGATGGTGCAGCATACAGTGACGGTGCAGCATACAGTGATGGTGCAGCGTACAGTGATGGTGCAGCATACAGTGATGGTGCAGCATACAGTGGTGGTGCAGCATACAGTGACGGTGCAGCATACAGTGACGGTGCAGCATACAGTGGTGGTGCAGCTAAAGCAATGTGCCACTTTTTTAAGCGCAGCCCAAAAATTATCATGTGGGGTTTACATACAGTATTCTTGGCAGGGAACTCTTGCAATTCACGATTGTGTGTGGTGGGGGTGGTGCAGATGCACATTTCTGATTGCCCTCCCTGTATGGTTTCCACACAGGGAGATCCTTTGTGTTTCGTCAGGTCAGGGGATGTAGAGGGTGACACCTTAAGCGTGGCTTTTTGTAGTGTGAAGGGGGGCTGGAAGTTTGAGTGCCAGTAGCCTTATCGAGGTCACTGCTGCCCATACGTAGTGGCTGGAATTGCACGAGCACTAAAACGTGCCACACATGCGTCCACGTATAAACGCAATGGCCGCGACGTACGCATGTTGGTGTGTCCATGCGTGGCTGCTTGCAGGTGGCGAGCTCAATCCTAAAGGACAGCACTTTCTCCGGACCATGAAGAACAGCGGGTGTGTGTGTGTGGATGTGTGTGTGCATTTTTGTGTGTCGGTGTGGGTATGTGAGTGCGTGCACTGAAAGCGTGTACACGGCACTCTTATTTCTTGCTGCCACTCTTGTGACAACCTTGATAAGCTCGTATATTTAAGAAGGAGGCCCCTGTTTGAGAGCTAGGTTTAATCTTTTTCGCAGGGTAGTGTGTGTGTTTGCTCAAGGGAGCCTGTACAAACCAAAAAAATCTCGGTTTCCTTCCTCATGCATTTCAAAGAGGAAACAGCACACACTGTGGGACCATTCCCCACATCAGTAATATGGAATACAGCTCGGGTTGGCCAGAACCATATAATATATGCAGTGTTGGAGTTGCTGAGGTGGGGGCACGTTCACACACACATATATATTTATGCGCACACACACATATATGCACACACGCGCACACACACACACACATATGTATATGCACACACACACTCACACATGCACACATTTGTAATCACACTCTTGCACACAAACACACAGAAATGTGCACACATACAAACTTACATACACGCACGCACACACGCACGCACGCACATGGACATACCCGCAACACACACATATATATTCACACACTACTGCTGCACAGGAGCAATAGTGGGCGGAAGAGTATTGGTACCAGGAGTAGCAGGTACCTGAAATGAAAGATGGCAGGAAGACGGCAGGGATGCGTGCAATCGCACATATACACACAAACGCAAACACATGACACAAAGACACGCACACACACGTGAGCACAGCCCACACACATGCAAACACACGTCTTGCAGACCTACACATGCACGCACGCACGCAGGCACACGCATCGAACACACAAATACACGTACACATTTGTACTTGTGCACGTCATGCCCGCACAAAGTATGATAGACATAACACAGAACGTGGAAATAACACTAAGGGTTACGGGGAAGCAGCACGCACAGGAAATGTCAACGCACCAACAAGCCACGGGAAATCAGCGAGCCCAAGTATTGGAAAAGAGCGTCCAGGGTTGCGCCGAAGCCTGGATTCAGCTGCGGGGCCAATGCCTGCTTTCAGGCCAGAGTTGCTTGGAGGGGATGGGCCGAACAGCACTGGGGCACGACAGCCTTCAAGGGGATCAGGTGAGAGGGGGGTGGTAGGTGCTTGACCGTGAGTGAGGTAACAGAGCTGGTGAGTGGGTGGGTAGTTGCTTGACCGTGAGTGAGGTAACAGAGCCCAAGGTCACAGTCGGCTTGAACGTGTGAGACAAGCTGGTGTCCTGCCGGCAGTTGCTTGGACGTGAGTGAGCTAACAGAGCTGGTGTCCTGCAGGGCTGCATACTTGGAAACACTAATTGCTCTCAAGGTATCGGTCTGGAGCAGGGGGCTGCCAGCCACCCTCCAGATCCCCACTAGTTTTCTCTTTCCTTTGGTGGGGGAGACTCACGGCACTTCGGGCCAATGTGTCTCCGTTTCCTTAATTGATGCAGGGAGTGTTTTGCTGCCTACGTTATCTCTTTTTTCTTTCTACATAGTGGGCCTGAACGTGTGGAACGAGCTGGTGTCCTGCATGGTCAACCAGTGCCTGTGTGAAAGCAGTGCTCACTACGTATGCACAATTACGTGTCAGTGTGAGAGCACATATCACATATACCATCGGCAATGAGGAAAAATTATATGTAGTGAAGTGTGGCAAGGGACTCCTTTTAAAACATGGGAAGATTTCGCAGTCACGTCAGTCAAGTATCCAAGTCAATGACTAGCAAGGCTGTCTTTATAAGGCTTTGGGCAATCAGCTAAGCCTTCAAATCCCGACTAACACGCAGCTGTGCAAAGCTGTACATTACGCATCATTTGATGTGGTCGTACATTACGCATCATTTGATGTGGTCGTACATTACGCATCATTTGATGTGGTCGTACATTACGCATCATTTGATGTACATTACGCATCATTTGATGTGGTTGCAGGGCCCTTTTTGCTTCTCTCTCTCCTTTCTGGCCCACTCAAGAATATTGTTTCGTTCTATTCAGCACCTCCAAACACTGTATGAACAAAAGTACATACACACCTGCACAAACACGCTAATTGCATGCGCAAGCACTCCTGGCCTTTGTGTAAGCCTGGCAGGCAAATCAGACAGCTCTCCTTTGCGTTTACATACACACACAAACACTAAACAGCCCGATTTGCACCTCACATGTAAGCACACATGAGTTCATCAACACAGGACACACACACACATACACACGCACACTAAACAGCCCGATTTGCACCTCACATGTAAGCACACACCAGCGCATCAGATTAACACAGGACACACACACATACACACGCACACTATACAGCCCGATTTGCACCTCACATGTAAGCACACACCAGTGCATCAAATCAACACAGGACACACACATACACACGCACACTATACAGCCCGATTTGCACCTCACATGTAAGCACACATTAGTGCATCAACACAGGCACACACATACACATATGCACAAGCACACTAAACAGCTCGATTTGCACCTCACATGTAAGCACACACCAGTGCATCAAATCAACACAGGACACACACACATACACATATGCACACGCACACTAAACAGCCCGATTTGCACCTCACATGTAAGCACACATTAGTGCATCAACACAGGACACTCACATACACATATGCACAAGCACACTAAACAGCTCGATTTGCACCTCACATGTAAGCACACACCAGTGCATCAGATCAACACAGGACACACACACATACACACATACACACATACACACGCACACAATACAGCCCGATCTGCACCTCACATGTAAGCACACACCAGCGCATCAACGCAATGCAGGCCGACTAGACAGCCCTTCTATAACACATATCCTGCACCCCGCGTTGAGTGAAAAGATCAAGGACATGGTGTTTGTGGAGGTGCCTGCGTGCGTGGACCATTCAGAGACCAACTTAGAGCAGCAACCTCTTAGGAAGCAAGGTGCGTACATAATACCGACTGTGTTTGTATGTGTTTGTGTGTGCGTGTGCGTGTGCGTGTGCGTGTGCGTGTGCGTGTGCGTGTATAGAGCAGCAACTTCTTAGGAAGCAAGGTGCGTACATCATACCGACTGTGTTTGTGTGTGTTTGTGTGTGCGTGTGCGTGTGCGTGTGCGTGTATAGAGCAGCAACTTCTTAGGAAGCAAGGTGCGTACATCATACCGACTGTGTTTGTGTGTCTTTGTGTGTGCGTGTGCGTGTGCGTGTGCGTGTGCGTGTGCGTGTGCGTGTGCGTGTGCGTGTGCGTGTGCGTGTATAGAGCAGCAACCTCTTAGGAAGCAAGGTGCGTACATCATACCGACTGTGTTTGTGTGTGTTTGTGTGTGCGTGTGCGTGTGCGTGTGCGTGTGCGTGTGCGTGTGCATGTGCGTGTGCGTGTGCGTGTGCGTGTGCGTGTATGTGTGTGCCTCCTGTGAAGCTGACTGCTGTAGGGCTGCATGCCCAAGCGTGAAAGAAGCCCTGCTCCTCCTGCCCCTCTCAGCTTGCCTGTGCAACACACCTCTGTTGTGTCTGTGTGTGTGGGGTGTTGTGTGTGTGCGTGTGCGTGTGTGTGTGCGTGTGCGTGTGTGTGTGTGTGTGTGTGTTCAACCTGCCCATAGAGCTGCGGAATGAGATTAAGCATACAGCTTGTCAACAATGAAAACTAACTCGTAACGGCCGACCAATTCAGAAGTACACAGCACTGAGACCCGTGCTGTTGACAGCAACACCTAAATGTTGATGACGTGACGCAGGCACAAATGCCAAAAGGGATCAGAGAGTGCAACCAGTTCATAAAGACACAGCACTAAGGCCTGTGCTGTTGACAGCAACACCTAAATGTTGATGACGTGACGCAGGCACACATGCCAAAAGGGATCAGAGAGTTCAACCAATTCATAAAGACACAGCACTGAGACCCGTGCTGTTGACAGCGACACCTAAATGTTGATAACGTGACGCAGGCACACATGCCAAAAGGGATCAGAGAGTGCAACCAGTTCATAAGGACACAGCACTAAGGCCTGTGCTGTTGATAGCGACACCTAAATGTTGATAACGTGACGCAGGCACACATGCCATTAGGGAACAAAGAGGAGAGAAGGCCCCTGCAGCGGCCGTGGGGGTTGTCGCTGCAGCTCAGCCCGAACGCCACCATGGAGGTGCCCCTGCAATGTTTCAGCAGGTACGAATGTTTGTATGTATGCATTTACGTGTGTGTGTGTGCGTGTGCGTGTGTGTGTGTGCGTGTGTGCTGTTGCACAATTCGAGTGTGGGTGTGGGTGCTACGTAGATGAGGGTTACTGCTGTACCTACGCCTGGACGCCCACGATATGTAGTTTGAGCAGGGTGTGTGTGTGCTTGTATGTGGGTGTGGGTGAGAGTGAGGGTGAGGGTGGGAGTGAGGGTGAGGGTGAGGGTGAGGGTGAGGGTGGGGGTGAGGGTGGGGGTGAGGGTGTGGGTGTGGGTGGGGGTGAGGGTGTGGGTGTGGGTGTGGGTGTGGGTGTGGCTGAGAGTGGGGGTGAGGGTGTGGGTGGGGGTGGGGGTGAGGGTGTGGGTGTGGGTGTGGGTGTGGCTGAGAGTGGGGGTGAGGGTGAGATACACATACACATAATAACACACATGCCACACACGCACACACATGCCACACACACACACCCACATATACCCCACGCACATAACACACACACACACGCACGCACACACACACACCAAGATATCCCACACAACACAAACGCGCACATACGCAGGCTCAGCCCAAGGTGCAGCGCATGCGCTCCCTGCCCATGATCCTAGACACCAGCATGCAGCACCACGGAGCCATTCAGGCCCAAGCACAGGCGGAGGGCAGAGGAGGGGGGGGGGGCAGCAGCACCAGCAAACGTGTATGTGAGTGAGAGTGAGTTGCACGCACACTCATACATACACACGTGCACACACACACACATGTGCTCACTCATACACATACACACGTGCTCACTCGTACACACACACATGCACACTTTCCTCTCCATTTCAAGATGTGCACACACACACGTGCTCGCCAGTACACACACACACACACACTCTTTCCTCTCCATTTCAATATGTCCCTTTTAAGGTCAAGTTTGGAATGATCGGAATCGTTGCCGGTCACTCAGGCTCTTGCACTCTGTGCTCGTCACCTGTATGCTGTGCGTTCTGAGCGATGCATCAAACAGACACATACACATACAAACACACACACTCACACTCACACTCACACTCACACTCGTACTCACACACTCACACTCACACTCACACTCACACTCACACTCACACTCAAACTCAAACTCACACACACATATAACATTGCTCAATGGCCTGTTTTCGTAACGTCTATAAGCCTTGCTCATTTGTACGACCTGTTCCTACAGACCAAGTGTTAGCTTTAGCATGCACAACTTGTGTAGCACGAAAGTATACGCCCTTGTGTTTCCCATTGTGCGGCATGTGTACCACGCAAGTATGCGCCCTTGTGTTTCCTGTTGTGCGGCACGTGCGGCACGCAAGTATACGCCGTGTGTTTCCTGTTGTGCGGCACGTGCGGCACGCAAGTATACGCCCTTGTGTTTCCTGTTGTGCGGCACGTGCGGCACGCAAGTATACGCCCTTGTGTTTCCTGTTGTGCAGCACGTATGGCACGCAAGTATACGCCCGTGTGTTTCTTGTTGTGCCGCACGTGCAGCCTGCAAGTATACGCCCGTGTGTTTCTTGTTGTGCAGCACGTGTGGCACGCAAGTATACGCCCTTGCATATCTTGTTGTGCCGCACGTGTGGCATGCAAGTATACGCCCGTGTGTTTCCTGTTGTGCGGCACATATCGCACGCAAGTTTACGCCCGTGTGTTTCCTGTTGTGCGGCACATATGGCACGCAAGTATACGCCCTTGTGTTTCCTGTTGTGCGGCACGTGTGGCACGCAAGTATACGCCCTTGTGTTTCCTGTTGTGCGGCACATATGGCACGCAAGTATACGCCCTTGTGTTTCCTGTCGTGCGGCACATATGGCACGCAAGTATACGCCCGTGTGTTTCTTGTTGTGCCGCATGTGTGGCACGCAAGTATACGCCCTTGCATTTTTTGTCGTGCAGCACGTGCAACATGTAGCCTGCAAGTATGCGTGCGCCCTTGTGTTTCCTGTTGTGCGGCACGTGTGGCACGTAAGTATGCGCCCTTGCATTTCTTGTCGTGCGGCACGTGCAACATGTAGCCTGCAAGTATGCGTGCACCCTTGTGTTTCTTGTTGTGCCGCACGTGTGGCACGTAAGTATACGCCCTTGCATTTCTTGTCGTGCGGCACGTGCAACATGTAGCCTGCAAGTATGCGTGCACCCTTGTGTTTCTTGTTGTGCCGCACGTGTGGCACGCAAGTATGCGCCCTTGCATTTCTTGTCGTGCGGCACGTGCAACATGTAGCCTGCAAGTATGCGTGCGCCCTTGTGTTTCCCATTGTGCGGCACGTGTGGCACGTAAGTATACGCCCTTGCATTTTCTGTCGTGCGGCACGTGCAACATGTAGCCTGCAAGTATGCGTGCGCCCTTGCATGTTTTGTCGTGCGGCACAGACAACAGACCGGCTGCTGTACATCACACCACATTCAAAACACGCGTCAGTGTACTTTATGCAGTTTTGCTCACACAGCTGAAAGCACGAACACGTTTGTTCATGCTTCATGTGATCACAAACGTGTGCTACTTCTGCCACAGATGCTGTGTTGTGTACCCTCTCTGCATTCTGACCATTCACTGGCGTGATATTACTATTTGCTGACGTGTTGCTACCAATTGCTGAGGCGTATTACTACCAATGCTGAGGCGTGTTACTACCAATTGCTGAGGCGTGTTGCTAACGATTGCTGAGGCGTGTTACTACCAATTGCTGAGGCGTGTTGCTAATGATTGCTGAGGCGTGTTGCTACCGATTGCTGAGGCGTGTTACTACTGATTGCTGAGGCGTGTTGCTACCGATTGCTGAGGCGTGTTACTACTGATTGCTGAGGCGTGTTACTACCAATGCTGAGGCGTGTTGCTACTGTTCGCTGAGGCGTGTTACTACCGATTGCTGAGGCGTGTTGCTAATGATTGCTGAGGCGTGTTACTAATGATTGCTGAGGCGTGTTGCTAACGATTGCTGAGGCGTTTTATTACCAACTGCCGAGGCGTGTTACTACCAATTGCTGAGGCGTATTACTAACGATTGCTGCGGCGTGTTACTACTGATTGCTGAAACGTGTTGCTACCAATTGCTGAGGCGTGTTGCTAATGATTGCTGAGACATGTTACTACCAATTGCTGAGACGTGTTGCTACTGATTGCTGAGGCGTGTTACCATTGATTGCTGAGGCGTGTTGCTAACGATTGCTGAGGCGTGCTATCACTAATACTTATTGCTACAATTTCTCACGTGTACCGTCACAGTTGTAGCCGGACAAGGAATGGACGGAGGAGAGAAAGGGGAAGTCAAGCAGCCAGGAGATATGTGGGCACAGGTGTGCGTGTGTGCGTGTTTGTGTGCACTGGTGTGTGTGTGTGTATGTGAAGGTGTTAAAGTGTTTGCATGTGTATGTGCATGAGTGATGGTGCGTTGTTTGCACATGTGCCTGCGTGTGTGTGTGCGCTCGTGTGCTTGAGATCCTGGGGAATGTGTGGGTGTGGATGAAAGTGGCTTTTAATTGACAGGCGTGCCTTCTAGCCACGTTGGAGGATGATTCCGTGCTTTCCCTTTCTAAATTTGAGGGGCCAGCAGGCTGAATTAATGTGTAGAACAGGGCTCCCAGATATGTCCAGGGCTCAATGTCAAACGGGCATTTCGTGGGAGCCTAGACGTCGTGATGCTGTTTCTGTGACCTTGTATGTCGCTCAAGAAGGGTGCATGACTGCTAAACGCAAACAAGCAGATGGACAGAAACAATGATGGCAAGCTGATCGAAATTGTGCTTTGTAAACATGTAGGATTGTGTAGCAGGCTAAGGCTAACCAGTTCATCAAAAGTCAGACACATACACCAAACACACACACATTACGTGCAACACTTATGGATTATGGAAACACACCCTCACATACAAACACGCACACTCACTCAAATACACACAGACACGTACATACAAGACACACACATAATCACTCACAAACACATGCACAACACGCACTGGTGCATACTCATACACACACACCACAAAGTGGCATACACTCACCCACACACACTCACACTCAACTCACATATACGCACACACAAAACAGGTGGAGCGATCTCTCCTTCCACAGAGGCACACTCACACACTCAACTCACCTATACGCACACACAAAACAGGTGGAGCGATCTCTCCTTCCACAGAGGCACACTCACACACTCAACTCACATATACGCACACGCAAAACAGGTGGAGCGATCTCTCCTTCCACAGAGGCACACCAGCCTGAAGATGCTGTTACATTTGGACAACTATGACTTCTTCTCCGACGTTAATGTGGCAGAGGCGCAGGTGGGTACTCTACATATGCTCATTCACGGTGGGTACTCTAAATATGTTCATTTACGGTGGGTACTCTGCATATGTTCATTCACCCCTGATATGCATTCACACGTGCATGCAAAGTTACGCCCATATAAGTTCAAGCCTGTCAAAAAACAAGTAGGAAATTTTTGTTTGTGCTGGTTTAGCCTAATTTCTTGGATCCTCTCTCTCTTC
>Ga0307968_1001557_pt1 | contig 18801 bp, 19 predicted proteins | sample OrgLakmetagen650_FD_201834 | JGI IMG/M metagenome (GOLD analysis project Ga0307968, IMG submission 201834) | Saline water microbial communities from Organic Lake, Antarctica - #650 | ecosystem: Environmental > Aquatic > Non-marine Saline and Alkaline > Saline | place: Antarctica: Organic Lake...
GTAAAAGTGTAGATTGTAAGAAGAACGCTGCGACATCATTTGTGTGTGTGTGTGTGTGTGTGTGTGTGTGTGTGGTAAAAGTGTAGATTGTAAGAAGAACGCTGCGACATCATTTAGACCAGCTCACCTTCAAGTTTTCATCCGTGAGCTTTTGAAAGGTTTGAAAGAGGTCCTCTGGGCTTACCCGTACCCCTGTGGCAGGGTCATCCTGCAGGCAAAAGCAAGCACTGCTATTAAAGTGTAGCAAACTGCAGGTAAGCAGGCGTTATTTGCGCATCTTATTACATAACCTTCAAGTGTTTGCAGTTCCTGCTCTCAGATACCTATGCATGTGAGTGTGTGAGTGTGTGTGCGCGCGTGTGTGTGTGTGCGTGTGCGTACGTACATGCACAGGAAGAGGTTTCTCCCTTGCAGATCGATTCCGAGGGTAAAAACTACAGGAGGATCCTAGATAGATAGTGCAGATTCAGAGCCAGGGTCAGGTATTTAGGGAGGATTCAGGCGATGTGTGTGAGAACGACCTTGCAAGATGTGTGACCCTTTAAGACAAAACTTGCACACATGGCGGCTGGTGCAGGCTAGCAGACTAGTACTTCAGTCAACAAAACACTGGCTAATCAGGTGTACCTTATCAAAGCCTGGTTTCTTCACCCACCTGCATGATGGCGACTGCTCTACTCAGATCGGTGATATCACGCATCATGGTCTCCAGCTTCCGCCTGTACACCTCACGCAGCTCGTCGACCCCTGTCTACAGAAAAGAAGTGGCAACAGCGGTAAGCAACAGCAGAGTAGGAATAGAGAACGAAAAAGAAGAATGGCTAGAGAGTAGCAACAGCAGAATGACTTGTAGGAGCAGCACCTGCACTCTGCACAGCTGACAGATACAGAGGCACCTAAGAATGAGGAAGCGTTTATTTTGGTTAGGCCGCACGAGTAACGCAGATGTCACGTCAGAGGTCTTTAAAATGCATGAAGTGATCAAATTTATCGTTTGCATGTCTAACATGGACAACTCTGCTCGTGCAGGACCTCCCCTTTATCATTTCATCTTTTGACTTATTCCAGGAGAGCACACAGTGTCTTGCCTTTCTTTGTAGCCTTGAGAAAACACTTGCCTTGCACACATTGGTGGCACGCCCAGCTCAAGATGCTAGATCAATGTGTGTGGGCTTGTGTGGTACGTGTTTGTGTGTGTGTGTGTGTACGTGTGTGCGTGCGTGTATGTTTGTGTGTGTGTGTGTGAACTTGGTTGGGCGGTTCAATACTTGTGGCAATGGAGATCCTGCGCTGGATGCTCACCTGAGTTAGAGAGCGCGCATTCCTCATTCGGTCCACCTCTTTGTGCAAGTCCCGGACCTCGTTGCCCAGCTCTACAACCCTCCGATCCTGCAGAGCAGTTAGTGGGTTTCAGCTCGGAAGCGTCGCTCTGCAAGCTTGAGCCTGTTTGCTTAATTCTCGTGCTGAAAAGTGCTGGTTGCTCGATTTAAACTCATTGGTACTTGTATCGAGTTCTTTTGTAGACAGCATGCTGCTATGCAAGTTTTGATGGTGAAATTATCATCTTTCACCCCATTCCTCAAACACCCAAACTGCACATAGGTGGCTCTTACCTTTTCCTTCAGGTTTTCAAACAGCTGCTTGCGCTTGTCCTCCACATTTGCCAGCTGCGCAGTACCCCTGGACAAAGAAAGTCTTTCATCCTGCAGCCAAAGCACATCAACACATAGCTCTTTTAACGGTAGACAATTTGTATTGTCAGGAAAGCCATGAATCCTGAGTACACATGACACCCTTGTGTTTTTGAAGCCCCCAGCTGTAATAAGCCCTTGACACGTATCTGAGTGTGCTATCAAAATGGTTCTTCCTACAGGGACAGGTGATTAGACACATTATTCATGCCTGAATGGACTTATTTGGCACCATCTGTAGCGTTTACTCCCAAGTACCAATGCACCTAGCTGTACCAAAGAGTTACCCACCTCAAGCATATTGTCTCGCTGCTGCCTGTTCTTGGCCTCCATCGGATCCCCCACCATGTTGAGCATGCTTTCGGCCCTCTTCAGCTCAGCTTTCACATCGGACAGCTGCGGGTACAAGTGACATAAGTATGCTGACCTAAGCATGTTCTCAGCAGCGTGAATGTTGTACCATCTTTTGTTAATTGTGTCTTCTGCTGTGTTTGGCTTGGCTGCAATGCCAACGTCGTTACAATACGACCGCACATGTATTCGTAGGATTGGCCAGAACCACATATATACGGTGTATATACGGTGTTTTTGGCAGGGAAATCACCAAATATACGGGCATATACAGTAAATATATACGGCTTTGGCCAACCCTATGTATCAAATACATGAAGGCAGCTCTAGAATGTAGCAAACAGTTGCCAAGTTTTGATTGTTTCCTGCCATTAATTCAGAAGCCCTCCTTGTTTGTTCGAATGATGCAGTAACTATACAGACACCTTTGATGCCTCAGTTTGCGATAGGCAATAATGAAGGTTTGATTTACAGGCTGGTGTTTCATCATTTTTAACAGCTCTTGAGGGTTTAAACACTTGTCTAGTCACGCACCTCCTTCTTCAACTCCTTGATGTGAGTCACCCTTCGATCAAGCTCATCCTGAGGTGCAAACAAGGGACAGCAAGAGCATTTTGTTACAGTGCATGCACACACACACATACATACACACACACGCATGCACACACGCAGGATCCTAGACCATCTGCTAGTCACGGGGGTGATGAGAAATGAATGTGCGCCACGTCGTTTATAGTCAACAGAGGAATACGCACATAGCCTTTGACCATAATGCAACACGCAGAACTTGCAATGATTGCATGATGATCTATAGAAGGGGTGCGTGGGTAGCATGAAGATCACCCCTACCTGGACTCCAAGTAACCGGGTGTTGAGGACGTCTCTCTCCTGCTGCATGGCGGTGTGGTCCTCGATGCGCACGTACTGCTCCATGTGACTGCAGAGGGAGCGAGTGCATCACACAACACACTAAAGACAGGGTTGAACAGCAACAGCTCAAGGTACGTACAGCATTCCGAGCAGGGAAGTCTCCATGTGTGCCGTCCTATACTCTGTCTTCATGTGTACTATACACTGTCTCCACATGTGTACTATACACTGTCTCCATGTGTAACATACACTGTCTCCTTGTGTACCGTCCTATACACTGTACACAATTTTGTTCACGCCTCGCTTTGCTAATACCAAAGGTATGTTGCTTGCCCAAACAACTAAACTAGAGTAAGACAAAATTATAAGAAGACAGTGCATTACAGGGCTTTTGGCTGATACTGTATAAATAACATGGTCACATACGGTGTTTGCGGTTCCTAGACACGTTAAGTGTTGCTGTTGCACGCTTAACTGAGTGGCATATTTCTAGTCTACGACGATACAGTGCTGCAAGACAATAATGGGTCCTAGCTCATGCAACACACACATACAAACAAGCACTAACACACGCACACGTACACGCACAAACACTGAAATTACACACACCGACTCACACAACAGACACTCACACACATACCTGGCTTCAAGCTCCACGATCCGCTTTTCCAGCTCATACTTTTCATTGATCCAAGAGCCCTCCATGTCGTTGTATTCCATCTGGGGCAAATATAAGCAAAAAGAAAGCTGGGTCTAAGGCAGACGCAGCTAATATTGAAATCCTGCTCCCAGACCATTGCCACTCAAGCAAGGACCTAAGCGCTCGCATGCTGCTGTGCTTGTATCACCCCTGCCTGCCACCCCAAGCATTTCTGACGCTGCAGCTGCGCGACAGCCGCCAGTGCCATTGAACAGCCCCTGTGGTGGCCAGCACACCACAGCAAGCGTGTCACTTTGCGGCACATGCCATTGCAAGTCTGTCACAGCCTAGCGTGCTGCTGCCACTGCACCAGCACATGAAAGGGACAACTTGCAAGTGTGCCACCATAAGGAAGCCTAGGAAGACACACCCGTCCAAGGAAGAGCTGCCTATCATGTTTTAAACCTGCTCGTTATGCTGTAAGTCATTGAGCAGAGATTGCATGAAGTAAACCGCCTCTCATACATCTTCTATTTACGTCGCAAAAGCCTAGAACGTGCCTATGCAGAAGTTGAACCAGGGGCGTATAAAAAGTAATAAACTGAAAGCAACACATCACTTGAACAATCACGTTCATGTTTGCACACATGTAGGGTTGGCCAGAGCCATAGACATATACCGCATAAAACCATGCATATGGATGATTCCACTGCTAATTACTAATTGTTACCATACACATTTAGTGCTGAAATTTTGTAGACTATCATCAACATTTTGTTGTGGCCAACCCTACACACACTGCATTTGATTGTACCTGGGTGCTGACCAGGGTGTTGGCCAATGCAAGACGCAGCTCCTCGCTCTTGATCAAGGCCTCCTGTAAGCTAGTCTTATCCTCCAGCTCATCCTGTGTTTGTGTGTGCATGTGTGTGTGTGTGATGGTGCATACATACATGCACTCTGGTTAAATGTACTTTATATCGATTCCATGGGAGCGAACATGGATTTTGCATTCGCGTTGCGGTTTAAGCAAAAGTAGGACATGTCTATTCAGCCATCCCTGCTTGTGCGTATGTTGTGATAATGTTATAGACCCTCCACACATACCAGACACGCACACACATACACAGCACGCAAGTAAACACACACACACACATACACACATACCGTGCCTGCATCCCTGAGCTGCATCATCCTGCCCTGCAGGGCTGCCTTGTCTTCCACCAGGGCCGCTTTTTCCTCTCGCTCAGCAAGCAGACGAGCCTCCAGATCTCGCACCTACAAAATTGCAAAAACGGTTCAATTCCACAAATGGGATGATTGAACAACCCATTATACAAGCAGCATCTGCGGACCAGACTTGCTTAACAACTGACGAACACACTGACAAACAGAGGCGCTTGGATTAAGGAAGGGTGCAGAGGGGGATGCGTCCCTGCACACATTTTCACAGACAAGAAAAAAGGAAGGTCCTAGCTCAAAAGAGGCGTCCATGCACGACATTGCCTTGCCTCAACACTCCAAAGGCATGCTACAAAAGGTGCGTACATACGTACACACCCGCACCAAAACGCCAGACACACACACACACACACACGTATACTCAGGCCCTGCTCACCCTGGCTATACTGATGGCCACGGCATTAGGGTCCCCATCTGCAGGCACCTCCATCATTTGATCACGCAGGGTCTCTCGGTCACTGGAGATAGCCAGCATCCGCTGCCTCATTTTATGCAGTAAGCCGCGGGCCCTGCATGAATGACACGTCCGTTTGTAGGTAGAGCTATAATATTGCTTGTTTGCGCTCAGCATCTTTTGCCGAAGAGACCCACCAGTAACAAAGCCAGCTATTACTGGACAAAAAAGAAATAATCCGCCCTCCATTTTTGCAGCGCCACGTGTTCTGCTAATTGCACACTTGAATCAACAGGTAAAATCTAAGCATATCATTGTATCATAACACACATGCATGCACACCCACGTACGCACACGCACGGACACACACCTGCCATGATTGATGACCGGGAAATTGCGAGTCTGCCCTGCCAGGGACAGGTGATGCATGGTGGTGGTGCTGTTCTCCCACTCCCCCTGGCGAAGGGCACCGATCATCAGGGTCAGGCAGTTGCCCCCCAGTGCCTCTGCACGTTTGGTCAAGCCGTACAGACAGGCATAATTGCATGCATGAATGATTCAGCTCAAGGCGAAGTGGCAAAAAATGAGACCCACAACTGAGACTCACAACTGAGGCTCACAACTGAGACCCACAACTGAGACTCACAACAGAGGCAGCTGCCTCAACCACAACAGTGCATGCTCATGCTCCTGTGTCAGCCTTAACCTTACGTGGCACATGGACATCTTGTTTGAAACAGGTGCCAAATGGGCACTGATGAGGAAAATACAGGGGTTGTAAGTGTAGTGCCAAAGGAGGAAAAGCATGCTTGAAATCCCAGTAAAGTTCCAAAGGAGAAAACGCATGCATGAAACCCCAGTAAAGTGCCAAAGGAGGAAAAGCAAGCATGAAACCCTAAATTGATTGACCACACGTTACTTCACCAGTGCACAGCACCTTTAGAAATGGAAAATCATAATGACGATAGACTTTTCGCAAATAACTTACTGTGCATGTAGGGCTATGGGGTTCTACAACATGTGTGTGTGTGTGTGTGTGTGTGTGTGTGTGTGTGTGTGTGTGTGTGTGTGTGTGTGTGTGTGTGTGTGAGCGCAAAACACCACATGTAAATACACCACTCATGTATGTATCAGTCAATACCTGCAAGCAAACGCGTGAGAATGCTCTCCTCGTAATTTGCGTAGTCTGCTGCACCACCCCTTTCTGACAAGCTGCATTGCAGAGCAGGGTGCGGAGGTGAGTGTCTTATTGAGAAGGAACAATCCTTGTGATGAGTGCATGTATGTGTGTGTGTGTTTGTGTGCGGACTGCTGGTGATATAAAAGAAGATTGTCAGTTGGCATGGCATGGATCAAATCGGGTGTAACGAATCAGAGAACTGTTAGTACAGCCACTTGTCCTTTGGCCGGTCAGGTAGACATCAGACAAGGTAATCTTGTGACAGAACGACTGACACCACTGTCTTTTTCTTGTTTTCATGCTTTCTTCCCAACCAAAGCCTCCTTTTTCCTCTTCCATCCCCCACCCCCACGTTCACCTTTTCAGCAGAACATGAGACATCTAATGCTTTTATTACACCTCCACAGCATCCGTCCTCCTGCACCCTCTTCCCTTTTCAAACCTATTACAAACCCCTCTCCCTTTCTGTGACAAAAACGGCTCACCTCCTCAGCACGCTCACAAACCCAAGCAACGATCGATTAAGTTGGTTGCCCTCTCTAAGGCGCAGTAACTCTGGGTCCATGGTTAAGCGTTCCGCTCCAGGCATGTCCACAAAGTGCATGCGTGAAATCTGCACAAAGATGAGCGAGGATGAAGTGAATAAAACAAACACCACTGAGGAGCACGGAACTCTTTTTTGGACGGTTTTCATTTGCGCGATCTGTGGTTTCAATTTTCAATGCCCTAACCAAGAAGTGGGTCGGCACTCAGATGGGTGGCTTTAGCATGCTAGGGTTGAGCTGCTGGAGTGTCTTCCAAGAATGAATTTCAAGGGAACTTAGGCTCACATTTGCAAAAGAGTTGAGTCACAATGTATAAGGCAATTATCAAACCAAGCAGCGCTTACAAGCAGGCTAATACAAACTCACACACTTCTTTACTCGCTCCCCACACACAGGTGCAAGCAAACACATGCTCATACACAAACATACACCCACGCCCACACCCATGTGTACCCACACACAAACACACAACATACACATACACAACACGCACATGTCACATATGCAAGATCATATACTTTCACCCCCCAAAACACACATTCACACACCAGCACACGGTCCTCCTCTCCTGGCACTGCTGCAGGGGCAAACTGCGACAGCTGCACCGTGAAAAGACTGGCTGCGCGTTCGTGGACGGACCCCAGATCAGTCATGTGAGACCCACGCTGAGCACGGCCGCCGTTGAAGGAAGAGCGCAGCTCTGATGCATCACGTGCAAGGCGGTAGGTCAAGCCTGACACCTGCAAGTTAAACAAAGATGGATCAAAGGGGGCTTGGCGGGATATCAAGGAAGTTTCAATTCAAGGTTGCAACGCCCGTCTCAGACGCGTGTTTGCGCACGAGGCAGCTGATCAGGCCCGACACCTGCGCATATAATAAAGATTGAAAGATGGAGGAGGGGGGAGTTGAATTATATCAAGGTAGCTGGGGTGCGTGGCTTGGATGCGTGGTTGCGCACATGGCGGTTGGTCAGGCCTGACGCTTGCGTACAGAAAACAGTCTATGAGTACGTTAGGAAGGGAATTGCTGGGAGATAATGCATACACAGTGCAGCTCAGATTGTCATGTGAAAGGCGTAGGTCACTTAATTTGGCCAACATCTGCATGTGGGAAGGTGAACGCGAACTGCAGGGGTAAAGCGAAAAATGAGAGGAAATGCAATCGAATGTACACATGCAGAGAGGCATTAGGTCCACAGCAGCTGTCCACAGAGACGTCATAAGCACACGAGAACATGATGTAGCTCAAGCATGAACGAGAAGAGCTACACCATGTTAGTTAGGGAAGCCTGGCTCTTGAGTGCGAAGTAGGCATGCACATTGCAAAGATGCAAAGCTGAACTCGAACGGGGTCTGGTATTCAAGGAGGATTGGGCAGCGCTCAAAGCAATGGCAAATACAAGCACTTGGACAAACACGCTTTTTGCCAACCAGACAGGCGACTTGAATAAACGCCGTACCTCCATCGTGACATGTGTCATGTGTTTTGCTGCAAGCACTCCATTCCGGCCTGCTGCTTGATATGAAGTGGCTGCCCACAAATCTTATCATCCAACAAAGCATCACCAAGAGCGACAACTTATGTAAAACCAGCGGCTATTTTTGTAGATTGCATTCTCATGCTGCACCTGGTAGCCCTCGATCTCATCCTCAAAAACAGGCAGGTTTGCCTGGCTTGCAGCTCCACGCTGGTACAGATCGTGGCACCCCTCGTTGTACAGCTGCAGACACAGCAGGAAGGTGTGGCAAAGCTGAGGTCGTGAAAGAAGCAGCTCACGTTCAAGCTCAGAGTACAAACGTAAGCATAGCAGGAAGGCCCAATTCACTCTGAGGTCCGAAGCACCTCATGCTGCATGGTACCCGTTACCACGGGTGACTGTGGCTAATGTAGTTGTAAATTGCAATTTTGTTTCTCCCTGCTTCGCCCTCTCTCTCTCTCTCCCTTGTCAGTGACCCTGTCCCACTCTTAGCATTTGGTGTACCACAGGTTTGTAATGTGCACAAATCCAAGTGATGTATTGATTGTGCACAGTTATTAGGTACGACGTTGAGCAAATACACTACGAGATGCAAATACGCAACAGGTGCAGCTGGCGGGTATTGAAAACATGCAAGGATCAAATTCAAGGTTGATCAGGTGAACATGAGAAGGTGGTTGTTGAGCGGTAAGGATGAACGACAGACGTGGTGCACACCTCCAGAAATGAAGACTCAAGGAAGAAGTCGAAAGCCTTGGCACTGGGCATGCGCCGCTTCTGGTTTATCATGTCACCTTCATTGCAGGAGCAGCACGTGTGAAATAAAATACGAAATGCGAGGACCCACGATGCTGGTAGGAGGAGCAAGGGGTTGCACTTCAGCTACACAAACATGTGCATTCTTGGGGGATTGCTCAATGCATGCCACGTGACGCAGACAGGGTCAGGCTAACGTTCAAAGGCTTACGTGATGCATATACATGAAAAAGACGTACAGGGAACATAAACAGCAGCTTGCATACATCATCGTACACTTGTTCTTTCATAAACAGGTGCGCAAGGCAGAGATGAAATCTATGCTGTCACACACTCACACCCAAGTACACGCTCAAAAGATTCCCTCTCCTACACCCACATGCAAACACACGTACACTTGCACGCAAGCAGCAAGGCCGAACCCTCTGCAACTGGGCACCTTACCAATAGCATCATGCATCGATGATGGGTGCATACATAATGATGCACATGATCATGCATCGATGATGGGTGCATACATGATGATGCATAGCAACATGTCATTTCATTTTTGCATTAACTCATCACCACACAGGCATACGCAGTTCACGCACCCACTGCAGCTGCTTTGTGGTTGATCAGCCTGAACAGCTCGTCAATGGCTGTATGAACCAGACCATCCCCCTGAGCGGTAGGCAGGTGTTGTAGGCAACTCCTGGTCTTTTGTGTGGTATATGATTGCAGTGTGGCTGAAGCAGAAGGACTTTCTTGTTACAGCGTCTACCAAGTGTCGTTATCCATATTTGAAGACCTAGTGTTGTTATTCACATCTAAAATTGTTTGTGTTAAAAACTGGTGTATGTGTGTGTATTTCTTTTGTGTGCGTGTTTGTGTGATGCGTGATTGTAAAACAGTTACATGCCAACAAGCCCTTTTCTCTGCGTGCGTGAAGCAATCTCATGGTGTGTGACATGATTTGACATGCACACATGTCCTTCCTGCTGAAATACGAGGCAGCAACTCTGGATTTCGTGAAACACAGGACAACACGGAGGAGACGCAAGGAGCACACGTGCTCACGTTATTTACGCGTTCTTTCTGCCTGGATGTGCCACTTGATGGCGCTGAAGGAAGTAAGTGATCACAGGACGGACGATTTGCAAGACACTTGATGGACAAGCGAGCCCTACTTCCACTCCTGCCTGTTGGTGCATCACAATTCGATGCACAGAGTGCACGCACCCACTCTATAGAAACTGCAAGCATACATGCCTGCTGGTGCGTGTCACTTTGGCTGCACAGTCACACACATGGAGTCACACAGAGCCACACACGTACACACTCACACACACGGAGTCACAAACATACACATACACTTACACAGAGATTGCACGCACCCACTGCCAATGCCACCACACCTGGTCGCTGTTCTTAATGCTGTCCTTGGCCCTGCCTCCCTCAAGGGTGGACGTTTTGCCAGCACCTGCACACAGGCGCACACGGGTGCACACACGCACGTACACGCAATAAGCTTAATCACATATCCAGCACCTAAGCATAAGTGCACACACACATACGCACATGTACAGGAACTAAGTCATCCAGCACCTGCACAGGTGGCACGCCCCCATTACCCCCCCTACCCACACCCACACCCACACCCACACCCACACCCACACCCACACGCACACCCACGCACAAGCACACACAAACACATGCACACACAAACACGCACGCACATACACACAGATGTGTACACACAAACATACATATCATGAACTCATCAGCTGTCAATGAAAAAAGACCATATGCTGTGGCCTACGCAAGTAACACTTTTTCTTTAGAGGAAGTTCGCAAGTTGACCTGCTGCAACTTAAAACCCACCAGTGGCGCCAAATAAAATGACTGTGGTGTTGTACCCCTCCAGGAATTTACGCAATATTGGCAGTAGGGAACGAGATGTGATATCTGTGTTGGTGGCCTCTGGGCCATACACGTAGCCCACATTGTACTCCTCCTCACTGAGTGTAAGGTGGCATGCATTTACGTATGCGTGCGTGTTTGCGGGTGTGAGAATGTGTAGGTTGTGTGTTATTATGCGTTAGGCTATGTGTGTGTTTATGTTTAAGTTCTGGAGGGGTACAACGTATGTTGTATGAGTATTAAAGTAAACACATCACAGCAAATTCACAATTTTACACAGCAATGATATAATTGCTAATGCTGCACAATGGTCCGAATTCACTCACGGACGGGCTTGTAATGCCCCTGGTCGTACTATTGACACACGGCTACGTGAGCTGCTGATATCCTGACGAGCGCCTGCACAATCTGAACATACATATTTGAGAGCCGTGTGTGTTTGTGTGTGCATTTGTGTGAACATGTGAGCGCACGCGCACGCGCACGCGCACGTGTGTGTGTGTGTGTGCGTGTGCGTGTGTGTGTGTGTGTATATACGTGTGTGCTTGCGTGTGGGTGCATGTGCGTGCGTGTGTGTGTGTGTTTGTGTGTGTGTGTGTTTTGTGTGTGTCTGTGGTTGTGTGAAGTGTGAGTGTTTTTGTGTGTCTGTGTGTGCGCGTGTGTGTGTATGCGCGCGTGTGTGTGAATGTGTGTGTATGTTTGTGTGTGTGTGTGTGTTTGTATGTGTGCGTGTTTGTATGTGCGTGTGTATGTGTGTGTGTGTGAGAGAGTGGGTGTGTGTTCGTTTGCTTGTCTGTGCGTGTGTGTGTGTGTGTGTGTGTGTGTGTGTATGTACGTGCGTGTGTGTGTGCGTGTGCATGCATGCGTGTGTGTGTGTGTGTTTGTGTGTGTGTACGTGTGTGTGTGTATGTACGTGTGTGTGTGTGTGTGTGTGTGTGTGTGTGTGTGCGTGCGCGTGTGTGCGCGCATGTGTGTGCGCGTGTGTGTTTGTGCGTGTGTCTGTGTGTGTGTCTGTGCGTGCGTGTCTGTGTGTGCGTGTGTCTGTGTGTGCGTGTGCGTGTGTGCGTGTGTCTGTGTGTGCGTGTGCGTGTGCGTGTGTGTGTGCGTGCGTGCGCGTGCGCGTGCGCGTGCGCATGCGTGTGCGCGTGCGTGTGCGTGTGCGTGTGCGTGTGCGTGTGCGTGTGCGTGTGCGTGTGTGTGTGTGCGTGTGTGTGTGTGTGTGTGTGTGTGTGTGTGTGTGTGTGTGTGTGTGTGTGTGTGTGTGCGCGTGTGTGTGTGTGAGAGAGCGCGCTCGCGTGTATGCGTTCGACATAAAAATCACCTAAGCTTCCCCCATTTACGCGCACGACGCAATCAATGGGTGTCCCGGTCGTACTTCGCGTCCAATCTGGGCGCGTCGACAGCACCATGCCCTTCTGTTTACATTTACATTTAGTTTACACCATTGTAAACTAATATCCTGTTAGGCAACAAGGTCGAAGACTCGTACTCAACGCTCATAAAAAAGCACCAAAAATTGGGAGTGAAAAAAGTCAACCAAACTTATGATCGCCCCCCCCGGGCCCCCCATAAAAATTGGTCCGGCACCACTTCTAAACCAAGTGTCCATATTATCAAACGAAAGCAGATTTGGACTCTCTATGGAGTATAGTATGGAGAGTATTTAATAAAGCAAATAATAATGTTGGTGGAAATCTACGGGGACCTGCTCAAAAGAGCGAATAATCATTTATGTGTTGCGGCTTTTTTCGCGTTAGCTGCTTCACGTTTTCGCTTACGCTCCTCAGCATACACGACCTTCACAGTCTTGTACCGCTGCACTGGCCTCCTGCACAAACATGTTGACAATTAGACAACTTAGGAAAGAGCACACTATTTAGTTGCGAGAGGCACGCCAAAATTTTTGTGTTGCCTAATAAATTGAGGATGGCAATGCATCTGCTTCTGCGGGAGGCGTCAAATTTACTTTTTGTACTACACAGGTCAGATCCAGTTGACTAACGCCCTTGTTTGGGGAATAAAGGGATTAGGAGGGGTCTGGGTGCCGGTCATTACTGATCAACGTAATACCCCCAAGTAGGCCTTGATGGTGTTTCAAATAATGTCCATTTTTCTTGCGATTCATGTCTTGCGTTATGCCTTGCCTGCATGGATACAGATGCCTGCATGGATACAGAAGGTGGATGGCGGACATACAAATATGTACACCCCATAACTCTTCAGTCGGCCATTCCTGTCAGATTTATTGCCAAAACACAGGAACAAGTACTTGAGCTTTAAACTTGTAGTTGGATAATTTGGTGGGAGTGTGCAGCTCCTTTGCGACGAATTTGTTGTTAAGTAAGTAGATTTTTAAAGCTTCCAGCCGGTGCCAGATGAACATTAGGGGAAATGGTACATAACATTGACATGCCGACTTTCTGGTGAACGCCCTGGGGTCTAGTAGAAGGCCACAGGGTTATAAGGTGCCATTGATGATTGTCGTTGAAAATTTTGAGGAATGCATGTGTGAGAACAGAAAGCAAGGTGTCCAAGCAGGTGTGTGTGAGTGTGTGAACACATTTTCTGATAATCTCAGCGGTCAGTGCCCAACACAGCCCGCCTCTGGCATACCAGACCATAACACCAACAGGGCACCCTTTTGAGCATTCTTAAGATCCCCAGATCACTCAGTTGGTGATTAGATAGAGTGCTTGGAGGGTTTTTAAAGTCGCATCCATTAGCCAGCGTGCAGGCCCTTGCATCAAGTCCTTTGAATGCAAAATTTAAACCCCCCTTTTCTTGATTCAAAAGTATGGCTTGGCCCTAAGTTTACCTGGGAGCAAAAACAATGGTAGTATCGGACCAGAAGTTGCACCCATGCCACATAAGGCTTTATGGCAGTTGAAAGTTGCAGAATTTCAGCCCCTGCTCATGCCCTGTACCCGTTGATCTATGCACATGTGCTAGCCACATGTATGTAAGCTTTTATGCTTTAAATCCCCATTTTAGGCCCAACAGCCATATTGTGCGATAATGCATGCACCGCGTCGCACTCCAGGGAACCCCGGCACTTTCACGTGAAGGATCAGAAAAGGGGACAAGGGAGACAGTATGGTGGGTTGAAGGCCCAAAAGTTAAATTTGTGTGTGTAGCCAGAGCTGTGTAGCAAATCTTTTTACACCCCCTACACACCGTCAAGGCAGGCTCACTCACCACAGTGATGTGACCACAGAATCAGCAGGCCAAGCTGGGTCGGCATCCATTTGCGCTTTGACCTGAGCTTCTCTTGCAATGGCTGCTTTATTTCCGCCCTTGGAAAAGGTTATGCCGCACGGGGAAATTTTTGTTACTACATTATTATGTGAGGAATGAGGAGCAGCAATTGCACAGAAGCATCTGGGCGGAAGTTGGAGCTACAAGCAACGATTCTGACAGAGACGGAGACCAATCAACGGTTTCACGACGCTAACATGATGAGTTTGATGTTTTGAGCACCTCAACGTGGACAATATGACAACAAGGCACATAAACTGCACATCCTGGGAGGCTGTCAGAAACATGCATTTTGGTCATGCAAAATCAAAACACACCTTCGGAGTGACACGTGTGCGCTTTGACCCACGAGCAAGTGAGCCTCGGCCTCTAACTGTGCAGTGCGCGCCCCATGTGGTGGCTTGGCCAGCCTGAGTTGGGTACATACACACCAAGCCTCATGAATTTTTAGAAGTAAGTACTACCCTACCTAGTAGATGGACTGTGATGAGGGCTGACACCTCTAACCTCATTCTGTTTCAATGGTGCAGGCTTATTTTCAAATCCATGCAACCCTTATTTCATCCACAGGGCAACCACCACGGACAAAGACCTGCTGGGAGTGGACATCAGTGTTCTTTTAGGGTCAATAAACCATATTGATTGATATGGATACATAGGTTTCCAACTTTTAGGATTGAGATGACATTTTGGGTTTTGGGGTGGTTGAGGAGCCCTTGTGCAAAGCGATCATGTGGCTTTGGAGGGCCTTTAACACACGTCAGACCTCGACAAGTGTGGGAGCGTCGCTAGCGACGCTGAAAAATTGGCGAAGCCCATCATGCGCGCAACGTGTGCATACATATGCATGTGTGCGTGTGAGTGTGTGTGTGTATGCGTGTGTGCGTGCGCGTGTGTGCCTGTGCGTTTGTGTGTGTGTATGTGTGCTCACGCGTGTGTCTGCGTTATTGTGCGCATGCATGTGTATTTTTGAGTGCGCGCCTGCGTGAATACACGCGCGCATTTGTTTGTGAGGGGGACCTATGGATTTCGCCTCCCTCACGGGTCATTTAGGCGAAATCCGACCCACTTAGGAGCGCCTCCCTCACGGGTTTGCCCCGTGAGGGATGCCAATTAGGCGACCTCCGCTCTGGGACCTCCGCATTTGTGTTTGTATGTGTGTGCACGTGCGCATGCGTGTGTGCGTGTGTGTGCGTGCACATGTGTGTGTTTGTGCAGGCACGTCTGTGTGTGTGTGTCTTGCTGCCCCACAAATGCTGCAGTGGTGTGCATGGCGCTGTGCTGGAGTAGCCTTTGCTGAAACAGGCGTGAGGATGTGCTGCTTCTGCTGTTTCCTGTCCGTTGAGAAGGGGGCAGGCGCGAGCATGGTGCCTGGGCTGGCCAGGATGTCTGAACTCTCTGCTTTAACACGCAGTGCGCGGCAAGCACCTGCACCGTGCGCTTCATGCCCCGCGAACAGTCCAAGCCAACGCTGACCACATTCCTGAAGGGTCCCGTCCAAGCAAACCTCTGCGCATCATGAACATCTGACTAAACTAAAATTATAGTCCATTGAAATTAGTATTACTTGAATCTGCTTGCGTGGTCAACCGTGAACTTTGAAGCCGGAACAAAACCGAGGGCTCCTGACGCAGCATCCGCCGCCGGGGAAGTGTGCTGATGGATACTGCACCATCAGGAAGTGGTCCGGGGGTCTGGCTGAGGAATCCTGGACAGCTTCCTGGGGCTTCCAAACATAACTATATGCTCTAAAACTTTACATACGGCACCCCAGGCTCCCAGAATTCATCTGCCCCGGTAAAGGTTTTGGTTAGGAGCCTGTGTCGAGTCTCAGCCCGGGAGGTGCTGTGGATGGGCCTGGGGAGGAGGGCTGGACCCCCCAAAACAAAAAATTGCTCTACAGCATCACACACCGCACCCCAGGGTCACGGAATTCATATGGTGCGGTGAAGGTTTTGGTTAGGAGCCTATGCCGAGTGTGAGCCCGTGGGGTGGCCTGGGTGAGCCTGGGGAGGCCAGTGTGAAGTGGGGTGGGAAGGAGACAAACCTAGGGGCTCACGCCCCCACGAGGGGGGCTTTGCCAAAAAATTCCCAAACTTACAAGCATTTCTTGTTAGAATGAGCGATAAACCCCCAGCAGAAATGAAAAGTTGTTAGGGGGGAAATTGATGGGAATTACTTAAGAGGCCCACACACAAAATTTCAGGCTCAGTAGCTTGAGCATCCAGCCCCTGAGGAACAACCTTGCTCAAGTTCAGGCTCAGGTTCTGGCCAATTGATGGGCATACCAGAGGCCATTTCGGAGTGGCTGAACACTAAAAAGCGCCGTGGAACCAAATAGACAAACTTTCGGTTAGAATGACCTGTTTTCAAGCCCCAGATTTTAAAGACAAACTTGTTTGCAAATGCTTCCTCAACATTCACAGCCTACTTACACATGCTGTAAGGCTGGGACAGCAAAAGAAGATCAATATGAGAACCCAAACCCTCAAACTGCTAGATTGGGGGGTGATACAAAACCAAGGTTATCCTAAGCACTTAGGGCAAGTGAGGGGTGAGGGAGCGTTGCTAGCAACGCTGAAGAATTGGCAAAGCCCATTACTCACGCACCGCGTGCGTGCATGCATATGCATGTGTGTGTGCACGCGTGTGTGAGTTCACGCACGTGTGTGTGTGTGTGTGTGTGTGTGTGTTCGCGCACGTGTGTGTGCGTATGTGTGCGTGCACGCCTGTGTGTGTGCCTTGCTGCCCCACAGACGCTGCAGTGGTGTGCATGACACTGTGCTGGAGCAGGATTTGCTGAAGCAGGCGTGAAAATGTGCTTCTGTTCCCTGTCTGCTAAAAGGACAGGGCAGGTGTGAGCATTGTGCCCGGGCTGGCCACAATGTCTGAACACCGCTTCAACACGCAGTGCACGGCAAGCACCTGCACCGTGCGCTCCAAACCCCACGAGCACTCCAAGTTCACACGGACCGCATTCCCGAAGGGTCCTGTCCAAGCAAACTTCCGCGTCAACATCCGACTAAACTGAATTATATAGCCCATCGTAATTACTATTACTTGATTCTGCTTGCATGGTTAATTGTTAATTGTTAACTTTGCAGTTCGGACACAAACAAGGACTCCTGATACAGCATGATGCAGTCAGGAAAGTGTGCTGATGGTTACTGCACCATCAGGAAGTGGGGCTGAGGAATCCTGGGCAGCTTCCTAAAGCTACCATAGCAAAAAACGTACCTGTAATATTTAACACACGGCAACCCAGGGCCCACAAACTTTCGTGCCTCGATGTAGGTTTTAGTTAGGAGCCCATGTTAAGTCTCAGGTCAGGAGGTGCCCTGGGTGGGCCTGGGGAGGCTTGTGTGAAGTTTGGTTGGAATCCGAAAACGCTGGGGGCTCGCGCCCCCACGAAGGGGGCTTCGCCAAAAACACTGGTGGATATGAGTAGAGCATGTGGAGAAAACAAAGCAATGATAGCCTGATTGCTTAAGTAACTTAGTGTCGTTCATTCTATCAGAGGGGGCTCAAAATGGAAAGCGAGGAAGGGAAACTTTTCTATTATGCAATTAAAGTTTCAGTTTTTGTATGATCCATTTCATCAAATTCAAATTGCTTTTGTATGAGATACAAGAGCTCAATGCGTCAGGGATGTAAAGTGAAAGGAGCCTGCTTTGATAAATAATGCGGGAGTGACGCAAAACGATCTTCACGGAATTGTGTCACATATACTACTCTGTTGTAAGGTGATAATAGACTGCTGTGTCAGAATGGGCTCTATCCAGGCTTTTAATTGCAAGCTGGACAGTACATTTTTCCAGCAATAATGATAGGGGCTTGACAAATAATTGTCTTCGATATCACTTAATATTCCCTATACCCTACATATATAAGGCCTCAATACACACAGTGTTTATTTTGCAAGCTCAAAGAAATGACAAATATTGGCAATCGGCCTAGCGTACCACTTTTGCTTTCCCCGCTCTGAAGGTGCCAGGAGTGTGTAGAAGATGAGAAGAGTCAAACTTAGTAAGGGGTTGTAGCTACAGCCCAGCCATTTTCCCAGAAAGGAGCACACACATCCACCATGCACCTAAATTTGAGCACTCACCGTGCTGCACTATAGACTACAACAAATGCAAATAAAATTTTGATTAGTATGATCTTGCTATTTGGCCCATTATTCATGGTCATATTGTTTCCAAAATTTTTAACTCCTGGAAAATAGTGGTCACCAAGAAGTCAACAGAAATGGCCATTGTGCTGGCAAAACAAAGACGTGACGCACCTGCCCTTTAGGTGTGTGCACCTTTGCCTTCTTCTCTTCCTCGTCTTTCACATCAAGTCCATCCTTGTGCTGCTGCTGCTGCTGCTGCTGTTGCTGCTGCTGCTGCTGCTGCTGCTGCTTACCATGTATTTCAGCAAGCTCTGTAGAAGCACGCCCGGACTCCCTCTTTCCTCCCCCGCCTCTCCTCCCCCTCCCCCTCCCCCTCCCTCCGCC
>Ga0307968_1001560_pt1 | contig 18783 bp, 17 predicted proteins | sample OrgLakmetagen650_FD_201834 | JGI IMG/M metagenome (GOLD analysis project Ga0307968, IMG submission 201834) | Saline water microbial communities from Organic Lake, Antarctica - #650 | ecosystem: Environmental > Aquatic > Non-marine Saline and Alkaline > Saline | place: Antarctica: Organic Lake...
TATGCTATAGCTCAACTGCCCTCGCTGGCGGATATAGCTGTGTAATCCCCCCCCCCCCCCTTATTAAACTATTCCAGTATTCAGTTTGGGGTGCAGTCAAAAGTTCGGGTTCGCAAACTTTCACGCATTTTAACGAACCCTAAAAATGCCGTTCACGAGCTATAAAAGTTCGCAAAGATGTATATAGTTACCGCCAAATTGCCCTTATTTTGAAATTTTGGATCCAGATTTGGTCAAAAATGCAGGAAATAGCCTTAGATGGACTTCACACGTTCTGATTGTTTGTAAAGATTGAATATAATATGTATGTAATACATATAAGACAATTTAAGCATGTCTTAGATGAGTATGAGTATGAGTTTTCTTTCTGAGCTTATGGATTAATTTGTGGCTGGCCGAGACCAGTCAGCAGCCGATCAGCCAAACAACCTGGCTGAAGGTCACCCCCCATTGTAACCATTGTAACCATTGGATGAATATGGAAACCAGCAAAATCAAAATTGCACATCGATCTGCTCGAACAGTTTGAGGTTTCTAGAACTTTCGCATACTTTGTCAAACCTTTGCTCCCAAAAAATCAAACTAAACTACCCTGAATTGTTCAGTGCCTGCTTTCTTGCCACATGGATTATTTATTTTGACCAATGTGCAAGAAGGTCAATGCATTCCACTAGCTACCGATTTGAGAGATCATTCCGTCTTCATCGTCCAGTAAATCTTTATGTGGGTAGCCTTGGAACAAAGAAACAGGAAGAGGGGCACCCCGTACAACCTGAATTGGAACAGAAAGGCAGTTAAGTCCAAATTAGTAAGTGCATTTAACCTCATTCACAACCAAAGCTATGAAAATGCTGTGAACAGACAGACAGAAGGAAAAACAGAGCCCAGCTGCAAAGTAAGGTTATTCCATATTACCTTGGCACGGATCTTTTGCACTCTCTCCACAAAATTGGTCCGCAAGCGTGATTCCGATAGCTGATCCACGTATATAGGCACTTCTAACCTGGGTTGCTCCTTGAATGTTGCTCCTGTGTGGGACGAATGAAAGCGAGGTTTAATCTGTGTTATGCTTCCACGGCACACCATCTGTTTGATCAGAAGAACTTGCCGATTCCGTGTCAGGACAATTTAAATCAGCAGACAGGTGTCGCTACAAGGGTAGGAGCATGGTGCTTAAGAACAGTAAAGGTTATGTTAGCAGGATCAGAGTGTTTCTGCAATGTGGATTCCTTGATACAAATGAAAAAGTATAAGTGGTTGCTTGCTTGTGGGATTTAACGGGCTCTCATCACTTCTTCGTGTCAGTCATGATGTACACATTCCAACTCACGGCCACGGTTTCCATTAGCTCTAGCATGGCCACTGGCAGTGTCGCTTGCGTTACTGCAATGTATGATTTACCGCAGTTGGTATCATGCCTCCACAGCACACATTCACTGGACACATGCAAGCAAATGAATACGCACCTGGCACAGTGTTGGATACAAAATGGTGCATGCCTGTGGGCTGGAGGACTTGTGAATGCAAGGGTGACAAGGAGGTGCTCGTCCCCCTAGCAGGAGGTCCAAATTGATAAGTGGTACGTTTACCATTACTTATGAGCCCTGGAGTTCCAGCTACACTGTATTTGTGAGTGAGCCCTCTCGCCAAGGTGCCGGAACGGCTGGCAGGTTGTTGCCTGCTGCTGCTTTCATTCTGGGCAATCGAGCTGGGCACGTTTAAACAAGCACCTGGATAGATGTTGCCCCAGTGTGGGAGCAAGGGAGGTTGAAGCGGAACAGCACCTGCAGTGTATGATGCCGCGTAAAGAAAGATGTTGTTCTGGGATCTGCACCACCCAATAAACGCAGAGAGCCAATCGACACCTCACTCGAAGAATGACAAGGGGAAGAGCTGTTTCATGTGGCACGCCTAAATTTATTTGGCAACATGCGATAAATTGCAAGCTTTCACAATTTCTTTTAAACGCAGCTTGGGCAGACAAGAGGCGAGAGTTGGGACACAGTCCTTCCTTTCAATTCATTTTGTGACCTATTGCGTGCCGATGGTTGTTGTTTTGTTCATCCTTTAGGCTAGCAAAGGCTAATTTGCATATACACCATGTATTGCGCAAAATGTTTCGGTCGATGTTATCCCTTCAGAAGTACTTGGGGGTGAGTCTCAACGGAGCCAGCCAAATATTTGGATCTAATTCCTAGCCTGGAAACTGTTGTGGCCAAAGGTGCTTCTAGTAGAGATGTGTGCTGCGTACCTTTTGTACATGTACCTATTTTGTTTGTGTGTTTACATGTTGTGTGTGCACAAGTTTTTTTCATGCTGGAGGCCTTCGGCTTTGCCCAGGTAACTGTGGGTCTCAGGAAGCATCAGTATTGGAAAAGAAACTGACTAAAATGACCACAACGCACTTGAAGCACCGGCCAGCTTTGGAGGACTAGAAGAGTGGTGGACTTTTGCGGAGGAATGGAGTGCAGGATGGGCCTTGGTGGAGGAATTATGCAAAGGGAAAGGAGGTGGGGGAGTGGTGCCTAGTCCCACAGCGGAGGTTAAAATCCGCTTATCGGGGGAAGTGAAGGGCCGAGACAACGCCATCTGAGAGCTGGCGCGAGCCGTGGCTGCGTGCGTGTATGTGTGTGTGTGAACATGTCTGTATGACCAGATGTGTGAGCATAAGGAACTCCTCCTATCGTTGCTCAGCACGTCTGCTGTATACTTGCATGCTCAGGTGTGCGCAGCAAAAAGAGTAAGATTATGGTGCTGAGCAAAAATAAAAAAGCTCAAACACAAGCAGAAAAACTGTTTAGAAAACAGCATATTAAATGCTTGACACCAGGCGGACAAAAAGCAAAGCCAAATCACGTAGGGAACAGCAAAGGTCGAGTGCTTGAAATCAAGCAAAAGAAAGGCACGGCTAAAAGGTGTGCCTTACCCTGGTTGCGTGCTTTCTCCTGTGGAAGAACTAGCCAATGTGATACGCGCGGATGGCAGGAGTCACTCTGCCCGGTACCGTCACTGACGGCAAGAGGATTGAAATTTGGCAAAACTGCTGGCATTCCATCGTACACCACCTCATCATCATCGCCAGCATCACTGGCGTCACCCTCTAGGAGTTGCTGCAGCTGCTGAGCTGGAGATGAGGGGGAGGGGGGAGGGAAATGGTCAATGTGCTTCGGTAGCTCTGAGGGTGAAGGGGAGTGCAACTTGTTGAGCCTGGCTGCAACTAGGTTTTGGGACAGGGGCGTGCAGCATGCTAAGGGAAGGCTGTTTGGATCTGGGCTGCCCTCGGGGCTGCTGAGAGGGAGGGCACTGGGAGAGGTTGGTAAGAGGCTGGTGGGCGTTCGGTGGGCTTTGCTTGTGTGTATTGGTACGCGCCTTTATGTGTGTGTGTGAATGTATGTGTGTGTCAGAGAGAGAGAGGCGAATTATCCTCATGGGTTCTCAATCTTGGCAATTTATGCGCAATAACAGTGGTCAAACATGCAATAGTTCAGCGGGTGACATTGTGTAGTACGGTTGTCCAAAAATCCAAAACTGGATCTGCAGGGAGAACAAACTTGTCCACGCATCACGCACCTGAACTCCACAGAGCTTTGCCGCCTGCTCCTTGATTTGCTTGTGTGCGTGTTGCCAGACTGGTCAACATACAGATGTTTTGGAATCTCCTCAGTTTCTGAAATGTAACGCAAGCCTTGTGCAGACAGTCCCTTCCCCTCAAAATGGTTGCCTCTGTTGCCTGGAAATTTTTATGTGCCATGATTAAAATTAAAGAGCAACATAAATAAATTGGTCAGAGCAGCAAGGCAATTATATCCTAAAATGCAAACTGAAGTTGACTGCGCAACTGAATTGATACTTAAGTCCAGCATCAAATTAACAGGAACAACACTTGCATTGAAGTGGTAATTGGAAGAACACTCATCATACCAAACAGGCACTGTGCAATCCACATTGGATCCGCCCACCTTTTCCAGTTCCAAGTCCATGCTCCCCATTTGCCTCCTCTTTGGGAGCAGACTTATGGTAAGAGTACCTATGAGGCAAGTGACTGCTTTGTGGCAATATAAGGTCACTGAGAGTGCTGCCCTCGCCGAATAGCGTGCCACCCTCTCCAGGGATTGGCTCGTAGCTTTCCAGGAGTTGAGTGGCACTGAAAACGTTTTGGCTGCCAGGTTCCTTCTTCTGTGAGTGATCAATTTATGCACGCAGCACTTTTGACTAATGCTGCTGCTCAAGATTTGTTTGTGCAAAGTGAACATTTTGGCAATTAATGTCCAAGACGTCTCTCTCACTGCTTGCCATAAGCCTTTGGTTCTAACTGTTCCTCTATGTGGTAAGGCAGCCAGATTAAGTGCTTCAAATTCAGGTCAGGGTGCTTTCTCCCTTTCTGTGCAAGTAAAAGGTTTACTCAAATTGGAAATAACAAAAAATCTCCGTCACCAGTCTGAATGCAACTGCTTGCAATCACAGGTTTAGTTGAAAATACGTACAGCATATAAGATACGACATACATCAGGTTGGCCAAAACCCTATATTGACACCGTATATGACCGTATACTATTATAATATTGGTGATTGCCCTGCCAAAATCACCGTATGTACACCGTATATATATGGTTATAGCCAACACTCTTTGTGCACAAGTCAGCGGCCTGTGATCTAGATTTTTTCCTTTTCAGGGGAAACAACAGGAAAGCTAAACAACTCTAAGCAACTGTTTCACGTCCACGTTTGGCAATGCACCAACCTGTCCTTTGTGATGGAGCTGTGTGTGGATGTCATCCTGAATGGGGCTTGAATTAAAAGAGCGAGAGAGTGGAACGAAGGAGTGGGAGTGCCGGAGATGAGAGGCTGAGGACTGTGGAGCAGTATGCCGCAGGCACATGGATTGAGAAAGTGGCAGGGAGCCGTGCTGGGGGGCATTCCTGTTAGGTCTTAGTGTCCCATCTGAAGACTCAAAAGGAGGGGAACCGGGAGTGGAGGGTGTTGTTTGTGGGCTGTGCTGTCCAGTGGCATGCTGGTGGAGGTGAGATGAGGTGCGTTGAGGAGGCAGTAGGTGGAGTAAAATCTGCAGACCATGATTTTGCACACACACAAACGGTAAAACGGGAGTGAAGACTCAGATGCCGGACGTTACATGTCTTGTGTTTGAACTCTACTGGCAGCGTAATGGAGGTTTGCATGGAGCTGCTTTGGTTTCCCAAGGTGTGATTACCTAGCATACAAGAATGATGTGCACATGCCTGCAGCAGTACAGCAGACAAAAAAGGTACGAGGTGTCAGGACGTATTAGGCATTAGGTAACATTCCATGTATCAGGCATCAGGCGTCTGGCTGTGGGCGCTTAACATGCGCTTAAAGGAACTAAATTGTCCTCCAATCCATAAGTGCAGCGCCTGTAAAAGCCATCCAACTTCCAAAAGGCCATCAACTCTGAGCTGTACCAATGCACACACAACGCGAGGTACACACATTCACACAAACACATACAACACACGCTTGTCTGAGCTATTCGATGTACACCTGGTCATAGTTCTCTACAGGCCGAGTGATGTGCGGCGGATGCTCTAAGAGGCTTCCAACAAGCAAAGCGCCGGGCCCTTCTTTCTCTGGACCTGGCAAATGTTGCTCCGAAAGCCTGGGGGTCTCTGTCATTGGCATGCGGGCCTGTGAGGAGCCCAGTAATTGGGAGAATGCAACATGACATGTGAAAGTTAATCCAATATAATGTTGACTATAAGGCACACGATATGTTTACACAAAACAGGTCTTTAGCTGTGTGCGTGCGTGCGTGTAAGGTATGCCTGTCTCTGTGTTTGTGTGTTGTGTGTGAGTGTGTCTCTGTGTGTGTGTGTGTGTGTAAGTGCAGCAGCAAACTGCCTCATTTGTGCCCTGCTGTATACTATGCACACAGCACAACATAATATAAATAAAGAAATTTGTAGCTGAGTGTGTTGAAGATGCAGCAGGGCTGAAGTATTTGTGCCCTTCTATTTCTAAACAGCAGCAAAAACATGATCAGACTCTGCTGCTGAATAGGGGAAGACCATGCTTCTGCGTGAGCATATCGATGGGGAGAAGGCTTTACTAATTAACTATTTATTGTGGGTGTAGCCTCTCTTAGATTGTTTGGTTCAAATTTACTGGAACCTATAACAAGAAACAAGAGCGGCCATTTCTCAGGTGTTCCTCATGATGCATTACTTCATTAATTCATTACATTTTGAGGAAAGTCATTTGAAGTTAATCCTCCTCCTTATGCTTCAAGTCTGTACCTGCTCAGCCGTATCTCCAGCAGGATCCTCAGGCTGAGCAGGCAGAGTTGTCGCAGTATACTTGCACCCTGCCAGCCCATTTGTTTGTGCGCCCTTCCATGGATGACTGGGCTGGTTGATTTGGAGGGCACCTGAACAACAATTACAGTGCAAAAATCCCGCTGTGTTGCTTATGTGTGTGTGTGTGTGCGTGCCTCTATGCCTAAACATGCATCTACACGTGTTTGTGTGGTGAGCATTTGCGTGCACTAATGTGTGTTTCATATTTCATATAAGAAGATGCATTTGAATATTTGGATACCCACCCAGTGGCCTTATAGCTGGAGTTTGCAAGCATTGCAGGTTTGCTTCTCAAAGGTTCTCAAACCACGTATCAATATCCCTCGCACACCACACATATCAAGGCCAAAATGCCAGAGGCAGGGGTGCGCAAGGCTTCACGTGCCTGGGGCCAGCTTGTGTCCTCCAGGAACACGCAGTAATGCTCCTGAGGACGGCCTTAAGCCTGTGCTGGATGAAGTGATCCTTGGTGAGGCGGCAGTGGATTGAAGAGTGGGGGAGGAGGGCCTTGAGTGGGAAGGGGAAATGATAAGGTCCAGGAGAGGAAGCGAGCGGTTGACTGGGTTTTGGAAGAGGTCTTGCTGGGGTTCTTGTGCCTGTGACGGCTGCTGAGTCGTCTCACCCAACTGCGCAGGTTGTGCTGCCTGCTGCTGCTGAGCTGGATCAGGCGGCAACGCAGGTCGTGGTACACCTTGCTGGTTTGCATCTTGCACTTGCTGTGCTGCCATTTGTGCTTGCTCCAGCGCCTCCCCTTGGCCTCCTTCCCTCCCTTGATGTTGAACTGGCCGTGCCTCAGATCGGTAGCTCTGGGATGATGCTTCTCTGCAATCCTGCCCCTTTGACTCTTGCTGCTGCTGCTGCTGCTGCTCTTGCTTCCCAGGTGCCTGGTCCCGGTGCTGCTGTTGCCCGAGACCCAGCCCCTCTCCAGTTTCATTAGCAGCTTTCTCTCCTTGCTGCTGTTGCTTCTTCTGCTGCTTCTGTCGCTGCTGCCTTATTTGTTGCTGCACCACAGCATGGGAGCAATTTTCTTGGGCCTGTTTGACCTGCCGCTGCAGCATTTGCAACAACTCCTGTTGCCGCTGCTGCTTTTGCTGCTTTCTGCAATCCTGTGCCTGTGCCTGCTGCTGCGTTTGCGCCTTTAATTGCTCGTGCAACTGCTGCTGCTTTGCCTGTTGCTGCTGGAAATAAACTAGAAGGTCCTTGGTGTTGAGTGCAGGGGTAGGAAGGTGGGTGGGAGCAGCATGTAGGAACATGGGTTGACGAGGAGGAGCAGTTAGAGGATTTCGCGGGTCAAAGGGTTCTGGAAGCTTTGCCTGCAAATCCCATAGGCTGAGCAGCTCATCTGCGACACCCGGCTCTTTTTTTATTGAGAAATCTACTTGCTGCTGCTGCTGCTGTGCTTCAAGCTTGTGTGTGCGTGTGGTGGGAGCAGCTTGTGCCGGATGATCCTGGCTGATCCCACCACCTGGTGTTGACCTGAAATCAAATTGCCTAAGTGCAAGGGCTGCTTGCCGCCTTTGATGGGCTGCAGATGAGCTTGTCCTTTGAGCTGCTGGAGTTGATGCTGGTGGTGCTGTTGCTGATGATAGTGCTTGAGATTCTCTTTTACCCGGAAGCAATCGAGTAGGAGAAACCACTTCCAAAGCTGCGTCGGCATGGCGCTCCACCCTTATGCTTCTGAAAGAAAACAAACGTGTGTGTGTGTTAGTGTGAGAGTGTGTGTGTGTGTGTGCGTGCACGTGCGTGTGTGTATGTGCGTGTGTGTGCGTGTGTGTATGAGTGTATGTGTGTGTATGTGTGTATGTGCGTGCGTGCATGCGTATGTGTGTGTGCATGCGTGTGTGTGTTAATCAAATAAGCAGCGAGACGTGCCTGCAAGAGCGCTCAGCGCAAGCAGCGCGCTGTTCAGAAGTCATGAAGTTGATCCGCTACAGACAGGTCCAAGTTAAAAGTGCTGCCACAATGTGCAGAGTTGAAGTTTAATTCATTGTTAAAGTCTCCTGCCAATTAGTGCGCAGCTACTCATACAAAAGTTTACAATGGACTCCAATCCTTAGAATATGACATAATTTCCATTATGTCATATACCTACAATAAAATGATACAAGAATGAATTTATTTAATCACCGGGGGATTTGAATTACCATGTGAGCATGTCTCTCACATCAGGACTCGGGTAGCACGCAAGCAACGCAACCAAACAAAGTCCTCCCCTCTTTTGCACCCGTGCCTTGTTTCACACGCGCGGACTCTCTTGCACATCAATTTGTTGTGTATCCTTGACTACAGGGGGGGAGGCTGCAGCAAAGAAGACCCATGGGATGAAGGAATAGATGACATCATGGTACGTACGTGTCCGTGCCTGACTCTAGCTTTGGAAGTCTAGCTTGGTCGTGCTTGCCAAATCAATCATTAGCCTGTTTCGTAAGGCATTTGTGATTGCAGGCTTGTATTAGTAAGCACAGTTAGTTGTCAATTCTTGCCTGCTGTCTCTAATACAATACTGAAGACGGAGTTAGGCTTTGTGTGAGTTGGTTCACTCAGTGCATGGGACCACTTGCAGGCATTCCCAGTACCCCTGCCCCGAATTCGACACTGCAGCATTGTTGTAACATTTAAATAGCCCTATATCCTGGTTAATTTCTGGTTTAAATGCCCTGCGTCTTTACATCTTTTCACCCATTGCGTTTGCTATGACATTTGCTGTGGCCAAACAGGGCCCCAAACCAGAAGTAGGGAACCTAGTGCAACGTCCGGGCAGCAACACCCAAAAAGGTAGGAGGAACTTACGGCACCTTCTCGACTGTTTTGTGGAAGACGGACAAAATAAAGTTGTGATTATGCAACACAGAGTCAACATAAGAAGGTCTAGGCAAAAATATATAGTACCTTCACGTTCTAGCGCGAGCACTATTATAGTATCACATGGAGGCTGCTACAAACTGCAGAAACAAAGCAGCTGTTTAGCTTACGTGCAGGAGAGGGTCCCATCCGCTTGGCCTCCCAGATCCCCACACGGTTCACACCCTACAAGTCAGCTCCCAGGGGAGCTGGAGAGCCTCCCTTCAAGCGCTTGGTGCTCATCTCCTCAAGGGTGCATGAGTGCCTACAGGTAGTACACAAGTGTGGAACGCGACCACTCCTCAAAAGGAGTTGCAGATGGTGACATTGCTTCACGCATTAGTGGATGTGGAGGAAGGATACACATAACGGACTGTACAGCAGTGTGAAAGAGCAATTTGGGCCAAGTCTTTCGGCAAGAAAAGACATTGACTTGCTTTTGTTAACTTTTGAGTAGAAACTGGAGTGACTGACTAAACAAAAGCCGGATGGATATGGAAAAACAAATGACCTTGCGCAAGATGTTTGTGCACATCTTATTTCTGTACGCTTTGCCTAATCAGGCATAGCTGAAAATGGAAGTTCAGCGGTGAGCTTGCAGCAAAATAATAAGACTATAACAACCACGGCCTGCACGTCCTCTTGCTGTTCGTTTTTTCCATTGTCAAGCCATTGTGATAGCCAAAATTCAGACAAGCAAGGGTGTCCCGTGTTAGGAGTAGCAAGGTGATTGCGTGAGTAGGTGTGGGCTTTAGCGTGAGATTTGGAAAAGAGGAGCAGGACATCAGGACGTCCACCAGACTTATATAGATCACCCAGTTTGCAGGTATCTTGCACGCCGTGCTTTTTATTGCTGTCTTTATTTGCATAATGCTTACCCAGCCCCAGTAATTCCATCATTTAATCCAGGTGGCAGAGCAAGTACTTCCCAGTGTTGCTGTTGTGGTGTACGATTGGAGGGTGTACACACTGCAAGAGCTGGTGCGTGCCATAAAAAAGGTCCTTGGAGGCAACAAAGTGTTGTCCATTGCTGTGGTGGCCCCAGGCAGCACGCCAGGCTGTGTAGGTGAGTGAATTGCTCTTGCATTGTTTTGTTGTGTGTATGTGTCTGTGTGTGCCCTTGCTCTGCCTCTAAACCTTATACTGTTTCATCTTCATACGTGTGCACTGATTTGTGCAAGGAGTGTGATCCTCCTGGTGCCTCCATGCCTTCCAAAGCTCATTTCTTTCAATTTTGTGTGTATTGCCTCTTTTGGGGGGAAACTTTGAAGGGGCAGGCCTGTAGAATGTAGAGTTTCAGTTTGAGCAGTTTTGTCGCAATTGTAGCCTGGGTTTTAAAACAACAATGGCCAACAAAGAGCTCTTGCTGCCATTAACACAGACTCACAACTTTAAGAAATTTATCGAAGTGCAGTTGCTTTTGATCTATCACCTGTACGTAAAACACGAGGCACTAATTGAATAGCACCTGCACGACGTCTAGGTGAAATCTCTACTCTAGGTGTAGCATTATCTAGTGCTGTTTCAAAAACCTCCACAGATTTACTTAGTTCCCTTCCCACCCTCGATGGCAAATAATATGCAGGACTTCTCGAGGGTTGCAGCACCAGTGTCGAAAAGCTAGAGCCTGTTGTTAGCCAGGCTGAAGGTGGGTGCTGTGTGCGCCATAAAGCGTAGCGCTCCTAGTTCTGTGTTGCAAATAGCTCCAGCATTATTGGTCATTGGATTGCATCGCAAGACGCTGAGCTTGAGTTTATAAAAACTCGAGTTGACACAGGCAAGTATTCAGCTGTAGTTCTGTGTACATTCAGCCATTTCGATGGTACCCAACTCATTTTTCAATGACACACGCACGGCTGTCCCCTATAGGTGCAGGTGGCCAAAGCCCCACACCAAGCCACCCCCTAGCAGCTAATGCCACAGAGCTGGCCCAGTTTTGGCGTGTGCTAGCAAGCTGCGTGACAAAAAGTGAGAAAGGAGAAGGCCGGCGTGTGGACCTATTGGGCTGCAGGTATTGGCATTCTCCGCAATCATGGTTGCAGGAATTGTTGCTGCCCGGTACACCGCCATCAACACAAATACACACATTTTCATAAAAGTATTGTATTCTCACCAAACCACTTGTAGACAAGAGGAGATTCCAGAGGAGGGGGCAGCTTTATTGAGGGTGAGTAACCCTTTGCCGTTGCAGATTGCAGAGCTGAGGAAGCCACGTGTCGCATATTGTACAGCAAAGGTGACTGCTATTGTAGGAATAGGACACGCTTCCAGTTGGGTTTGAGAGCTGAACTTAAGCTTTTTCTCTGTTTCTCATTATTGTGCAATACTACTTAATCAAATATGAGACCATCATTTTGTCAATTCATTTGCAGGTGCTTACACGCTTGACTTCGGTGCCCTTTGCCGCTGCTGATGATGCTCAAGACGGCTTCCAGTTAGCCACTTGTTTTGAGCATTCCAATTCACAGCACCTGTCATTGCAGAGGTCTGCTGTGAAGGCTCTGGGCCTCTATTTTGACAAGTATGTGGCTGGCTGGGTATGCAGGATTGGAATTGCAGTCTTAGAAGTAGGTGTGAGCAAGTGGTGGGCAAAGCTTTAAAAGGATTTGAAGCCGAGTGAAGTTTTTGCTCTGGCCTGCTTTGCACGTACCGGTAGTGCAACTGCAACCAAAACATTGCTGCTAACGTAGCCTCGGGTGTCACTTTGTACAGTTTTGACAATTAATGTTGTTCATTGGATAGCGTCTGATCGAGGTCAAGATTGGGCTTTTGCAGGTCCAAGCTTTTAGGGCTACCGGCTGTAGAGACTGGGCGGGAGCTGGTGGGAAGAGCTGCTACAGCAGGTGTCCAGCCTGACAGGGACATCTTCATCCGGTTTGCAGAGCAGATTGAGAAGATCAAGATTCCGCTGCCACGAATCTTCCAAAGGTGGGCGCAGTTTCTATACAGCACAGCTGCTTGCAGGATGGCTGGTAGTTTAATTGCCTCAAGCTGCTTGCGAGTGCACGTGCCATACACTATGATGATTGTAATGCAAGCCCACGTCAGTTGTACACTAAGAGAAATCATATTCCAGCATCTCTAACCTATGAACTTTACTGTGTACAGATTTGACGTCAGCCGCACAGGCTTCCTCACCACAGGGGAAGTTAGCAACCTGGTGCGTGCGGTGTGTCCAAATGCCAGCCAGGTTGACGTGGAGCATGTGGCCTCCATGCTCGACTTGGATGGCAATCAAGGGGTGACACTGGCCGAGCTGCAGCTGTCATTGGAGCAGGACAGTAAAATTGAGAAAGCGGTAGGTGCCTGTGCTGGATGTGCTACAAAGGGTCGATGTATCTTGAGGGATGTGCTCACTGTGAATCATACGGTGCACCGCTGGCTTTGCTTATATAACTTTTGTTACCTTGCTCTTAACTTAAATAATCACTGAATCTAAGTGGGTGGCAGGGGTGAGGAAAACAAAGGCTCATTTCCTTGGGTTGTAAATCTCCAGCAAGACATGTCTCTCAGCTACCTCTTCTCATTATACCCCACTGGATGTTTGCAACACTGGACGTTGCTGTACCAGTTTAATTGCTTAATTGGTATGTTAGATGTTGTATAAAACTTACATACCCACAACAACTTCGTGCTCACTCTTTGTACTGTAGGTTCAGGAGGGGAGAGACGTTTTGAACTTCATGCCTGCCCTTTGTAGCTACTTGACAGAGAACGAGGACAGGTATGTGCGTAGGGTGCCGGTGGTGTGCTTTTGCTTATCACATGCACGTCAGCAAAATGCATCTTCGGTTTCAAAGTATTGAACGACTTGCATGTACCCCACCCCCTGACAGAAGTTAGACAAAAATGAACGAGCACAGGTAGGATGCGCCATAAGCTGTCTCGCAGGGGCCTTTGAGATTTGTCACACCCACATGTCTGTTCCACACATTTGCTTTTGTTTTAATTTATATGCTCTATCAAATCTGCTGTTCAAAGGATGCAGCTTCTTGTTTGGTGAATGGGCAGCTCCAAATAGATCTATAGGGACTAAAACTTACTGCATCTCTGTCCGGTAATGCTTTGTTTTCAGTTTCAGGCATTACTTCAAGATTGCCGACACCTCAGGGGATGGGTCTTTGGACCACAAGGAGCTGGTTGGCATGGTAAACAACATCCCTGGCTTGGACACGCGCGAGCGGTGAGCATGCCATGACCTTCTCCAGAACAAGGCTGAACAAGTCAAATTCTGTGGTGGTTTACATTCCTGGGTTGGTGGCTTTGTGCGGACACATGCACACACACATGACACCCCCTTTTTTGTGACATCTCCAAATCATTACAGCCAAAATCTGGATACATAACATGCCCTTGTTGCCCATCCCCTTACTCACAGTAAGTACCTGGTCAGCTACTTTTATCAGCTGGGCGGGAAGCTTGATTTTGACAAGATGCTCCACGCCATTCAAACATTCGGATTTAGACTTCCGGAAAGGTCTGGCCTGCAAAACCTAGGAGAGCTGAGCGCTACTTCAGGTCAGAGGCAGCAGAGACCACATCCACAGCAGCATAGTATGCAGCAACCATTGGGCCAGCAGCAGCAGCAGCAGCAATATCTGGATCCACAGCAGCATAGTATGCAGCAACCGTTCGGCCAGCAGCAGCAGCAGCAGCAGCCACAGCAGCAACAACATCTGGATCCAGAACAGTCTAGCCTGCAGCAACCGTTTGTCCAGCAGCAGCAGCAGCAGCAGCAGCAGCAGCAGCCGTCGCAGCAGCAACAACATCTGGATCCAGAACAGTCTAGCCTGCAGCAACCGTTTGTCCAGCAGCAGCAGCAGCAGCAGCAGCAGCAACAACATCTGGATCCAGAACAGTCTAGCCTGCAGCAACCGTTCGTCCAGCAGCAGCAGCAGCAGCAGCAGCATTCGCCGTCGCAGCAGCAACAACATCTGGATCCAGAACAGTCTAGCCTGCAGCAACCGTTCGTCCAACAACAGCAGCAGCAGCAGCAGCAGCAGCAGCAGCAACAACATCTGGATCCAGAACAGTCTAGCCTGCAGCAACCTTTTAGCCAGCAGCAGCAGCAGCAGCAGCAACAACAACAGCGACCGTTAGGCCAGCAGCAGCAGCAACAACAACATCTGAATCTGAAGCTTCCTAGCAAACCTCATCTGTTAGACCAACAACAGCACCAGCAGCAACAGCAACCGCTAGACCAACAGCAGCAACAAGCTGCACAGCAGGAGCAAGGGTTACAGAATCAGGCTGCAAGAGTGCCGGAGCAGGCTGTCAGCGCCTTGCAGTCAGCAGTAGCGCCAACACAGAGTGTCGTTCAGCAGCAGGCTGCGCATCTCCAAGATTTGGGGGGACAAGTTGCAAGGATGCCAGATGAGGGTATAAGTGGATTGCAAGCAGCAGCAGCGCCAACACAGGGTGCCTTGCAGCAGCAAGCTGCACATGTCCAAAATAGCTTACCCGAAGCGAATTTAAAACCTGGTCTGAGGCAAGGCTTGAAGGGTTTATTTGGCAGTAAGCAGCAGCCACCACAAACCACTTCTTTGCCTCAGCCTTCACCGCACCAGCAGCAGCCTTCACAGCAGCCACAAAACAGGCTTGGTGGACTAATGAGTTTTGGCAAGAAGCAGCTGTCTCCTCCTTCTGCACAAGGACAAATAGCTCAGGGAGCAGGGGCTTAGTGTTTTCATGTCTTGCTTTGTTTTAAGGGTGGTTACATTGGTTAGGGAAGATATTTGAATTTATTCCGCACACACTTAATCTATAGAAAGGTTGACCTTGATTAAAAAAATACAACATGAAGTGATGCTTTGGAGCATCAGGAAAAAGGTTGTCTGTATCCAAATCAGTGTTACGTGTCCTTACCAGCGTGGCACTTGGGAATTTTACGTCACACACAAAGCGATAATGCTCTTGGCGGGACGAGCCCCAAAAATGCCTAGGATGCAGTGGCTTGACGAGAGCCCTGCAAAGATGAGACACTACTAGCTAGACCCCATAACAAGTAGCTGAAAGCTGTGAATTAAGATCTCTGGATGAATTACACCTCAAGGTGCAAGCCTCCCCACTTCTTGGACTTGGGCATGAGTGTTAACACATTCACACAAACTCCAATGCATGAGTGGCAACACAATTCACACACACTTTAATCCGAAGGTCCTTGTCTCCAACTACCATGTGCAAGCTGTCAACTAGTCAGCTGCTAAACTTGTCCAAACCAGACGTGCCCTTTCCAGTACCACCACCATCTATCATCAGCCATCAGGGATTGGTCTCAGCCTGCATACCTCCTGATCCCCATGGGTTTGTTTTTCCCATGGTGGAGTCCGATGGTGCTCGTTACCAAAGTGGCGCTTGCTTCTCTTCAGCTTCTGAAGCCATCTACGCAAAGCGCTAGCCTCCGATCTCCAACATCCCTCCTTTAACTCAACGCCATCGTGGTAGGTGACCTAAACAGCAAGAAGGCCATCGGTAGCTGCCCTACTACAAGCCTGGTGGCCTGTGGTTAAGCCAGTCTTTTTGGGTTATCCGCCAAGTAAAGTGGGATTTTGCTGTCTGGTAGTATTCATCCATGAAAAGGAGGCTGTAATCGCCGCTTGCATATTAAGTTAGGAGTGTGGCATGGCTCAGGCTTTTTGCCTTGGTAACTTGTACAACAGGAGCAATTTTAGCCCAAGAGGAGTTCGGCTTCTCCTTGCATAAGAAGGTCAATCCAGTTAGTAAGCAGGCACTTTAATATTAAGATGTGCCACTCAACTTGTCCTAATGAGTATATGAGACGCTTGTTTCACATGAGAAAATTCCAAATTGCAAGATGAATCAGATGGCACTAAATATAGAAACTGGCTACATTCCTCTTTACTTGACAAAAGTGCATTTAGCGAATGTATTAAAACTCTGAGCAACAACAAATCCCCAGGACCTAATAATGGTATTGTAAATGAGCTTCTACGTATGCTACCCACAGAAATCCAGGATACCATACACATGCTTTTCATTATTATGTGGGCAACTGGCTTCACGCCAAAAGCTTGGAAAATCAGCAATACTCTACTAAAACCAAAGAAATTACACGGAGGTATCTTCTGCTTAAACGGAGGCATCTCCTTAAGCGGAGGCATCTTCTACTTAATCTCCTTATCTCCTTATCTCCTTATCTCCTTAAACGGAGGCATCTTCTGCTTAAACAGAGGCATCTACTACTTCCTTCTTCCTACCTTCCTTCTACCTTCCTTCTACCTTCCTTCTACCTTTCCTTCTACCTTCCTACTACCTTCCTTCTACCTTCTTCCTACCTTCCTTCTACCTACCTCCTTATCTCCTTAAACGGAGGCATCTTCTGCTTAAACGGAGGCATCTCCTTAAACGGAGGCATCTCCTATCGCCCAATTGGCTTAGCAAATACCCTCTACAAACTATGGACGCGTCTCATCACAAACACTCTCTACGAATAGATAATCTCTATGCAGAAGCAAACTCCATACTCAGCACCACACAAGCTGGCTTTCGCAAACAAAAGAAAAATCATTCACCAGCTCGAAAACGTGATTATGGCACTAGAAGATGCCAAACTCTTTCACAAAGACATCTATGCCCTTATTGTGGACTTCATCTCAGCTTTCAATACCACTGGCCATGATCGCATGCTCTGGATGATGTATGACCTCGGTTTCCCAACTGACGCCATAGATGCTGTCAAAAATCTCTATGAGAATGCCACCACCCAAGTCAAGCTTCCTTCAGGGTTCTGCACAGGTCAAATACCAGTAGAGAGAGGCACGATCCAGGGAGAGACCCTCTCCCCATTTCTTTTCCTTCTCTATATGGAACCCCTCCTGCTGCGATGGCTGCATGTAGGAGGACGCGGCTACGTCCACACCTGCATCCCCAAAGAAAACGAGCTTCAGACACATCTGGCCAACAACATCAGCAGCGCCTCCTTTGCAGACGACCTCCTCTGCCCCACGGGTAACCTGGAAAACCTAAAAGTTCAAGCTAATAAACTCACCCTTTACTCAAATTGGGCCGGATTGATTATATCTGGCAGTATAACCAAAGTCACGGGTAGCCTAAATGCGTCCCCCTCTAAAGACCGAAATGGCTTAACACCGTCTGAAGCGCTCAAACATCAACTCAGAAACATTATATTGGTTCAAAACCAGGCAACAAAATACATCACACCCAGCTCCCCCTTCCTCTATCTAGGAGTCACACTGACGATGGATCTCAATTGGAAGCACCAGCACAGGCACATGGACGAAAACCTAGAGCAAAAGCTTGACGCCCTTGAAGGCTCTTATGCCTCACCACGGCAAACACTAAGCATAGTATGCACAGCAATCATCCCTAGTCTGGCCTATGCTTTTGCGGTCACACCATGCTCCTACCCAGACCTGGATAATTGGGATGCAATGATTGGAAGGGTGATCAAAAGCAAACACAACTTATGGCGAAGCACACTGACTGCCATGATCCGTGAGGATGTCCATTTTGGATTGGGTGCCCCCTCCATCTACGTGGAATACCACAGGCGCTCAGCAGTAGCACTCGTAACAAGCCTAAAAGACTCCTCTGAACGTCACCAATCTGTGACCATGCATCTCCTGACCCACCAGGTCGCCCAACTCAAGGCCCTTGCCACTACATTCCTTTCCACAAGAGAAGGAACGTTGCTACCAATAAAACGGCAACTCAACCTACACATGCGAGCACGTCAACTCGCTTGCAACCACGCCAGCAAGATCCACTTAGCCTCGAAAGAAAACAGCATGTTTTTAGACAATCTCAAGCTCAGAAGTCATTTCCGCCCGAAAGCCCCCCCCCCAACACTAGCCACCCTCATCAATTGCATTACCAAACTGCTCATGGACCTAGGCATAACTGGTTTCCATGACCTCACATCAGCTAACGAAAAATACATTGTTTCCGGGCGACAACTCAGAAACAAGTACAATCAAGTTTTCAAAAAGCACATCATAGCCCTAAACAGGCTTGATGCCATTGCTAATTTGCCTGGAACACAAGAGCTAAGCCCAACATCAATTGCACAAATAATCGAAGAAAAGGAATCCAAAACAGTTTATCCTGCTTAATTACCGCAAAATAAACAACTCCTCCTTCCTCCTTCACAGGTCTCCTAGACACACACATTAACACATCAGCTCACGAAGAGGTGCCCCCAAATCCCGCAAACACTCAAACTTTGCCCATCTACATAACACCCGCACCACAGCCACGCTCAGCAACACACCACAGGCACCCCACTACAAACAACTTAATCAGAGGCCCATCACCTATACACACAGATCCATCAACATGTAATGGACACCCCAACCATTCCTCTGTTTTTGACATACCCAACTTAGAGCCGCAAACATCCCCTGCCTCCTCTATAATTGCAACCGAACCTCAAACAGAAACTCAAGGTCATGTTGCACTCAACGTACCTACACTTCATTTTAAGAAGAAATTACCCCCCAATATACAGAATCCAATGCTCGACCCAGGAAACGCACAGCACATGGCAACATATCCCGCACTGAGCTTCCCCAAACACAACACTCCCTCGCCACAACGGTGGAAGGGCCTCCACCTTCACCACGAACGGAAACCC
>Ga0307968_1001561_pt1 | contig 18774 bp, 18 predicted proteins | sample OrgLakmetagen650_FD_201834 | JGI IMG/M metagenome (GOLD analysis project Ga0307968, IMG submission 201834) | Saline water microbial communities from Organic Lake, Antarctica - #650 | ecosystem: Environmental > Aquatic > Non-marine Saline and Alkaline > Saline | place: Antarctica: Organic Lake...
CAGCCCAATTAGTGGTAGACTGCTTCACACCTAACGTGCCCTTCAGAAAATGCAAATGAAGCGTAGACAGTGGGCTAGAGAACTCTCTGCCTGCCTGCAAGAATCCAGTACCCCATACTTGACTACGTGTACGAGCTACCCCCTATACATACTCTGGCTACCACCATTGAAAAAAACATTTCAAACATGAGCACGCAGTCCAGCCCAGGTTTTGACCCTTGCTCTGCTTCTTTTATTAAACACGCAGAAAAAACGGTTCGGGATGATCGTGGTAAGAGTCACACTGAAAACGTGTTGCTTCCCCTTCTTATAAAATAAACCCCACTACTAGTAGACGTCCTGCCTTGCGCAGGGTAGAGTAGAAATGCTCAAAGGCGACCTCTCTAAGGAAAAGTTCTGAACTTTCATCGCCGTCTTGCGTCTACATTATTAGGTGACGATTACGGGATGGAAGTCTAGCTTAGCAGCAAGGAGCTGACCGAGCATTCCAGTTCTCGTTGCGCAAAGATATTTGTTTTAAAGCAGTTTCATCTCGTTAAATTGAAGATAAGAGGTAAGTGAAGCTCATTCATTCTGTCATTCTGCCTGTTTCAGTGTGTTCCAGGAACAAATTTGGGGGAAATCAATAAAAGTTGATGAAAGCGGGTGATGAGATTTGGCATCTCGAAGCCAACCCAGCACCTCCCATTGGTTCAGTGTAAATAGGAATCTAGAAGAGACGCACGTGTCCAGGTTCACATTGTTGCTGTTCTAGCCTGAAGGCTGAACATTACTCGAGGCAAAAGCCAAGCATTGCCTCCAGTTCTGCTAGTGCACTCCATCATTTGACAAGGAAGTTAGTGGCTTGGGTGCAGCTATTCCTCATGCTGCATTGACCGGGAAGCAAATACAGCGTAATGCAATTTAGTCATCAGAACAGGTAAAGTGGAAATTTTGACGGAGCAGGTACGGTTAGCATCGTGTATATAGAGAAGGAGGGGCAGATATTGCCAACTGTAACACAGGGTCAAGTCTTTGCATGTCGATGACTAACACAAATGATTTTAGCGACAGAAATATGGACACCCTCACCTTTTTAAGGGCGTACCACCACGTCATGTCCAATCCAATGAAGTAATAAAAGAGGACAGTGAGGGGGACTGTTGCAGCATGCCACAACGAATGGGCATCCACAAGGCCCAAGCCCCAGTCGGGATTTTCCCGATTCTACAATGCAAAGGTCATTGTTAAAGAAATCTGTCTTCTGTACGTATCATTTTGCATACCAGGTAAGCCACCCATGTATACGGGTAGGTGCGCATGCAATGCAAGTCGTTTGCAGAGCACGCTTGCAGTGCGTTACACCTAGTACCGTTTCTGGCCAGAACTGTGATAAGGCTTAACCAAAGGCTCTTTGCACAATCACCTGACATAGTAATATTTACACACATTTGCAAGACAAGATGACGCACACCTACAGTGGCGCTCAGGATCTCAGAAGTGCAAAAAATACACCATTTTTGGGTACTAAGCATACAGACTGCATGATGGTCAATGTTGCTCATGCCGGCCTGCACTCACCGTGTGACCAAACACGGGCGCAAAGTCAAGGAGCTCCAGGAGCACTGCTGCATTCATAGCCAGCAGGAACGCCAACAGGTAGTATCGCCCTGGGTGGGCTTGCTGGCGTGCAGTAGTAAACACCCAAATTACCCAGACAAGGCAGTTAATTATGCCCACCGCTGCACACACCTGCAGTTTGCGTGCATGTTACAATCACATATGCAAGGTTACTCATGACAGCTCCCATACAAATTTTCGTTTGTAATACTTCTCTGGTTTTACGAGGCAGTGATAAGAGCGACCGCTTCAGCCTTGTGTAAGTACTAAGCGTCAATTCATTGGAACCAGGGTAAGGGCATTTGACATGACCGGGCTGCTGGCAGTATTATGAGTAAATAATTACGTAATGTTTGATACACATAATTTCAGAAATTTTGGGCCTTGCACAACTCATATTTTGAACAGCTTGTGAAGCCTGCAGGTCTTGTGTCGGCATCCCTGCCAAAATGCACTTTTTATTCTTCACCTGAGCCTTCGCTGTTACAGATGGGCGACCTAAGGAATCGCATACCCATAGAAGAAGGTTGCGATAAAGAGCAGAGCACACAGAAATGCCCAATAGCTCGCAAAAATGTACTAACTCGGCTGGCCCCACAAAGTCTGAATACCTACTCGCAAATAATCCATGCTTATTAATTGGGCACCTTGCAAAAAGAAGGCCCTACTACCCCCTCGCAACACTTTCGTAACCCTATGATCGATGATATGATTTACAAGATACGACCCAAATGAGGGGTGTATGGCTGTTGCGGCAGTGCATCAAGCAGTCTGCAAAACAACGTCCTGGTTGTTTTCATCATGGGTTTTCAGTCCGTTCTCAATTTCCTGTCATAGCTACAGGGAGGCAATGCAGAGCTTGCAAAAATGATTGGAAGCACCTCCCCCCCACCTTGACATTCCAGTCGTAGTCAAATTTGACGTTTAGCAGGTAGTAAAGATGGCCTGCCAGGCTAGCCACGCTAGCAACGCAGACAAGGGCTATTGACTTCAGGGTACGCAAGTTGAGCGCACGCACCAGGGCAACCGTCAGGCCTGTGGTGTTATTTTTCTACTCACGTTAATGGAATGAAAGCAAATGTGCACAACTGGCTGCTAGTAATGCTTGAACACTAGGTCGATGGAAATTCTCTGTGCATACAGCCTGTCATCATTACAAAATGCACAAGTATTTTTGCATAGAGCATAAAAAGATCACACAGGAACAGAAGCAAATATGGTCGTAAATGAGCTGCATTCACAGAGCCAGGCATTCATTCAACGCTCACCTGCTACTACCACTGCAATGGCAGAGCAGTAGTCCAGCCGTTCTGTGAGGCGTGTATCCCTGGTGTGGAAAATCGCACTCCAAACCCAAGCATTGAGGTGCATTACTGTATATGCGCGCCACAGCCACAAAAAAGGGTAGGCAGCGCGGGAGGAGGCTTTGGGAGGTGGTGCCAGGCTTTCACCACCTGCTGCCGCCAAGGAGCTGCTGGGTTTCTTCAGAGCATTGATCTTGTCCGTGAGGAAGTCAAAGCCGTAAAGGTGAACCACTAGGTTGGCAATGGAGAAGAGCACAGACGCCACTTCTTGCATGCCCAGCACCCTCAAAAAAGGCCATTTCCCGTGGTATTTCATGGGCGGCTTGCCAGCTAAGCGCCTGCGGTGTTCCACATCTGACATGCACAGGTACCTGAAATAGATTGGAAGAGTATTGCAACAAATTGGAAGCAAGTGTTGCAGGTGACGTTGTTTGTGTAAAGAAAGGTCAACTATTGTGCCGGGCTCTCTCTCACTTGCAATCATCTGTGCATCCCCAATTTGTTATTTGGAGAGGGAGGGACACATACGGGCGCGTGGACTCGTCACAAACCAATGCGTGGCGGCACTTGTACGAGTTCTCTACTGACTGTGCACACCCAGTGGTTGTACACAGCTTAAGACAACTTCTGAACACCTTACTCTTGTCCCCCTCACTTGCTGTTGCAACACCTAGAAGCACAGCAATAACGACGAACACTGGGAATTCTCTTTTCATTTTCAAAATTATATAATTTATGAGAAAGTAAATTTCGTCCTCCATCCATTGCACACGCACGCTTAGAGTTTGTTTAGACTCCCAGGTGATTCCTTTTATCTATGCCAATGTCGCATGGAGCACGTGGTATTGGTACCATTTGTAAACTATTTGCATGTGCACAGGTGACCACCTAGAAAGGAGCTTTGGCATGAACAAGCCTTCAAAGAAACTGGGGCTGGATATCATGTGCGTAACGTGTGTGTGTGTGTGGGGGGGGGGGGTATGTGTGTGGTGGGATGTGGGTGTGGGTGTGAATGTGTGTATGTTTGTGTGTGTATGTGTGTGTGCGCATGTGCGGGCGTGCGTCGTGTTCGTGTTGTTTGTTGTGTGTGTTTTGTTTATTGTGTTGCGCTTGTATGCTTGTATGTGTCTTGCCTGACTACAGATACAAGTAATGATGACTGCTCAATTTATATTGAAATGCAGCGATGATCCGCTGAAGGAAGTTGCAAGAAATCTCCTGAATCAAATAAAAAAGGAGCGCCAGGTGGACGCCTTTAATGCCTGGAAGGTAATTTCTGCTTTTTAGTAGCAGTAACCCCCTTCACCTGCTGTCTCAGAAAGTGCCAATCAGCTCCCTGCCATACCTGCATCCTTCTGTGCAGTGCAACTGCAATGGCAAGAAAATTATTGAATAAAACGGGCATCATTATTCTAGGTCACCAATAAGGAGAAGATTGCTAAAATGCCGTTCCTGGCAAAACTTTATAGAAACAGTGCGAGTTAGCATGCTGCAATTTTTCGGAGGAAGAGAGACGCTAGGGGCCATCTTTCCCCAGACATAGGGAAGGAGGTGTATAAAGTAAGGCATGCATTGCAGAACCATCAAACGTATTTCTTCACTTGTCTTCCCCCATTCCAATTTTTTTGCGGGTGTAACTGATATATTGCCCAGGAGCACGCATGTCTGGAGGCAAGCATTAACTCCCTGAGGGCCACTATAGAGCCGTACGAGGTGAGGACTTGAGGCACACAGCCTTTTCAGTATACATGTTTACATATTTTCAGCATCTTACAGTTCTACGCGTTGGCGCTCCTTGCTTATTATTTGGAACAGGTGTTGCTGTAGCTGTACTCCCTGCTGAGTAGGTGTCACATATAAATAATTCCAGCAAGGTTTTACAAAAAAAGGCCTTCAGTCATGAAGTGCGACTGCTAGCCTTCGCAAACTTAGGTGTCACATAAAAAATTCCGTGCTGTGACCGCAGGCCATTCTGAACTCTCCCCCTCAAGACAGGAACAAGGATGACAAACAGAAGATATGTGAACTGCTTGTTGAGGTACGACATTGTAGTTCTGAGGCCGCAGCATTTTGATGACGCATTGTGTAAGGCCGTCTGCTATGTATGCACCGCAGCAACGCTCTCAGCTGTGTTATTTCAATTTTGTGAATTGCAGATGCGGGCTTTTAAGGGCTTTGCCCCTCACATCCTTGAGTTTGTTGCCACCCATTGCCAGCTGCTGGTAGTATGGGACAGCATTGAGCTCCCTAGGACAGGTAGGCTGCTGGACGAATACGGGATACTGGGCGTACAGAAGTACACAAGTGCCAATCTCCTATACACACACATCGCACTTTCAGGAGAGGAGGCGTCTAATCTGTACAACGTGATCTCAGGGCACATGCAGTGCGTTGTGGCGGACCCCCACGACCCTTTGATTGTTCACACCGTCTATGACACAGCCTTACAGGTGGGGGGCCTCCTGCTGGTGTGACACAGCTTTCAGGGAATAACAGGCACTACGACAAAACTTCTTCCTCTGGCATTCAAACATGTTCAGGCATTGTTGCAATCACAAGGTGATTTCTGCCTTTTTTTGAGCATGTAACTGCGAAAAGGGGTACGGATGGAGGTGTGATGCCCCTAGCCTAGCTAGAGATGATGTTGGTACCCTTGAGGAATAAGGTTTAGCTTGTAGGACTTGTGACTTCAGGCATGTGCACATCATGTGGCTGTCAAATTGCGCTTCTCGCTAAATTGCTTATCCTGTGTGCCAAAACAAAGAAGGAGGATCAAGTCAATCGATCATGAGGATTGGTCTTTACCCGCTTGCTTAAGCTCTCGATGGCTAGTGGCACTTTGCGCTGACTTAAACTGCTGCCTCTCTGCTGCACCTCAGATATTAAGAGAGGAAGTGAAAAGCTCACTTGCCAAAGGTGGTCAAGAAGACCCGGCCGTCCAGAGATTTCAGGCTACCAGCTCCACACCAAGTGCCTTTAAAAGCCCTCCTTTGTCAAAGGGTGAGTTGTTGAGTCAAGGGAGAGGGAGGCATTTTGTCGTCATTCAAGAAGCTGCAGCCCTTTGGGTAGTCTGAGGAAAAGACATCGAGATGGGCCTTGCTTGCATGAAAGAGCCCGACTGAGACAAAGCGCTGCTTTATCCTATTTGACAGCATAGCTCAGATGGATGGGCAACACAGCCGCACCAGGAAAAATGTTTACTTTGCAGGACAACACGTGTTTCCTTGCTTGTGTGCTTCTGGCCCCATTCCAGGGATTTTTAACAACAGACCAAGCTCTCAAGACACACCGGAAGACGCCAAGGATCTCAATGCCAGTGCTAGCCGGCACTTCATATCAAACACAGACACCCTCGCCTCCTACAAGCTGCCTCTCGAGTGTCAAATACCAGCAGTGGCTGAAAAGCTGTGGCGCAGGGTTCTGTTAAAAATCCAGGAAGGCACACTTCCCTTGCGTGCAGATGCTGAGGTGTGTGTGTGTGTCGAATGGTTGTGTGTCAAATGGTTGTCATTGGGCATAACACTGAAAGGGCCCATCAGCATTCAAAATGGCCTCAATGTAATGAATTTGGGCAAAACACTGTAAGGGCCCACCAATTAGCATTTAGAATGGCCTCAATGTAATAAATTTGCACTCTGCTCAACTGAACACACTGTGATGATGCTTCTATCAGCTGATTATATGCTAGATGTTGGCTATGTGCTCTGCTCTAAAGCGGTGAGATTGGCCTTTGTTTGCAGGTTTGGGTTGATGAGCTGTGACTTCCTTTGGACAACCACTCTTACCACTAGATAAGAGACTTATGATGCTAGCCACCTCCCTGTTACTAGATACAAGATGCTTCACAAATTTTTAAGATCGCATATTCACTAAACACAATTTCACCTATGTATACGCGCGCGTGCACAAGCACACATGCTCGTACACATGCAAACACAAATATTCCCATCGTCTGCACAGGCTGCCCTTGCAGCCCAAAAGGATGCCACCGTGTTCTTGCGCCAATCCAAGTCGTTACAGAAGTCATTCCAGCGGCTAAGCTCTGCAGAAACTTGCCCAGACCAGCAGCTGTCACGCGAGCAGCCAGAATTGCACAGGCAGTCTGGCTGCAGCCGTGCAAGTGAAAGTGAAAAGGATCTTGGCCAGGGGGGCAAGAGCTCCAACGGGTCTACAAGGAGACGCTCTAAAGGGGAGTCTGTGAACGAATTGGTGGACGGATCTCCCCAAAACCCAGCTCAAGGGCCACTTGGGGATCCAGGAAACACATGGCCAATGGTGTCTGCTGTGAGCTTGGGCAGGGGGGATGCCTTTTCTGGGAGGTGAGAAAGCTTGATCTATCTTGGATGAGTATACTTTAGTCTGTAAACACCACAAACTTGCACGATATGCAGAGGTCCAGGAACACACACATACACATGTTGTGGCCGTGTTTGTGTATGTGTGTGTGTGTGTGTGTGTGTGTGTGTGTGTGTGTGTGTCATAAGTCATAAGTCATAAGCAGTTGCAGAAATTAGGGGGCTTGCTGTACCGGTTTTGGTGCTGATCCCATACAGACAGTCAACGTCAGAATTGTCCGGCTTTGGTTCTGTGGATGTCTGACGTCAATGCCACCGTGTTTGTCCTTGCAGAGAGCTGGATTGCTTCAATGAGGTGGGACTCATGGAGGGGGGCTCAGGGCTGGATATCCCCATCCGCGCCCTTGCATCTGTGCCGGCGCCCAACTCGATCGCTGGCCTGCTAGTTTTGAGCAGACCCAACTACAGATGTGCCCTGGATATGGTTCAGGAATACGTCGTACGTTGCGCTGTGAACCGGTGCTGCCGCCTACCTTTCTTGAGGCACACCCCTCTCAAGGTGTGCTTAACAGTGTTGCCTCGTGCTAGGAGACTCAAGTTGCCTACTCCTATGTGTTTTTGCTGTTTGAATTCCTGTCAGGATGGGCAGACCCAATTAGACACGTTTTATTTAGCCACATCCACTCTGACTTGTAGCAATTAAAATCAACAATCGCGGGCCAAATATGCTTTTTCATGATGATCCCTTCCCCAAAGAGCCTGTACAGATCAATCTTACATCACCAATCCCCATAAATTTTGTCATATTTTCCCGTGTTTCCAGCGAGCATTGTCGAAATCTGATTTATCTTACTGTTAGCATGATCGAAAAAGCTTGGTCATCGTACTGTAGTCGCACTGCACAAATCAAAAGCACTCTTTGCCTCGTATACTGTTCTCCAGAAGAGACGTGCTCTTTGCCATGCAGGAGCTATACAAACTTGGCAAGCACCTGACTGAAGTCCACTTCTCCAAGGGCGACACCCTAATCGAGCAGGTGGGTCCATGAGAAATGGGAAAGAGTAAAAGGGTTTGCTTAAAAAATATTTACTTTTCCCTCTGGCCTGGTTTTGAGGCATGGATGTTACATGTTTGTCCCCAACAAGCTGGCGTGAGAGCTCCGCCCCATAAAACGCTCAATACAACCCTATCCCTGAACGTCAATATTGTGGTCGAGGGGAGCCAATGAATGTTCTGTACCTTTCCTGTAACACCCCGCATAAATATCGTGTTTTGCCTTGCCACCCGGGTTACTGCGAAAAGCTTTATTATGTAGTTTTTTTTACTCTGTGGGGTTGTGCGGGATTGGTGTAAATAAAGTTGTTTGGGTCGCTGCAAGTCAGCCCAACTGACTTTCCTTTCCCCTTCGTGGTGTTCTCTTTCATTATAGGCCTATTGGTGCTGAACAGGGCTGAAAGCCCTGCAGGATGACAGCAGTGAGGGCAAAACATATCTTTTATGGGGGTGCGGGAAAGTACGGGATTCAACAGAATAGTTCTGAAGTTTGGGGTGCGGGATGAGTACGGTAAGGTACGGTACACGTTGGAGATATCTAGTTGGACGCTGATGAAAAACATGATCCAACATTCGAATGGGCATGTACCATATGCCCATTGCAAGCCTCTGTGGTCCTCCTTTTCTTGTTTCCATGCAGGGCAAAGAGTGTGTCAGCTTGTTTTTGCTGATCGAGGGCGAGGTGGAGGTTGTGGTCGACTTACCCTACTCAGATGACCGTGAGCTTCTCGAGAGCGCCCTGACCTCTAAAATGCAGGTGAGCATACCACAGTAGAGAGTGCTAAGTTCCCGTACTTCTGGTTGCAAAGGTGTGCCAATGGAGAGTCCACCCTTCGTGGAGTGTGTGCTGAAGGCAAAAAAAAGGCCCGTGTATGGTTGAGAACGTGGTAAAGGAACAAAAGTGTTGGCGCATGAGCTAAGCAAAATTGTGCCTCTGATCCTTACCACCTAGCAGTGCATCAACCCGTTTGTATTTAATATTGGTCCAGTTCTGTTTGTGTCCACTTTGGCTTAACGCATACAAGTTGGCCTGTACACAGTTGGCATGTTGTAATGTGTACATTATCGTACCCCCAGCAGTTTGTGCATGTTGCCTAGACCTTGCCTCCTCACAAAAAGCTAACTCTTCTCTTGCATGGCTTTCCAATTTGACAGGACAATGCTGGCATAGATTCCATGAACGGGTCGACCCGTTCTTCAAAAGCTTCACCAAAGTGCGTTGCATGCGTTCTATACTCGTCTTCCATGAACCTTGGTCGGACTCTTTATCTGTCACTGTCACACTGTTGCAAATGCATAATGGTTGTCCCCATGAACAGCCCACCCCTTTGCAAGCCAAACAGTCCCATTTTACTCTGAGTTTACCATTTCTCTGTAAACCCTGGCCGTTGTGCGACCTGAGACATGCGTTGAATAGCTAACTTTTTCTTCACATGTCTACAAAGAAAGCAAAAGACCCAGTGGGTGGCCTGCAAGAAAATTCTGAAATTTGTTACGGTACAAAAACAGCACCAAACTGCACCAATACGTGCCCTCTAAATGTTAACATCCTTGAATATTTGGTCCACAACTCTGGTGCAAAATTCAGGGTGTGAAATGGCTCCAGCATGACATTTATAGTGCTTATATCCTGAAGCAGAGGTCGATCGAGGCAGTTTCGGAAATGCACCTTTTCCCTGCCAGAGTGGGTGCAAAGTACGCACTGGGCCCCACACAGCCCCCCAGAATGCCGAATTTCCAGGGATTGTCAATGGTTTAAATATAACATAAAGTATCTTGCATTCAGATGAGGTACAGGGGGCTTTGAATTGGGTGGAAAGCTAAGTGAGACTGGTTGGGGGTGTTTTGTTTATGAGGACAGCCTAATGATTAGGAGGTCCAATTGTAATCAGCTTGGTATACAGCTCATAGGACATTGCACGCAGTTCAAACGCCCCAATAAACACTCACATGCACAGGCTTAGGTCCTATATGGGCCCACTCCAACGTGTAGTTATGGGCAGGAGGGGGCCAGGGCACATCTTGGGAGACGACGGCTTAAGGGTAATTGTTCATAGTGCCATGTAAGACTGCTTGTGAGTTAGCATCTGCAACCCTTTTTTGCAGCCTTCTCCGTTCTTTCCAGTGGTACTTGCATAGCGCAGTGTTTGAAATGGGACAAAGGATCTTTGTTGTATGTGTGTATGTGTGAAATATCCAGTGCATTGACGCAATATGTGCGAGGTAAAATAGTTAGTAATAGGTGCGCAACATCCTTCAAGTCAGAGATGCAGAGGGTATCATTCACAAAGGATTGTTAGGCCTCAATCCCCAAAAGCTGCATTTGCAACGTAACTGCTGGCTCAATCTTCCGTCCAGCCCCTTCACCTTACGTGTTATGTTAGTTTCCTCCAACTCGTACCTGATGTACTCTGCATTTCATTGCCTGGCGCCATTGTGTTTTTCAGGAGAAAAAGATGGCTGTGGGTGTGGTTGCAAGCAGCAGTTCGGTTTTGGCCCTGACCGTATCTCAGCATCGTTTTGGAATGTCGGTAGACCCTCTTACTCTGAGGCTCTTCCTTAAGGTACGTGTCAAGTGCCAAGATTGTCGTGCCCAAAGAAATGTGTGCAACCCGCAGGAGTGCCAGAGAGTTTATTAGATATATGGTGACCAAAAAATCCTTACACAGGATTATTTTGCAAAAAGACCCTGTTCTTTTAATCAGCAGCCCATGACGTAGTCGATTTTGTTCATTTAAACAGCCATGCTATCTCCTGCAGCTTATGAATACCTATTACTGTATAGGCGGTATATCATTGCATACCGCAAACGTTTCTGTCCGCCTCGCAGTGTGTCGGGAGCAGTTTAAATTTAAATTACAAGGGCCTTTTTGCGAAGCTCGCATTGGGGTTAATTAATTCATCTTAAGAACATAACAGGCCGGGAAAGCCTCCCAAGCCGCCCCTCAAGGCCCCCAGGGGAGACAAACAGCTTGGGAGACTGGCCCTTTCTTGGGGAGGAAGGACACCAAGAGGAAGGGCGTCTTCAATCCCTTCACATGCGCATGCATGCACACGTACGCGTGCAGGTGCAGCTCAAAGGGCCGAAAGCCCTCACATAGGCCGCATTGGGGTAAATAATTAAATTGTGCTCCTTTCGCATAGCTCGCATTGGGGTTTTATTAAATGGGTTTATATCAAAAATCGCATTGGTTACGCGCCTGTACGGTATTTGGATTCCATATAGAACATGGTGAAAACATAAAACAGACTCTGCAATCCTCTGTTACGCTTCGGAGCTGTTTAAGCTGCCTTCATGGATGGCTCTATTTGAGCATGGGGTTTTGCTGCATCAAACGTTTTTTGGCATGTTTTTTAGTTTCCTTTGCCGGATGGGACGCAGCTCACACATGCACGCTTGCTCTACAATTTGTGTGCCGCAGTTAAAGCAGCAGCGGGGAGCACTCCCCCTGATGTCACAGGCGGTTTCATCTGCATTGCTTGACAGGCACAAGGTCGAGCACTGCCGGGAGGTATGCAAATCATTATTATGTACTCATCACATTGTAGCCTAAGAAACTTGAGGTCAGGCTAGTAGTGACTGGCACAGGAACTTTTGAATTGCTACGCATGCTTGAGCAATGTCAGAATGCAGGGTGAAAAGAATAGACAACAAGTCACTCTACGTATTGTCTTCTCTGCCTGCTCTCCTTTCCAGGTGGTCCTCGAACAGTCCTACAACGCACGGACCCTGCCACAGACACTTGTGCAGGACAAAGATGATGGATTTGGAGTTGGTCAGGCCTTGCTGCTCCGTTCGCTACAGGGCACACCAACAGCGTCCAAAATCACCCCCCCCCCTTGGCACAACACAAGCAAAACCGCTCGGGCTTCCCAGGTACGTGATGATTAGGTCAAACAAGTCTTGCTTGCTGTGAACATGTAACTGCTGTTTTGACACGAATAGCAGCCATTGTGGTTTGAGCCCTGTGCCTCTTTGCCAGATGTCACACGTAATGCTGTGCTCTGCATTTGCACCCTGCTTTCTTTGCAGTCCCTGAGCTTGGCAGCTGGAGACCGTGCAGATTGTATCCTAGCTCTGCACAACAAAAGCCGTGCCACCTTAAACCTGGAGCTGCGTGTAGCAGCTATGGCAGCGCAAGGAGGAAAGGACAAAGGTTCGGCACAGGCAGGGTCCGAGCAGCAATCTCCCGCAGCAGTCGCGGCAAACCTGTCCTTTGTGCGCAGCAACCGGTCCATGAAGACGTTCCCCAGCATGGCTTTCAGCAACAGCGACAAGTGCCCCACACAAGCTACAGGAAGCCCAGCAAGCAGAAGACTGACGCAGGGGGCGTCTCAGATGGGGCCTGACTCTGGGAGTGATGTGGGTGAGGGGACGAGGATGCTGGGGGCTTGTAGCTTTGTGGGGGCCGACTGGATTGGTCATGCCTCAGAGTCTGTGACACAGCTGCAGCGGATGATCGAGTGAGTGCTGGGGGGGTAGCTGCGTCTCCCTGGAGGTTTCTTTACACATGACAGGTCACATGCATTTGAGCGATGTGTGTGTGCTGATGTGTTGATATGTTGAAAGGTTGCAGCAGAATTGGCTGGTGTCTTTCTCAGTGAGCAAGAATTTAGACCACAGACCTAGACATCCTGCCTTGTTCTTGTCTCAAATTGCGTGTTGTGAAATGCATGAAGGTTACCTTTCCTTTTCCGCTTCACTTTGCAACCACGGCGCGGTCTGTTCCAGGCAAGCAGGAGAAAAGCGCAAAAACGAGGTCTTTGAGCAGGAGCATAGGAATTTGCAAGGCAGAAGAGATCTGATCAAGGTATGTTGCTGAACTACCTACTCACGGTTTAATTGCCTTGATGCAGTAAACTGAAGCAATGTCAGATTTTCGGAGTGAGGAGGACTTGCTTCAAACGCTCTTGCTACTGTATGCTCAATCCCAGCCATCATTGTACTTCGATCATTAATCAGTGCTTGTAAGGCTTTTGCAACTTACACTCACTTATCACAAGTGCATTTGTCTTGTGCCACTTTTTGAATGTCACACAATGCTGTTAATCAATTTATCATGCTGTCACCCTTCTGTTTGCAGGTGGACGCCCGTGTAGTGCACAAGCTGGATATCAGCGTGAAAGAAAGCAGCGGCTCCAGGCGCAAGCACACGAACATGCTGGAGGCAGCCTGCATGGCCGTCATCAAGGTGACGCCACTACATTTTCACACAAGTGGGCGCGTGTTTGCACAATTCAATGACATTTTTGGCTGCACGCACATTGCCGTCATAATGTCTACAAGCCTAAAGTGTGGCCTGACTCTCTCTTCCTCTTTTGTTGCTCGTACACACACACATCCACACACAGACGCACATACACTCTCACACACAAACACACACACATACACGCAGGTGCACATGCTACCTGGCCAGGCTGGCACCCACTGTGATGTTCTGGCCTCTGTGCTTGATGATGCTGTCATGGGCTGGTCTGCTGCAGCCCACAAAGCCCGGCTACAGCTGGTGAGAGGCTTGGATTGGAACAGAAGAGTGCTGCATAGAAAGGGTTGAGGACCAGCATGAATTGGGTGGGCACTCTAGTTCAGGAGCCTTGTCATTCCGTAGCCCATAGTAGAGAGGGCTGTGCACCCATCTGCTAGTACACATTCAACACGATGCATCAAGAGCACACCGTACCTTTGCGGATCCATCCCAGTGCCTAAATTTCATAAATATTAAACGTAACCCCAGGTAACCCCAGAGCCTCAAAATAAATATTTTAGCCATTCTTGCACGAATCCCGGTGGGCATTTGCCCCAGGCAGTGCGTGTGCGTGTGTGAGTATGCGTGCACATGCGCGTGTGTGCGTGCGCATGTGTGTCGTGCTGTGTGTGTATGTGTGTGTGTGCGTGTGTGTGTGTGTGTGTATGTGTATGTGTGTGTGTGTGTGTGTGTGTGTGTGTGTGGTGCTGGGGCGCATGTGTGTCGTGCTCCAGGTGCTGTCCAGGAGTGTCGTGCTCCAGGTGTTGTCCAGGAGTGTCGTGCTCCAGGTGCTGGGGCACACGTGTGTCGTGCTGCAGGTGCTGGGGCTGCTGCAGGTGCTGGGGTAGGTGCTGGGGCTGGTGCTGCAGGGGCTGGGGCTGGGGCTGCAGCTGGGGCTGGTGCTGGGGCGGGGGCGGGGGCGGGGCCTTCTCCGCTCATCACTGTTCACCCACCCACAAAACTTTATTTTCGCCAATCCCGGGCAACCCCGGAGCCTCCAATTAAATTTATATGAAACGATACCGGAACCACCCCAGAGGGCAAAAAACGTTATTTACCCGGGATGATATCGGAAAGGTACGGTATATAAATTGCTAGCAGACTAAGGTCCACGAGGCCGCAACTCTAGCACATGTCCAGTCAGCTGTTGCTTACTGTCTCCACTTCCGGAAAAAAAACATTTCTTCTTGATCGTTAAATGCGCCGACGCTAATTCAACATGTTTTTTGAAGAAGCTGTTGTGACCCTTTACAATACAGGTGCGATGGAGCAGCCACATTTATGCCCTGTTAGCATGCGTCGACCCCTCTGACAATAAGCGGTCAGCAGTGATGGTAATTGCTGACGTGCTGCTGGAGGTGAGCCTCCACACTTAGCCTTTGAACGGAAATTTATTTTTGTTAACGACGAGTCTACTGTTCCCTTCTTCTTTCTGCTCAGTCTTTCAAATGTCATTTTAAACACACATACACACACACTCACACACACATACACATTTTTTACATACTGCAGATGAAAGCACATTTGGACCACACGATTCGACACAACTCTGTGCCGCATTACACCTTTTGTGCTGGCCTAGCTGTGGGTGGTGCATTTGCGCAGCACGACGAAGGCAGCTTCCTCACAAGTGTGTTTGCGTGTATTCAAGTGTGCAGGTTCTGAGTATTTTGTTGGTGCGTGTGTGTTGTAAAATGTATGTGTGTGTGTAAACCCACCCACCCACCCACACATACCCACACACACACACACACACACACGCACACACACACACAAACACACACACACGCACACTTACCTGGATGGGCTCTGGCTAGGTTGTGCAACAGTCTGGAGACTGTCCTTCATGTATGCTTTTACTTTTGTACCTAGATTTACTTCTGTTCTCTCCTGCATTCACAGGCCTCTCAGGCACATCTGTTACTGCCGCTCACCGGTTGCTGGATTCAGCAGTGGCTGCCCAGTCGTTTGATGGCGCTATCCTGATCAGTGATGCGGCCATGCAGGTCTGTTGGTTGGAGGCTTTTGTGTTCGTGCAAGCCATGCATACGCGTGAATGGGTGCGTCGTCTGACAGTTCCATAGGAGTATAAAGGGATGCAAACAAGTACCAGACTTGAACCTGTGCAAGATGCTATAGCTTTGGGCCAGAACCTCTGAATGCTCCTGTTTTCCAACAGCATTGGTAGCCCACTGATTCAACGCCTTACAACACACACCCAACGCTGCCCCCCTTTGTTGCCAGCTTGAAGCTTTTTCCGGCAGCCACTGCTAGAGCAATGTGTGCCTCTTCTGCTCTCTTTTCCTTGCAAGCTTCATGCACACACCTTCTGCATGCCTTCTAATATGCAGGCAATTGGCTGGACCCACGCGCTGCGCTTTGTTGGTGCAGCGTACGAACTCGTGGGCAAAGTGGTGCTGCCCTGCAACTCAACGTTTGACAATGTGTTTGGTCAAAGAAGCCTCTTGACTGATCCTGTAGCTCAAGGTGTGCGAAGCTTAGGACTAAAAACCACCCACGTAATAAGTCAAACAGGTAAAGGAATGTCACTGCTCTGTCCAACCCTACCAGCACGCAATATTGTTTCGTAAGCTACTAATTATTGGGTGTAACGCTCGTTCAGCACAATCACAAAAAATGACTTGTAACTCAGGCGCTGAGCCCCACATGCCTCGCAGCAAAACCACTTGTTTCATATAAAAACCTGTCTAGGGGGAAGAGGCTATGCTACTAGACGGAAGCATGATACAGAGGATCAGCCATCCCATGGTCTGCCCAACTGGTCCTCCCCTTCTTTGCCTACGAGCAGCCACAACGGCAGCTCCAGCAGCAGCATGCAACAAGGAGCAACCTTCTCGCTTCAGCCACATCCCCAGAGGCCAATCAAAGCTCAGCAGCTGCAGCAGCAGCCAATGCACGGGAGGCAGGCAGGCAAGGGAGGTTGGCAGGCCAAGGAGGTTGGCAGGCATGGGAAGGAAGGAAGGGAAGGAAGGGAAGGGATGGCGACGCGCTGCAAACCGGCAGAAAGCCAAGCATCATGCTTGGATAATTCTGGTGCCCTGCGGTAAGGGTTGCTGTGCAGTTACTCAGCTGTAGGGTATCATTGTTACCGGTGCTCAACAACAGCAAGGTCTCAGCACAGCACACCTTGGTTTAGTTTAGTAGGCAGTCTTGACCTGGTTTTCCTGGCTGATAACTAGTACCTTCCACGCATCACCTTACCCACGTCCTAAGCACAGCATTTGCGTATCACCTTGTGAAGATTGTGTGTCTAAGATCTGCCCATAACCTGTGTTTGATTTTCACGCATTGCCGCCCTACAACCTGCAGCGTTGACATTCCTCAAGTCCCCCCCCTTGTTGCTGCCAGGCAAGCTACGAACCTGCAAGGACCCCCCTCTCCATCTTTTCCCTTTAGCCCTTCCAGTACAGCTGCCTCTAGTCCCAAAGTATGCATCAGGTCACGAGTGCGTGCGTGTGTGCACAAGATAAGGTGCTGCTGCACGTGTGTCAGTTTCCCTTTTACAATCGGTCAATAACTTGCAATTTGCATTACCTCTGTAACCACTGCTTTCCAGCCTCGTGATTTTGCCACAATCTGAGCACGATCTTCATTTTAGTTTTGTTACTGTAAACAGCATGCTTTGATGCTTTCACTTGACATACCTGCTACTGCATTCACCACACCCATCAATGCTGTTATGGTATCCAGCATTGTGGCACAGACTCTGATCTAGATCCTCAACTCAAGGCCTAGGTTCTTGACCCAGTGTCTTGGGAGATTAAGGGAAACCCGTGGATGCAGCTATCCGACCCTTCTTTGTTTTGCCTTCTGTGTGCAGGATGGTAGGCAGTCTCAATGCTCCACTCCTACCGCACGCCGCAAGCCTTGCAGGTAAAGGAGCCATTTCCCAAGTTTTACTGTGCTTTGAAGTCATGCCAATCAATATTCCAGCCTGAAACACAGCCTCTAAATACCCAGGAGCTATGGGGCCATGTGTTTTGTGCAGCCAAATCTTGGCACCGTTGCTGCTATGTTGGCATGATAATAAAGAGGTTGTAATGCAACAGCAGTTCATGTCCTCTTATTCCCCCTCCTTGGGGGATCTTGTACACGCACAGGGCAGGCCCTGCTACCTTGACCACACTCGAGCCAGACAGCAGGCATTCCCGTGTGGCTCGTTTACAAACCAGCTGTGAGCTATCCTCAGCCATGGGCGTAAGGCAGCGTCTGCGGCAAGAATTGAACGCCAACTGCCAAAATCGTGGGTCAAGTTGGTCGTGGTTGCCTGCATTTTGCAAGAAGCCCTAGCATGACTGATGGTCGTTATTATTGCCTGTGTCATCTTCTAGTTCACTTTAAAATCCAGTACGGTTGGCTGACTTGCTCGCTCAATATTAAGCAATTGACTTGACTTGCAACCTTGGACAACAGATTAAGTTTCCCTTTGTGTGTGGCATTTTGCAAGCAGAAAGCTTTGCTTGCTGCAAAGTCCAAGCAGAGCATTGTCGAAAGTTTTATTGTTGAGCGTAAGTACACTGTTAGGTGTTTCTTAGTTGCTCAAATTTGCGCAATCGCTCCTAATGTGTTTTGCTTTTTGTCCTTCCTGCTCTTGTGCGCACGTACAGGTGATGCCCCGTTGCATGCAAGCACTGGTACGACGTGGGGGGGGGTGCAGGGGGGATTGAAGAGCTGGGGCTGGGATGGCAGGGTGATTAAACCCAACCATGGAAAGCCTCCTCTCTATCAGAGAGAAAATGCTCATCTTGGAAGCCAGCAAAACTCTCAGGACCAAACAGAGCAATCCCAATTACAGCCTACCAGTGTACCCCCCAGTCCTGCCCACACTGTGCGACGTGCCCGTACCTTATCACAATTTTCAAGCTCCCAGACGGCAACCCAGACTGCACTCAACGCTTGGGGGGGCTGCTCCGAAGGGCCAGACCTTGTTAGCCATACTTCCTACCCCCCTCAAGGGCACACCACACCACTGCATCATGACCACCAGGACAGCTGTCGCTCCATCCAGGCTCAAGGCACAACCCAAACTAAGCAGCGTAGCTCGCTCCCTGTGCCGTCCCTTCATCTACACCCCACAGATGAGGTCACCCCCTACGCACCTGGCAGCAGTCCGTTATCTAGCCTGAGTGCGCGCCACCGCGCATCTGAGATCCTGTTCTCGGGTGCTCTTCTTGCGTCAAACGTATCTCAAGTCATCAGGTGAGGTGGGGGGGATGCAATATATATAAGAAAAAAGAAAGAGGGCTGCAATATATA
>Ga0307968_1001562_pt1 | contig 18771 bp, 17 predicted proteins | sample OrgLakmetagen650_FD_201834 | JGI IMG/M metagenome (GOLD analysis project Ga0307968, IMG submission 201834) | Saline water microbial communities from Organic Lake, Antarctica - #650 | ecosystem: Environmental > Aquatic > Non-marine Saline and Alkaline > Saline | place: Antarctica: Organic Lake...
TTTCCCTTGATTTTCCTAGTGCTTTCTGTTTTGGTTTTGGTTACAGGCTTTTTCCCCAAAGCTTCCGCTCAGATGCCCGCCTGAGGCATATATAGCGATGTAACCTTACCTTACCTTACCTTACCTTCCCCTGCTTGCGACTTATGTGAGGCTGATGATTATGTCCAGGATGACAAGCATGTTCTCTTTCACTGCACGCACCCTCAGATGGTTTCTTTCCGCAGGAAGTACGCGTTCTCAATTTCATAGACAGGGCAGGATGTGTCTGCTTTTTTACATCAGGAAAACAACAAACTCCTTTTTTCATTCATGAACTTATTATACTATATGAGCAGGCTAGCAGTCGCACCTCTTGACTGAAGGCCTTGCTTGTTTTGTAAACCTTGTAATCACCTGTCCATTTTTCCAGAGGGTGCACTGCACACCTGCGCCCATCCATTGCATTTTTATAAAGTATGCACACCTGCACCCACCAATTGCAATCCTCATAACTTTGGCTATCATTCATTACGACGATGATGGGCTCCCATGAGCTGGATGGTAGCGCTGCCGGCAAAAGCCTTTTTCCTCCCATTCTTTACACTCACCACACACCAATCAGTTCTTTAAATCAAATGGCATTGTACACCATGGCGTTATTGCGAACATGCATTCCAAGTCTCCCACCCTGCTACTTGACCTATTGGTGTTCACCCGCAGCAGGGATAGGAGGAATGGAAAGATTTGCTCTGTAACATGAAGAATGCACGAAAACTGCAAACAAAGCGGGTGCTTGCAATAAAATATGCGTCATCTTCGGCATTCACAGATCCAGGATGCATAATAGCTCCTTGTATTTTTGCTTTGAGGACACATTGACACACAGCACACGCAAAGGGCGGCAAGGTCCTTAGCTCTGAGCAAATCGCAGGGTCCAGTCACGCGCTGCAAAAAAAAGGAGTGAGGGTCGCATAGTGTGATCGCATGGTTTGTTTTATCAAGTTTGAATCACAAAGGCACGCGATTACACAATCGTGAGTGCATGCAAAAGCAAGGACCATGAAAGCCTTGACAGACGGAAAAATATGGGAATCAGAGGACTGGCACAAATTTTAAGGTGCAGGTATAATTGCAGAGGTGGTCGACGGAGGACTGAAAAGGGGGTGTTTTGAAATGTTTCCACAGTATGTGCGCCGGAGCTTGCAGTTTCTAAGCTTAGCACCCAGATGTAGCCCTTGCTCTGAGTGCTGAGATTCCCTGAGCTTAGCGGCGCACACCTTAAATTGCCTGCGGCGTGAAACCCACTTTTCACCACCAATCTGTCACATGTCACCACCAACTGACTTGATTGTGACGTTTTTATATGAATAGTCTACATTTTATTAAAGAATATCATTGCAACAAAAATGGGGCAAAACGGAGCAGTAGTTGGCCATTTCCCTTAAAACAATTTAGCAAAAGGGGTGTCAAAAAGTGTGGAAAACAAAGTTCCACAAATCCGGTTTTCAGCATGTCAAACGATTCCTGATTATAAAAGAAGTACTCCTGTCGTGTATTGAGGTGAAAGAGGCCCTGGGTAGAGTGTGGTGGCTTAATACGTAATTATTCAGCGCCAAAATTTGAACTGGATTTCTGCCCAGACCACTGGGGTAGTCCATTTGGCCTCAAACTTCATGAAACATCTAGTTGTGGTAATTAGACACGTTTTGCATCGAAATAGGAATATTTTCAGGACTTTTGCTTCGTCGACCACCTCTGACAAACCTCCAGGTTCTTGACTAACATTATGTGCCATGACTTAAATTGTGGAGCTTGCATTGTGCAGTGAGGGAATATGAATAAGTGACAGTGGCAGAGTGCAGATAAAGGCTTTACTTTGTTATGAGTAGGGATCGGCTCATGTCCACGCTTCTAACTGGGCTCGATTTCATCCTTGAGCGTCCACATCGACACAACACAAACACAATACCCTTGTGGAGCCTTGGAGTGCTGTGAGGAGCACATACCATAAGCCAAGACAGTAAGAGCACCTCATACCATGAGCACCACATATCATGAGCACCATGTACCATGAGCCAAGACATCATGAGCACCACAAGGCAGGCACAAATGCACAGACATGCCTGCACCTGCACACAAGTGCACGCACACACACACACATGTGCACACACAGAAACCTAAACACACACACACGCATGCACACGCACACACGCTCGCTCACACACACACACACACACACACACACACACACACACATGCATGCACGCGCAAACACGCACGCGCACGCACAAGCGCACATGCACGCACGCACACACGCACACACGCACACACGCACACACGCAAGCACGCATGCACTCGCAGGCGCACGCACACACACGCACACATGTACGCACGCGCACACAGGCATGCACGCACACATGCACATAAGAATGCACGCACAGCTCAGTCTTGGTCCAACACTTTGGCCAGGGGGACATACTGTTTCACAGGCTTGCCTGTGTCCATATAAGGCACATGTGTGTGGCACAGAACCACAGATACCGCAGATAGGTGTAGCGCCATATTTCGGACCTAAATTTTGCCAGAGCTCGACAGAACCAATTTTCCGTTTTCATTTTTTGCCAGGGAGCATTGTGCACGGTACCCTGCATGCCTTTAAAATCCGATGCCGAAACTCCTTTGGCACGGGGGAGTTCTGGCAGAGATAGCGGCTGAAATACAGCACAATATAGCGCTTTAGAAATGCCTCATAAAGCGCAATACGCCGATCCCTAGTTATTTGTGACTCCCTGCACCACATCAATGCAAAACGGGTAGGTTTGGCAAGATTCATACACATGCACAATGTAGGTGTGGCGAGATTAATCTTGCAGATACATGGTACAAAATCACGTTCCAAGTAATCCTACATCACAAATTGACAAACATGTGTAGGATTGGCCAGAAACCATTATGTATATATTATGTACACCTGTATACCGTAGAGCTCCGAAAGTATTGCGTCCTTCTTATTGCGAGGTGCCCAAATAAATAGCATAATTTATTTGCGGATATTTGGGCATTGCGCGAGTCCTGTCCTCTGCTCTCTGTTGCAACCTTCATGCATGAGGGAATTTGCAATTCCTTGGGTCGCCTCATTTGAGACGGCATAAGGCTCCAGGTAAATAGCAAAAAGAGGTGCATTTCGACAGGGATTCAAACGCAAACCTGCATGCTGCAGCCAGCCAAAAATCGACAATTAATAGTCAAAGTCTTGCGGGCCCAAATTGAAGTTTTGCAGGCCCAATTTGAAGTCAAAGTTTTGCAGGCCCAGAATTTCTTAATTTTTTGCGTATGGACAATGCGAGGTACCCAAAGAATATTTAATTACTTGCAATACTACCAGTAGCCCTACAGTGCATGGTATCGTTTGCAGAATTTCATCAAACATACTATCATATACGGCGTATACATACGTTCTGGCCAACCCTACAAATGTGCAATCTAAACAGCTGTCCGTGCCACGCGCACCCGTTCTGATGGCAGCTGGCTCGTCACTCTTCCAGTGCTGTGCAACGGCATCAGCCAACGGGTCGTCAGGATTGGGAGCACTCAGGAGGGCTTGGATGCTGCGTGCATGCAATGATACATAACAATACACCATGCCATTTGAGATTGTTCATCGAAAGGTACGTACTATACTTCAATTCAGCATGTGCACGTGCAAGTGTGTGTGTGTGTGCGTGTGTGCGTGTGTGTGTGTGTGTGTGTGTGTGTGTGACTAAGTGTGTGCGTTTGCGCACGCGTGTGTGTACGCATGTGTGCAAGAAAGTTTACACAATTCCGTGCATGTATGCAAGCATGTATTTGCATGCAATTTCTTTAATGCATCCAAATGTGCTTATATGTAGGGTTGGCCAGAACCATATATACACACCGTATATGACAGTACATTTGATAATTACAAGCCGAGTGAAGAATCCCGTAGGGATGATGACGCGGCATCGATATCAAAAGACCAAATTTGTTTACTAACTCATTACCATATCCAATTCCTGCTGAATCTCTCTGTCCAGTTCTTACGCAAGAGTGCCCAGGAGAAAAGGAGGACAAAATGCTGGGATACTCATAACAGGCCTGTTTCTATTTACCTTAACATCATAGAAAAAGCAAAATCCAACATGCAGCCCCGGCCGGAAAACAACGTAGTAGCACTCCTCAGGGTCATGTGTTAACTAATGAGTTCAATGCATATCATAACCCAAATTGTGCAATTCCCCATTGCAGGCTTCCAAATGCTTGTTTAACTTCACGGTCTGTTTCTGATTAACTTCTCTGTCTTAACTTCATCCTGAGTAATAAACCCTGTCCCTTAAATGCAGGCACTCTCTATATCCACGGCTTGTCAGATATAGTTTCCCTGCCAAAAATACTGTATATACACCGTATATATATGGTTCTGGCCGACCCTACTCATATGAATGTGTGTGCGTGTGAATATGTGAGTGTGTGTGTATGCACATGTGTGCTCATATGCATGCGTGTGAGCACGTGCGAATGTTTAGGTATGGAACTGTGTGTGCATGTGTCTATGTGAGTGTAACCAAGTATACCTGTGTGTTTGCATGTGCATATGCGTTTTTGTGTGCATGTGCATGTGCATGTTAGTGTGTGTCTATATGTGTCTGTATGTGTCTATGTGTGCGTGCGTGTGTGCGTGCGTGCGTGCGTTTGCGTTAGCGTGTGTGTGTGTGTGTGTGTGTGTGTGTGTGCGCGCGTGCGTGTGTGTGTGTGAGTGTGTGTGTGTGTGTGTGTGTGTGTGTGTGGTGTGTGTGTTTGAGAATGTATTTGTTTGTGTGGGGTACCTAGCGATTATTACGTGCATGCATGGCCAGGAGGGAACTCCCTCCCGGAAATTTTGAGGGCATTGACCTACCTTAGGAGAACTGTACGAATTTGCAGAGCTGGGCTCCATTTGTCCTTTAAAATATCGAGGCAGATGCGCCCCAGCTTGTCTACGTTCGGGTGGTAGATTTTAGTGAGGAACCGAACCTGCAATTGGACGGGCCGGGGTTGGTGAGCGTGATGAGAGTTTGAGGGAAAAGGCGCTCCTTTCTCCCCTTCCTCACCTTAGGAGGAGCCATTGGGTAGTCTTCCGGGAGAAAAAGCTCTAGTTTAAAGACGCCACCTGCGTGTGCGTGGGAAGAGGGAGGGGGTGGGAGGGGGGGAGGCAGGGGTGCAACAAGTGCGCTGACTGCCAAGCACTCCATGCGGGCACAGCCATCTTGCTACAATAGGTAACAGTGGGCATTGCCAGGGAAAAGAGCCAAGGCCCCCGCACACACGCACACGAGGCGGTGTGGGTCGTGCAACACGTCGGATTGAAGTATCAAAGCTACTCCGTAAACACTGAGCCTCTTGTTGAAACTTGCTCACTACCGTGTGTTTGTGTTTGAGTATTTGTTGCTGTACCTCCAGCTTACTTGTGAGGGGCAGGTTTCTGTTCAGTGCACACAGGAGGTGCAAGCTTCAATTCAATGCACACAGGAACACATTCTCACCTTCATATGGCGATTGAGAGGGCCCCAGGACCATGACATTGAAGTACCGAAGGTTATCCTCAGACGGTGAGGCGCTGATGCCGGGTGCTGGAAAGGAGGGGGGAGTGGAAGGCTGGGCTCAAAATTGAAATTGCAGTCGTTCGCTCCTGCACACGCCCTGCATTCTGAAGTGAGATCTATGTTCATGCAATTCGCCCACCTGGTTCACTCAGAAGCCGTTGCGTCTCCTGCGCGCGAGGAGAAAGACAGAGGGTTAGTGCACCAGGGCTGGTTCAGGCTAAGATTATATGAACACATGCGAAAACAGAAAGGGGAGAAACGCGGGTGCCCGAGAGCTGACCTTAATGATCCTGCGAGGCAGCTGAGCTGCCTGCGCTGCCTGATCCGCATTCATTGCACGACTAATTTGATTGTAAAATTATTTAATTGAACGCATTTGGCAATCTGAACCTTGTGACGGTACAGTTGTGAGGCGATATCGCCCAGTATATTAATATTAATTTATCAACTGTCTCAGCGAAATCTTAGGCAAAATGCTTACACGCTTGCGGACTCGTACCCTCTGCCCCAAAAGGGTAACCTCTATTGCATGCTTCTCTGTTCGTAATCATGTTCAGAATCATGTGGAGGCACCCAAAGCAGGTGTGTTTTTGTCAATTTTTTGCACGCAAGCATGCACAGTTTGATACGCGCACATGCACACACACATGCACACACACACACGCACATGCACACGCACACACACACACATGCACACACACACGCACACACACACACACACACACACACTCACTCACTCACACACACACACTCACTCACACACACACACACACACACACACACACACATACACATGCACACATGCACACACACGCAACACACACACACATACTCACTCACTCACATACACACACAGCGCTCCTTGTCATCGGTGATGAGGTGCGCAAGCTGAGAATAAAAGGTTTGTTGCTGGACATAATGACATAATACTTTCCAAGCGGTCAATTTGGGGCACCATAGTGGGAATTTCCCAGAGGGTGTCATATGAGGCCCCAAACAGGGGTGCTGAAGAAATATGACCAGAGTATGGGCGCCAAAGCTCGCACTTTCTAAGCTTAGTACCCAGAAGTAGGATTACACCTGAGCTTGAAAAGAGCCATCGGTGGCGAACGTGTCTATCTGCCTGCGGCGTGAACCCTATTTTTCACAACAAAATCACATGATATTTGGTGTTATGGAGTCCTTATAACAAACAGATATCATTGGAAAAGATTTGGAATGATGAAGTAGCACCTGCAAATGTGTGGGAACAATGGAAGTGGGAAAGGTTGCATTCTTTTTCCACTTCCAATGTAGACGCAAAAATTGCACTGTTAGTGGTCATGATTAAAAAGTAACCTGATAGGGCTGGTTCTTTGTTTTCGGTAGACAAATCACCCCATGTCAACCTGCTGCTTTCAAGGAAGTTGCAAATCAATTCTTCGTTGTACAAGCTGTAAGGCACACGCAGTTTGAAGCAGCATGTGGGTAGCAAAGAATTTTAAAAAGGCTGTGGAAGTTGAAAGTAATTAAATGTAAAGCCAACGACAATAAGGGTAGGTTGCTGACCGAGATGATTCAGATGTACTCAAGAGAAACTGGACGTAATTCCTGACTTTTTACCTGTAAAGTATCAAAAAGGGGGTGCTGCAATCACGCTGACTAGATAACATTTCACCCTTTCATTTATTCACCCAACATTTGTGCCTAGGTAGCAGCCCAGAGTTGGGCTCAGGAATAAAATGTAGAAGAAAAAGGTTGTCCGGATTTATGTGGCCCTATCGTACGTTACCGGACTTACCACCCCCATAAAATAAGATATCCTCCAATAGAAATTGCAACCTCTCTCCCCCTGCATTTTAATATTACAGAAGCCGACCCCCTGTTCTCTTGGGCCTCCTTTCATAGTTCATCAGAACAAGGGAGTCAGATTCTTGCACCCAGCCAAACCACTGTTGTTGCAGGCCTGACTTCGCCACTTCACGTTCTGAAAACCTCCAAAGTAAATCAATAAAAAAATCTACACCTGTATTTTAACCGACCGCCTCCTCAGAAATTAAATACCGTACCAGGAGGCGCCCGGAATTTTATTTTGGACAGGCATGCCCAATTTTTGGGCTGGACCCCCCTGACCCACCACCCACCCCCTAACTCCCCCTTCCAGTGCCCCCACCCAGACAAAAAGGGTACCAATCTGCTCCTTTCTCAAATAGGCATCCATCTGCATACTTATCAAGACCTGAAACTGAAGTGTTGCAGAGTTATGGGGCAAAAATCGAGATACAGACGCCCATGCACACGTGACCTACCAGGCACCCGTAACTGGCTTGCACAGTCCCACATTGCTTCCATTTCTTCATAATTCCACTGACTATCTCATGCTGGTACAATCCTGGAAGATTGGGGTTTAATTGCTGCTTCATTGGCTTGACTCACCCCGCGGCCTGCACCCGAGCGCGTGTGCCTCTAAATTTTGGACATGTCCACAGACCCCCCCAACCCAATTTGCTCAAAAAGGGTGCCAATCTACTTGGTTTTAGCTGGGGTTTCCGTTGATATATTTAAAATTTCGTAGAAATGTCCCAGAAAAATTCTGGAGGAGGGGTCCCAAAAATCTTTGACCCCCCCCCAGCCCCCCCCCCCCTCCGATTGGACCCATACATATACCAATTGAGGATTCTGAATATATAGTTTTTATTAGGATCCACATTGACGTCCAAAAGTTATGCTTTTTGCAGCCTCCTGGTGGAGGGGTTAATTTAGCTTCCCACAAACATTAGGACACAAACATTAGGAAGGCTTAAAATGATGAAAAGGTAACAAAGGTTAAAACTTGGTTCCAATTGACACCCTCACTCTCCTCCTGCTGCTGCTGCTGCTGCTGTGTGTGTGTATGTATGTGTGTGTGCTTTGCTTGTGCTGATGGTGCAGCTTGGGTGGGGACTGGGTGCGTGACCTTGTCTGCATGAGCTGCCCCACTTGCGCAACTGTCAACAGCTACCTTGAGGACAGGTGCTGGGACTGCAGCTGGGGCTGGGGCTGGTGCCGGGGCCTGGGAGGGGGACGGGTGGAGGCCCGGGGGAGCCTTCTCTGCTCACCACTGTTCAGCCACCCACCAAACTTTACTTTCCCCCATCCTGGGCAACTTCGGAGCCTCGACATAAATAAATATTAATGATACCAGAATCACCCCGGAGGCCAACAAATGTTATTTGCTAAGGGTGAATTAGGTAAGGTACATTAAATATTAGAATATTAGAAATGACTGTTTAAAGCAATTAATCACCTCCCGCCCCCCAAAAACGTAAATTAGGGGCGGTGATGTAAGGAAGGTACGGTATACGGTATACACCTGTATGCTACAACAAGTAGGACATGCTACCTAAAGGAATTGGAAGCAGAACGCTGGAAAGAGGCGCAAAAAACAAAATATGCCCGCAAACTTTGCTTGCTTTTCTGTTCTTCAGTGCTGTTGTTGCCAGGTGTCCTTTCATCAAGATGAAACATGCCCTTGGAATATTGTGGCAGCTATAGGTATTTCTGATCCACCCTCCTGTGCGTATTTGACCTTTGCTGTTTCTTGCTGCTTTATTTCACATGCTGCAGGTTTTAAGTGGGAGCGTCACTGATGCAAACACGCCTTGGCTTGCAAAGCTCCTTTACAGTCGAGGAGTGGACCTTGTAAGAGTAGAATACGTACCAGACGACAGAGAAGAGATCATACAATCTGCCCTCAACCTTAGAAAGCGTGTTGGAGATTCGGGATTCGTTTTCACGTCAGGAGGAATTGGTGCGTCATAGCCTGTCAGATTTAAAGACAGACAGCGGAATTTGAAACAAAATTGTAGAGTAGGATCACAGGGTGTAAGCTGCCGACAAATGGGCTCTCCTTTCTTCTAAAGCAACTGCAACAATACTGGCACCCAGTTAGCCTGTGTCATGCCGCAATGACCCACTACATCTTCTTGACATATGACACGTTGCAGGACCTACACACGACGATGTGACGTACGAAAGCTTGGCTTCAGCCTTTGGTAAGTGGGCTATGTCGCAAACTGTTACAGCCCGGTGCGCGCTTCACATAATACACATGAGTTCAACTGCATTTGATAGCAGAGCATGTTATGTGGTGGCTCAGGAGGGGGCTCATCAAATTCGTTGCCATACAGGCACTATGCAAAGACTTTGTCCACACAATATCATGTTGCCGTAATGCTATGGATGACAGAAAGAGCACAGATTGCCGTTTGCCAACGTATCTTCCCCTTCAACATCTTTGCTGTAAAGTGACAGATTTTGCTAGGATGCAGCGTGTATAAGCTTTGCCATAGTTAAATCACAGACAAACAGGGTGCCAAACCTGCTGACACCTAACCCTTTCTGCTCGTTGACTTGCAACAGGCGCACAGCTAGAACTGCATGAACCCACCGTTGAGCGCATGCGTGCGTCTTACGCAAAGAGAGGCTTGGAGCTGAACGACGCACGCTTACGAATGGTGTGTGCAAGCGCATGTGCCTTTGTTCTTTATAGCCTGCTGTATTCTTTTGAGGGCGAAGTTCAGCAGCAGGATTGTTTTTTTTGTGATTTTGAGGTACAGAACCGCTCTGATGCTTGCGCACTATTTCTTCTTCGACCTGTGGATCCTCATAGAATTGCTTTTGTAATCACAGCGCCTTGCTTGCTCAACACAGGCAACACTGCCCTCTCCTGCTGAGGTCTTGTTTTCAGAGGGAGTCTGGTAAGTCCCATTATAGCTCTAGCTTTGTGCATGCCAATATTCCATGAGCTATGGTGTATGTAGATGAGGACTGAAATCCATTTCATTTTTGGTGAAAGAGCTTTGTTTATCAATTTTCCATTGACGTTTGTTGTCAGTGGCTGCATAGATTTCCCTCAAAAGAGTGATGCCTGCAGATTGCTGATGCCTAATCAGAGCAGCATACACATATTTTCCCCACAATCTTTCAAGTGTGTTATGAGGTTTACCTAATAAGTTGGCCGGTGTTGGTGTAAGGTGCACCGACAAGTTAATAAGCCTTATTTTTGAGCTCTTGCAATGCAAACCATACAGGTGTTTCATTGCAGACGTGTGCAACTGATTTGGGTGACATAATGTTGTTTTAGGCCTGTTTTGCTCACTTTGCTCGTGACTTTTCCGTGTGCGAGTAGGTTGCTAGAGAATGGTACTTCTAGTTTGAATTGCTGAATGTGTTATAATTCGTGGCTTGGAGTTTCTTTTTTTTATGTCTGTCTAAGCTTATCGGAACCCCTCCCCCCCGCTTGCCACTGCAGGGTGCCTTTGGTGAACCTGAATAACGTTTACATCCTCCCTGGAATCCCCAAGTTGTTCCAAGCAATGGTGGGCGCCCATCAAAGTCGCTTCACAGGTGCGCTGTGTGCTGCCTGACTCCTTAGGAATGGAACAATGAAAATTACACAAGTAGCTGTAGCTGAGTTCCACATTAATAAAAAAGGAGCCAGTGTGACACCTCCTATGGTGTTTGAAGTCCAGACGACGTCATGCGATTCGAGCAACAGTTCTGGCACATAGCGGAGGCAGATGCATTGAGACTACCATGGCTGGAGCGGATGCTGTTACATTTGAGGCATTTGAGCACCTATGTCCAGGCACTTTTTTGCTGCCAGGTGGTACTTTCTCGCTGAGGCCGCATCCTCAAAGTTAGTCGTGGCTTGGAGTCATTAAAGGAGTACCTGCTGACTGAATAGTTACGGCCGATTGCGCTCTTTTTAAATCATATTGAATCAGCTTGGGTGTATATTTCTTGCTCATATTGAAATGACTCTTTAATCTAAGGTTGGAGGCAGGGCCGTGCAAGGGTGAAATTTTGTTGTCAGGTGGTGAGGATGTCCAAAGTCGTCCTCAATTACAAAGCAGCAACATTCTGCTGAGCAGGAGATGAAAAAGAACAAGGATGTTATAAGAATGAAGGTCCTGTTGATGTAGATGTGCAACTTGAACGAACACCCACTCATTCAAGGTTGCGGTAAGGGTGTGAAGGTTTGCTTGGGGGTTGTGCAAACTATGTTCTTGAAGGACATGGTGGTCAAACCAAATCCTCTTTTTGCGTCATGCTGGATTGCTGCCTGCCTTTCATGACACACGCAGGGAAAGCTTACAAAGAGTACTCATTATATTCCGTCATGGGTGAAAGCTTCATATCTGAGCGAACGTCAAAAGTTGCGGCTGCTCATCCAGAGGTGAGCTGTTTTTTGCAAATAGCTGTTCAAAATAAGCAGACTTACATGGTGCAAGTGGTTGCAACACTGGCTGCTGCCTGCCATGTTTTCCCGTGATACGAATGCACACAGGTTGCCATTGGGTCGTATCCAAACACAGATGATAAGACAGAGAAAATTTGGAAAGTACGAATGAACATCAAGGGTAGAAGTCAGGCGAGCCTCGACGCAGCAGTAGAAGCTCTCCGCACGCAGATACCGGAGCTGCAGGAAGAGGAACCTGTTGCATGAGCACAAATACTTTATTGTTGGGTCCACGGATTGATTGAATTGAGCTTTTGCGGTTCCATCCATTTCAGTGGACATCTCGCCGCTTTCACCAATGCTTGTTTTCTGTATCAAACCTTCCTGTAAAAATTTAAAAACCTGCCGTGCCAGCCGTGCCTAAAAATTTGAAAGTATTGTACCTGTTTTTTTCCAACTGTTTGAAAAATATAGCCCCCGTTCGCATGGGAGGGGTCTGTCTAATAAAAAAACATTGCGGGCATCAATAGAATCAAAAGCTTTGTACACCCGTTCGCACGGAGCTTGTTTTGCAAAAAAGAATGGACTCCCAGAAAAGAATGCAAGTGTTTGCATGGAGTAAGCATTAAACTAGGCAGCACGGCAACCCTCAGGCAATGGGTTTCAGCTCCTTGTGTTGGGCTGCGCGTTGAATGCTGCCACTGCGCTGCGCGTCCCTGACTCTCCAGATGCCTTAAATCGTGCAAGCGGGCCTATCTTGTCTGTTAGGAAGCCTGCCAAGCATATATAGGCGCCAAACATCTGAAGAGGGAGCTCTGACCTTGAGGAGCTGGACCTGCTCTCCATGAAGAAGAGATGCTTCAAGTGGCTTCAAGCCAAGTTGTGGCTGCAGCAGCACGTACTGGCTGCGCTGTCCCCCTCCTCTAGAGGAGTTCAGATCTGGACTATCAGTGGCCTTCTACTGCGAGCGCTTGCCAGTCTGTCTGTTCTGCTGCTGCTGCTGCGGGGGAAGAGGGGGAAGGCCAGCGGGAGGTCCGAAGGTGCTGGGAGCAGAGGCTTTTCAAAAACAATTTAATTCCTCCAATGCGAACGATTTTTTCCCATACACTTTTTAATCGGCACGATCATAAACTTGTTAAAAGGCACGATCAGGATATTCAACTAGGGTTTCTTTTTGTGCCGGCATTAGTGCTTTGTAGAATTTTAAGTTCGTCGTTTTTCAATAGAAGTTCATTAAACAAACTAATTCTAATCATTGAACATCATGCTCGTTGACTATTCCAGCTCAGAGGAAGACAGCAGTCTGTGTGATGATCCAGGGTGAGTACTTGCTAACTGTCTCACAGAACGAGAGAGAAAGAGAAATTCAAATATAACCCACTATGGTTAAAACACAGCAGGAGAGGAGACGCACCGGCAACGGAAGTGCAACCTGCAGGGCTTATATCCATTGCCGAATGGGAGCCCCCTGGTATGTGTGCCTGCGGTGCAGTGTGTGCAAGTATGAGCATGCGTGCTCATACGCATTTGTGTGTGCGCATGCGCGCGAGCATGCAAAATGTCGTGCTAATGTGTCCGTGAATGTGCGTGTGGTGCGAATGTGTTTGCATATGCATTGCGTGCGTGCGTGCGCGCGTGCTTTGTGTACATGTGTGTCTGTGCGTGTGTGTGTGTGTGTGTGTGCGTGTGTGTGTGTGTGTGTGTGTGTGTGTGTGTGTGTGCACGCGCGCTCGTGTGCTTGTGATTGTGTGTGTCTTTGTGTGTGCCTGTGCGTGTGTGTATGTGTGTGTGCGCGTGTGTGTGCGTGTGCGTGCATGTGTGTTTGGTGTGTATGCCAGCGTGTGTGTATGGATAGGTGTGTGCCGCGTGCCATAGTAATGCTCATCTTTCTGCACAAATTCAATGGCTGCAGCGCTGTTCCAATCCCACCCTGCCGAGCCCGGCAGCAGCCCTATGGCAGTACACAAAAAGATCTCCCATCAGGAGTTGCGTGTGCGCACCTTTCCGCATGTCGAGGGCATGTACCCTACTGCTGTTATGATCCCTGGTGAGTTGAGGCTGATATTAGCTGAGACTTACCGTCCACCGTGCTCCAAATCATGCACTGTAAGCAGGTGTTTGTTTAACATGAAGGGTGTGAGGGTTTCTAACCCAAACGTGTGCCCAGGTAAATATTTGCTGAGACTCAGGCAGTTCCAATGTGCTTTATAGTTAGTTAAAGAGTGAAGGTTTGTACCAACATACAGTCTCTTCAATGCATGAATATAGCTGTATATGAGGAGCTCAATAAATAGATGTATACCATATATGGTAGAATGCGAGGTTTGAAAAAAATCAACTAATAAACCCAGAGCTTATACGAAGGCCACACAATCTAATTATTTACCCCAATGCGATTTATGCGAGAACCTTTGGCCCTCTGAGCTACACATGCACGCGCGTGTGCACGCGTATGTGCGTGGGTGTGCGTGCGTGTATGTGTGTGTGCGTGTGCATACGTGTGTGCGTGCGTTTTGTACTTGTGCGTGTGTATACGGTTGTGTACGTTTGTGTGTGCGTGCGTTGTGTACTTGTGCGTGTGTATGTGTGTGCTCGCGTACGTGTGTGTGCATACGAGTGTGCGTGCATGCGCATGTGAAGGGATTGAAGACGACCTTGGTCTCCTTCCTCCCCGAGAGAGGGCCAGCCTCCCAAGCTGCTTGTCCACCTTGGGGGCCTTGAGGGGCGGCTTGGGAGGCTTTCCCGGCCTGTCCCTGCTCAATTTTTTTTATTGTTTAAACCCCAATGCGAGCTTCGCAAGATCCTTGTCACCTAATTATTCCAATGCTCTCGGCATACCGCAAGGGGGTCATAAACGTTCGCGATACGCGGTGATATATCGCCTATACGGTAGAGCTCAAGAGCTGTGTATAGAGCTCATGCATAGCACAGCAAGCGTGTTACATTCCTTTTAAGCCTGTTATGAATCGTAAATTATGTATTAGGCTACCAATGCAGCACTCTCATCAAGTATTTGCTCGCATCTTGGTATCTTTGTTGCGCTTTGCAGTTCCTGTTGCACCAGCCGAGCTCGCGGCCCTCGCCAGCTGCTTGCAAGACCTACAGCGCACTCTTCCAAGTTCAGGCCGCCTGCATCCTATGATCTCAAAACTCCAGCAGCAGCAGCAGCAGCAGCATCGGCAGGAAACGCCATCAGGTGCCGGTGATCAACTTGACTAGCAAGCAATACATTAGAAATTCCCTCCTGATGCCGGCTTGAATGTGTTGTTTCCTTGTTATTTGCCTTCACATCCTCTAACACGCACGTGTATGCATTATACTTTCTTCCCTGCATATTCATTGCTTCCAGAACAGCCTTCATATTGCTCACAAAAGCATGCAGCAATCCAACTGTGGGAAAAAGGCACTTGCCCTTGCTGCTCTGCACATTCGTTCCTTTGCAAGCTAGGTCAAACCTCGTCCCCCTACGCGTCCGTCCGTCACGTACTTCAGACAATTTTGCATATACAGGCACAGTGGGGTGTTTGCACGTCAGCTTGTCTCACTGCGTGCCTGTGCCCTTTGCAAATTTGGAGCTACTAGTTGGACACCTGAGGGAAGCGCTTGAGCCTTGCCTACATGAGTAAGTGCAACAAGTTTTTACTTCGTCTTTACTTTGTCCTATGTGATTTAAATCCTTGGGTCGTGGACTTAATGTGTTTGGAGCTTTTTCGCCTCATGCAGCCTGCAGCAGAGATTGCAGCTCTTGCTCCTGCTGCTGCTACTGCGTGTTTTTGTTTTTTCTTGTACAGTGCTGCCACCACAGACGCGGCGTTCAGCAAGAGAAATCTCTTTGAGGTTGCTCCTGGCTGATTTCAGCGCTACCTAAAAGTGCTGTGCCCTTGCTGTGGGCCAAGAAGTTGCTCGTGTTGAGTTGAGGCCCGAGACAGATAACAGACCATAAATCATGGCTTATCAGCAAATAGTGCATGCATGACCTACAGCTGCTGCATACGTCAAGAGTATGATGTAAGGCTAATTAATTCCTTCCAAGTGACTGCTTACTTTTCAAGCTAGTATTCTATGAGGAGAATTCACTCCTTTCAAGTGACACCTTACTTTTTGAGCTAGCACTCCCTAAACCCTTAAAATTTCTTGCATGCACAAAGCTGCTATTGATTGACAATTGGTCAAGGCGAATACAAATTCAAGGCACGCTTGGTTTGTCTTAGGTTCAGGGTGAGGAAGCAAAAGATGCTCATATGTTTGTAACCACGACAGAGCAAGTTATGTTTTTTGTGATGTACGAAAATTTACGAGGAAGCAGTCAAAATTTGTGGTCAACGAATAATGCCTTCACTCTCCTATTTTCCAATCTATTTTTGTTATGCTACAGGTGCGAGGAAATCAGGCTTCAAGGCTTAAGCACTTTCTGTAATACGGACTGCACACGCACCTTCCTATCTGTCCCAATGGTCCAAGGGGCCAAGTCTGTAAGTCTTTCCAGCGTAGAACAATTGTTTTGCCTTTAGTTCTGCTTGTATTCTCAGAAAGACAGACATATTTCTTCCTTGATGCATTCCAAAGATCTGTTTTTTCTCGTAAATGAAGCTTACATGGCTCACCACAAAACATGATCAGTGATAATCATTCAAACTTATGTCAGTCCAACCCCGTCCAGGTCGTTTCCATGACCAAGGCTGTAGACAAGATCTATGCTTTGATGGGGATGAAGACTTTTCACAAGGTACGTATAGCACACACAAAACATCTTACAGCTCTTATCTCTTATCTCCTTTATTGCAAATGAATCCCAAACGTTTTGGGCCTCATCTTCCCTACCACTACGCTCCTCGCTTCTTCAATTTGTACTGAGCCATTGCCTGACAGCGCCGGTAGGTTATAAAACCTACTGCTAATGCTGAACAGCATCGTCCTTTTTACCTAAAGAGATTTAAAGAGCAAAGGAAAAGGAACCTGCGTAGGAAGTGGAAAGTACACCCCACATTAAGAAAGAAATGGAACCACTTTGGTACGGAACGCCGTAATACTCCCTGTAACAATTTCTTGAATAGCATCGTAAATAGTTTCGAGCTATGAAATGGGAAGTGGAAGGAACACCCCATCAACATAACAAAATTTTTTTACGTGTTTGTCCATGCCACCATATTCTATCTTTCCTCCCAATGACGTCACTCTCACCATGTGCCCGTAAAACACAAGCTCCTTGGTTGAGAGCGGAAATAACTTGAATATTGTGATGACTGTGATGACACACAGTACGCTATCTGCGTGTGTCCCCTCCCTGTGACCTAGACTCTTATAAGTGTAGGAAAGCTTTTTGTTAATGCATCGCTTTATACGCCCACACACAAGAGCTCAGCTAAGCAACATGCAATGTGTGCTCAGATGGCATTGACAAACACGCGCACACACGCACAGGATCCCAAGCCACACATGTCCATCGGCTGGATGTTGGGTGACCAGCGTGCCACACTGGATCAGGCTGTCACCCAATTTCTGGAGAAGCAGTCGCTGCCACAAAAGCAGCACCGTGCCCTGTGTGATCGAGATCAGTTGCAAGGGACTACTGAAAATGCTTTGTCTGTCCAGGAAGGGGAAGAGGCAAAGGGTTCAGGGCCAAAGGGGGCCTCTCAGGAGGGTTCAGAAGGTTGCAGTCCTCTCACCTGCTTTGAGGGGCAAGGGTGGAAACGGAAGACAGACCAGACTGTTGAAGGGAATGACATTGGTTCTAGGGTCCCTGACATTGTCTTCCCTCTGCGTTTAGTGCTCTGCAAAACTGGACAGAAAGACAGTGTTGTTTGGGGGAAAGAACCAGGAAAAGGCAATCAGTCCAAAAAAGTTCGAATTAGCTAGAAGATGCCTTTGCCTTGATTGACTTGTAAATAGTTAAATATCGGTTGATGACTGTTTGTTCTGAAATGCTGAATTATGTTCCATGGTGCTGAAGCGAGGTGCAGGGGTTGCAGCTACTGATCTACTGATCTCCTTTAATTTTTGTAGCAATGGTCTTGGGCATGCCTTTGTGATCTCAGTTTCCCTTGTTGTCACGATAACGTGCGTGGCGCACAGTACTTCTAGCTTCGAAGTTACTTAGGCGTAAGCAGCAGCACCATGGGCATGTTTGCTTGTTATGACTGAAGCAGAGAGACAATTAAGCACAATCCCCAAAAAAATGGCATGCAAGGGGTGATAACACCACAATAAGCATGGATCAAGGAAACGGAGACGGAGCTGCTCCGAACGGACAGCGAAGAAGTCACGCTACCAGGCGGATTTGAACCCGCGACCCCGAAGAGTTTTTTTTGCTGGTAGTCCAAATCAGTAAGCCTTCTTAGTTTACTACAATGCTGAATGGTAACTCGAATAGTAAGCCATTAATTAAGCTCTCGGAGACGTTCCAGGCTTTTATACAACTTCTATAAGGGGTTACAAGGATGGCCTACCGCCCGAGACTCTGGCTGATGATGGCAATTGGCTGCAGCAATTTTGGTGAACCAGCTGGTGAAACAAAATCAACCAGTGTCGAAATTTGAAACTAAATCTGACACAAACTTGAGGAGTCTGTATGAGTTTTGATCAGGAATGCATTGATCTCAAAATCAGTGATACTGTGATGACAAGCCAGAAAGGAATAAAGCTTGAAGGAGCAAACGCTCGCAGAGTCTTAAACATTCCTTCAAAAAGGTCTCTGTATGTATCTCATGCGCAGCTCGCACACTTCAGCACACTTGCAAAAGAAAAGCACATACTTCTCATCTTGAACTTCTCCACACTCACATTTATCACAAATGCTAGAACCACCATGCCATTTGCAAGACTCCACTCTCAAATGGTGCGCACGCAATCTGAACCTGCTGAAATTCCTCAACACATGTTTGTCCGGATCCTTGTACAAGTAGGAGGGGATAGAAAATGGAGAACCTCTAGGACCACTCTCAGAACTCCCACACCACTTGTGATACGTGACTGCTTTCTTGTTTACTGCGC
>Ga0307968_1001564_pt1:0-15000 | contig 18768 bp, 16 predicted proteins | sample OrgLakmetagen650_FD_201834 | JGI IMG/M metagenome (GOLD analysis project Ga0307968, IMG submission 201834) | Saline water microbial communities from Organic Lake, Antarctica - #650 | ecosystem: Environmental > Aquatic > Non-marine Saline and Alkaline > Saline | place: Antarctica: Organic...
CACACACACTCACACACACTCACACACACACACACACACACACACACACACACACACGTGTACGCACGCACGCACACATGCACACCCGTACACATGCACTTGCACTTCATTAGCGACGTCTAATCTTCGTTGCATTTAGGTTCAAACCCTAATGAGCACAGCGGGCTGCAAAGTGGCCAGCACAGGCATTTTTCACGCAGCTTTCGCTACACGGATGACTACGACAAGCACCACAGGTCAGTGCCAAAAATTGAAATAGGAATTACTGCATGCGCGTGCAGGCACGCACGTGTGTGCTTGTCCATGGTTACACTTTTTTTGGCACGACTGATGCTGATAGCCTGAAGATGCACGCCACAGAGTCCAGTGCTTGCGGTACGCTGGACTAAAGTTCACAGGCGCATCGAGGAGGCCCTTTTCACGGTCAAATATGCTTGACGCTTTTAACTCTTTTACCAAGAGGCTGGATAACACCTCTCAATTGCTTTTCTATAATTACACGTTATTTCACTCCTGTTGTTGCACGTTTGTTATGTTGAGGATGCTGCGTACAAACACGGCTCCTCCCTTCTTCGTCATGCGAAACACCTTTGTTATCCTTTGCCTCCATCTTTTGCGATCATTCAGGGTTTATAGTTAGATATTCACTCAGGGTTTAGGAGGTCAACTCTTGCATAAAGCAGTCTGGTGAATGCACAAATTAATGCGCCAAACGATATACCACACAATGCACAAGCATACTACTACAAAACAATACATTACACAAGCGTAGTACAAAAAGTACAAGGCATGACGCCATTGGACAATCTACTGTTGCAGGGTGAATGACGCCATCTTTTCTCGCTGCCTCAACGTGGTATTCCCGGACGGGACATTGCAAGTGCTGAACCGGCATGACGCCCTCAAAGCAGCACACGAACAGGTGCGCGTCTGTTGTGATGTGCCCGTGTACGTGCACGTATATAGTGCCGTGCCACTTGATCCTGAGCAGTGTTTTCAATCTGACGTTGTAGTTGTGGGCTCCGCTTGTACTACACTTATATTGCTGCCTGGGTAAAAACGTAATAACCCTTCCTTTCTAGCACCAGGGCAAAGCAGCCATGAATGGTTGTAGGTGGTCTTGCATGCATGCTGGTACAGACACAGCCGTGTTAATCTCTCCATGACGCCTTCAAAGCAGCTCACAGGATAAAATCTAGCTTTGTCGTCACTTTCCTGCAACCCCAAGGTTTTCTTACATGCAGTTCTTGCACATGTGCTTGCTTTCTTAGACACAGCCATATGATATGTCATCATGGTGCCCTTCAAAGGCAGATCATGAGCAGGTTAATACCCAAATAATTTTATGGTTTTTTCCATGTACACTTCCTGTCCTTCAGTTGTGCGTAGGGTTGGCCAGAACCCTATATATACAGAGTATATACGGTATTGTCGGCAGGGGGAAATCACCAAATATACGGTTGTATACAGTGTATATATTATATAAATATTTATTATATATGCACGGTTCTGGCCAACCCTAGTTATGCGTGAATCCTCCTGTCAAGTGCAAGCCCATGTTTAAAACGCCAACCCTATGTAATTTGTAATGCAAAACCATCAGGCCTGTGCACCGTACAGTGTACGGTACGGTGCGCTCTTTACTGTACGTACCGTATTTTTGTAAATTACGGCGTATTTACGATTTTGGAGGACCGTTATTTTCCTTAATTACGGTAATCTACTGTACGATATACGGTACGGTGCCAAGCTGGCACTGCCAGTGCAAAAATGGCCTCAGAAAGGCCTCTCCATCCCAACACCTCCCATTTCCACCTCCAGCATGCTCCTCTTACGTGCTGACGCCACGCAATGCTTCCCTGAACGACCCTGAGGCTGGGTTCGGGCTGCATCAGCTCGGGAAAAGGGCCCAGCAGTGGCTTGCATGGAAACTCAAAGTCAGACGCAGTACTTGATTTCTGCTTGATCATTTGTTTTTATTCATAAAATTGTTGCAAAAAGAAAATAAATTTGGGCCGAACTTGGAGCCAAACGGCCAAATTACGGTCAAAATTGTACTGTACGGTGGCACCGTCTTGTTCGATCTGGCACCGTAGTTTTGGCTGACCGTAATTTGGACCGTACTGTACGGGGTAATTACAGTCGGTACCGTAATTACGGTACAAAATCCAACTTTATGGCATGAGTGCACAGGCCTGAATACCATCGCACAAAAAAGAAAACTGTAACAACTGACTGAAAAGACTTTAAAGATCCATCTTGTCAAATTGCCTCATAAATTGAAGGCACAAGGTGATGTTTGCGTAAGATGTTGTGTCACGTATTTCATACAAGTTGGACCTTGTGACATTCATTTTGTCTTCCTTACTGCTCCAGCGGGAGAAGCTCATACCATTTGCATGCTTTCCTCTCTTTGCCACTACTGAGTCTTGCCCATTCGCTTCCCGAAATAATTGTAGAAGATAAATCTAGCAATTTTGTTTTGTCTCAGTCTTACACAGCCACAGAAGTTGAACCTTTTTATTTTTTTACTTTCTCTTGACACACTGCAGAAGTTGGACCTCGTGGAATACAAGAGCAGCTCCACTTGGGACCATGAAGGGCCTCCTGTGGCTAAGCTTGTGTGCTACAAGCAGCTGAGACAAAGCCGCAGGCATGTGTGTGTCTGTGTGTGTGCGTGTGTGTGCGTGTAGTGTGTGTGTGTGTGTGTGTGTGAGAGAGGGAGAGAGAGAGAGAGAGAGAGAGAGAGCGAGAGAGAGACAGAGAGAGGGGGAGAGAGAGAGAGAGAGAGAGAGAGAGAGTGTGTCAAAAGTGGCAGGAGCGGTCGCCAGAAGTGCAGTGAGTTAAACATGCAGGCAAGTGCGTGCGTGTTTGTCACAACCAGTGCGGAGGCAGTCTTGTGAGTTGATACACGCACATCAGCACCCAGGTGTGTTAACAGCAAGCTGCCCAGTGCAGTATTTCACTAGTCCTCCTCAACAATGCAAGCTACCAAATTTAAGCTTTTGCGTTTGCAAGGAACATCACATCCTTGCCCTGCCCGCTTCCAGATGTGTGCTGGTCCCTGCTTTCAAACTTGCAAAGGACCTTATTAAGTGAACATATCTTTATATTCTGAGACCTACTTGCGAACGCTCGTACCTTGTGTCTTAATTCTGTCCCCTGTCCAGCCTAACTAGTGAACTCCCTAAGTAGTGTGCTAAACCTAGTCCAGCCTAACTAGTGAACTCCCTAAGTAGTGTGCTAAACCCTAGTACAGCCTCACTCGTGTGCTAAACCCTAGCGCAGCCTAACTAACATCCTCAACCCTAGTCCAGCCTAACTAGTGTGCTCCCTTATGCCACTATACCTTTCTTTGCATGATGCCTGCTGTTCAGGGAGGAGCACCAAGCTGCAGTGGATCACGGCAAGCTGGCAGGCAACGGTGAGTGGTACAGAGTGAGTGGTACAGAGTGAGTGGTACAGAGTGAGTGGTACAGAGTGGATCACGGCAAGCTGGCAGGCAACAGTGAGTGGTACAGAGTGAGTGGTACAGAGTGAGTGGGACAGAGTGGTACAGAGTGGATCACGGCAAGCTGGCAGGCAACGGTGAGTGGTACAAGGTTTGCAGAAAAAACTGGCCTTCATTCAAGAAGTGCGACTGCTAGCCTAAAAAATCTGCTAGCCTAGAAAAACCCTAACGGTGAGTGCTACAACCTGGGAGGAAGCTTTAGAAGCATAGAAGTTGCGTGGTCAATGCAATCCACTCCTCATATTAAGGCTAGAACTACAAGGGAAATACTCAAAAGAACAGCAGTGAGTGGTACAACCTGGAAGGGAGCGTGCAGAAATTATAGGCTGCGCAGCAATGAAAACCACTCCCCTAACTAAAGCAACAACTGCAAGGGAAATTGTAGAAGATCGCGTGGGCATGTAAGTTGCTCTTTGATATTGTCAAGAAGGAAGAGTGCACTGATACTGGGGTTTGCTGAGCTCCTCCACCTTGTCCTCAATAAAATTAAAATATGAAATTAAATGTGAGCTGTGAAATCAAGACGGGACCGTAAGAGCACCTTGTAATACATGAAACTCGAAATGTGAAAATAGATGAAAATTGAGCCAAGTTGGGATTGCAAAAGCAATAAGCATTGTTCTCACACACACACACACACACACACACACACACACACACACACACACATACACACACACACACACACACAAGTCAAAGAGATAGAGATAATGAGCTGTGGTAGCTCAGATCGTGTGCAAAAAAACACAGTGTTGAGCATTGTTTTCGCCAGGAGCCTGTACACTCCACATCTGGCATGATGATGCGTATCAAACCTTCTGCCAAATACAACCTTTCACACATTATAAATATATATATATATGTTTGGTTTCAGGTGGTGACCTTAAAGGTGACCCTGACACTAGGGTTGGTCAGAACATTATATATACCATGGAGTCTTGTAACAATGCGAGGTTTGAAATAAACTCCAATGCAAGCCTATGCGAGGGGCACACAATCTAGTTATTTACCCCAATGCGGTCTATGCGAGGGCCTTCGGCCCTCTGAGCTGCACGTGCACGCGTGTGTGTGTGTGCGTGCCCATGTGTGTGTGTGTGTGTGTGTGTGTGTGTGTGTGTGTGTGTGCTCGTACGTGTGTGGGTGTATGTGTGTGCGTGCACGTACATGTGTGCGTGCGTGCGTGTGTAAACAGTTGTGTACGTACGTTTGTCTGCGTGCGTTGTGTACTTGTGCTTGCGCGTATGTGTGTGTGTGTGCATGCGCATATGTGTTTGTGCGTGCGTGTACGTGCGTACGTGCATTGTGTACGTGCGTGCGTGTGTATGCAGTTGTGTACGTACGTGTGTGCGTGCGTTGTGTAAGTGTGCGTGTGTGTGCGCGTATGTACGTGTGCCTGCGTGTGTGTGCATGCGCGTACGTGTGTGTGTGTGTGCGTGTGTGCCTGTGTGTGCATGCGGGTACGTGTGTGTGCGTGCGCATGTAAAGGGATTGAAGGCGCCCTTCCTCTTGTTGTCCTTCCTCCCCAATAGAGGGCCAGCCTCTTAAGCTGTTTGTCCACCTTGGGGGCCTTGAGGGGCGGCTTAGAGACTTTCCCGACCTGTCTCTGTTCATGCTTAAATTCAATTATTTAGCCTCGACATGAGCTTCACGAGGCCCATGTAACTTGGTTATTCAAATGCTCCCGACACACCGCGAGGGGGTCAGAAACGTCCGCGGTGCGCGGTGATATACTGTCTCTGTAATATATGGTGAATTTACAATGTTTTTGGCGGAATAAGAGCTAATTATACGGTAACATACGGTGTATAGGTAGGTATGCACGAATCTGGCCAACCTTACTTGACACTGTTGCTCTAGCCATGTGACATCTTGTTATGCATGGGTTGAAGAGTCAGTGCCGAGAAACAAGCAGTTTTTCGGGGTACAAGCAGGTGTTTGGGGAAGCAAGGGAAATAACAAGTTCCCTCAGCAGCCTTGTGATTGCTGGTCACCGTGAGCCATTTCAACTTGCCATCCCCAAGCACGCCTGCAAATCCCATGGAAGTATTATGGTCCCTACCTTCCTCCTAAAACCAACAGCTGAATTACAAATTCTACTGGACACCAGCCTTAGCAGCCGCGGTAGTGGTAGGGGAAGTAGGGGTCCAGGGAGTCAATGCACACAAATACAAAATACCACAGGCAGTGAAAAGCTACACAGGCAGCGCAATAAATGTGCGGACAGTAAAGAAGTTGCATGGACGAGAGAAAACTACTTTCCAAATTGATCCACAAACACTTCAAGCATGCTGACAACTCATCCCCGGTCCTCAGTACCTGAAAAAGACAACGAAAATACTTAGGACTGGCCAGAGCCGACTATATGCATTGTATACAACTGTGTATTTGGGGATTTCCTGCCAAAAATACGGTGTATTTACCGTATAAATATGTTTCTGGCCAACCCTACATGTGCTCTCCTGGTGTCCAGGCTGGTGTCACAAGCAGAGCCATCTCCCTTTACATATGTGGTATCAGGTATCAGTAATAATAACATATTTACTGCTGTCACGTCTGCCCGCAGCTGACGCCAGCAGCCACAATGTTAACAGGGATGGGGGAAGGGGAGGGTCAGGCAGGCACATCCCTCACACAGTTCCACACACCATGGAATCCAAGGGCTCGCCGCTGGAGGTGTGTGTGTGTGTCTTTGTGTGTGTGTGTGTGTGTGTGTGTGTGTGAGTGTGAGTGAGTGCTTATGTGTACGTGTGTGTTTGTGGGCGTGTGCCTTTTTGAGTGTGTATGATTGTGGGTGTGGGCGTGTGTCTGTCAAATTGCCTCCCTATCATAGTGAGGATTTTGTACATGGTGGGATTGTGTTCATGACGGAGAAGAGCTCCTTAGACGCAGTCATTTTGAAGGCAGGTGTTTTTTGACAGTGGTGTGGGTGCGTTAGGCTTGGCCAGAACCGTAAATTTGCACATCGTATACGACCGTATGTACAGTGTATAGCTTCCCTGCTAGGAACACTGTATATGCACCGTATATATGTATATGTGTTTGTGTATATGTGTATATATATGCACCGTATATATGTATGTGTGTTTGGGTTCTGGCCAACTCTAGGCACGTGGCATCTTGGAACACGCAGTGTCTCATCTTTTGAGGTTAATGAGGAAAGCAGGCAGGAAGCAGGGAAGATTTTGCTCATGTTGACTTTAGCAGATAGTGGTCCTCGTACAGCTACCCTAAAAAAATAGAGCATGCACCAACTCTTGGCCGCAATGCGTACAAAGACAATGGCAACAGCTTGACTGTGCAATCCACACCAGCCCAAATCTCATACATACATGAGTTTTTATCTGTTACACACCTGCCTGCTCTGCATACATTTCTCTGACAGTAGCCAGCACAGGCGGCTCCAAAGAGGAATCGTTCTTGTGTGGTATATGAACACATAGCAACGCATGCCAGTCCTGTTTATGTGATTTTTTGTGCTAAGGGTGTGACCAGTGCTGAAGAGAGGTCGTCAGCTCGGCAGGTCTGCTGCTTTACAGGGCACAGGGGGAGTGTACAGGCACGGGTATGCACATTGGGCTGGCCAAAACCGTTTACCTACGCACAACATGTATGACTGCTGATGTGGAAATTCCCTGCTAAAAACGCTGTAAAATCCCCTGCTTAATACGTACATAGGTATGAGTTACACCAGCCCTACATTTGCTTATCATTGCACCACACATCGAGCTCGTCCTGTGACGCAGGAAGCGGTGCTGGAGAGGGGTTGTAAGTGACAGTGCATTACGGCGGCTGCCTCTTACCAGCCTTTACACTCGCATTCCCAACACAGGAACTTACAGTGCTCTACGGCTGCTGCCTCTTACCAGCCTTTACACTCACAATCCCAACACAGGAACTTACAGTGCACTACGGCCGCTGCCTCTTACCAGCCTTTACACTCGCATTCCCAACACAGGAGCTTACAGTGCACTACGGCTGCTGCCTCTTACCAGCCTTTACACTCACAATCCCAACACAGGAGCTTACAGTGCACTACGGCTGCTGCCTCTTACCAGCCTTTACACTCGCAATCCCAACACAGGAACTTACAGTGCGCTACGGCTGCTGCCTCTTACCAGCCTTTACACTCGCAATCCAAACACAGGAGCTTACAGTGCGCTACGGCTGCTGCCTCTTACCAGCCTTTACACTCGCAATCCCAACACAGGAGCTTACAGTGCGCTACGGCTGCTGCCTCTTACCAGCCTTTACACTCACATTCCCAACACAGGAGCTTACAGTGCACCACGGCTGCTGCCTCTTACCAGCCTTTACACTCGCAATCCCAACACAGGAGCTGCAAGCGGCGCTGGACAGGGGTCGGCAGGCTGGCAGGTCTGCTGCTTTGCAGAGCAGGGGAGGGGGTGCACAGGCACAGGCGCACACAGGCGTTGTGGGGCAAACGCAGTCACACGGATGCACAGGCAATGTGGCAGAAGCCCAGGCACACACAAGCAGTGTAAGGGAGGCAGCGGCACAAAGGTCGCATCATCAGTTGCCCGCTTCTAACAACCAGGCAGGCAGCATTGACCCCCCTGATACTCATACTCATACAAGCCTCAAGGCAGGCGGTTTGCTCCAGGAGCACCAAAGTAGTGATGGCAACAGCATTGGTAGTGTGCATGACAGGGGATGGGTGCGCAGCGATGCTGAGGGCAGCGTGGGTGATGTACACGGTGGGAAGAGCAGCAATGGCGTGGAAAGCAGTGAGAGAAGCAGCGGAGGCAGTCACAGGAAAAGGGAGGGGTCATCTAGAGAGGCAGGTCAGGCCAACAGCAGTAGTAGTAGCAGTAGTAGTAATAGTAGTAGTAGTAGCAGCAATAATGGGAGAAGTACTGGTGGCAGGCTGGCCAAGCAACAGCAGCAGCAGGAGCAGCAGCAGCAGCAGCAGCAACAGCAGCAACGAATGCCTGCCAAGAAGGAGAAGGTGAAGGAGGTATTCTTTGGGCCCAAGATAGCGCCCCATGATAAGGAGGTCCGCTTGAAAAGGGCGCGGCAGTGGCTGGTGGACGGAATGAAGTGAGTGAGAGTGTATGTATGTGTGTGTCTTTAGGCCTGAGAGCCAAGAGGGTTTTCCATGACATACCAATCCGCCAATGAAGCGCAAAGAGGTGCCCCACAAAGGGGATACAGTGAGGTTAGGTGAGCAAAGAGAAACGTCCGCTCTCTCTGGCATGCCCCAAATTGGCACGTGCAGGTCTGCAGCCAAGGAATATGTTTAAGGCACAAGCGCTTGCACATGACAAAATGTAACATGCACGGAAATGTAACAGCATGTGTGTTAGTTACTTGCACTCATTTGTTCAACAGCACAAATGCAGGACATATGAGCTTATGGCAATCGCACATGCACATCATTCACGCACATGCGAAATGCTCAAAGCCTTCTGCTTTGAAATTCTTTGCGTATGCTACACGCAATACGTGGATAGCACGGCAATGCGCGTGCATCATGTTTCACATGTCATGGCTGCAGGGTGTCCATCGCCCAGGAGGGAGCAGCACAGAAAGCAAAAAGCTATGCTGAGCTGGCACTAGACAGCACCACATGCACAGCACAGCAACACGCATGCATCATGTTTTACGTGTCATGGCTGCAGGGTGTCCGTTGCCCAGGAGGTGAGCAGCACAGAAAGCAAAAGCTCTGCTGAGTTGGCACTGGACAGCATCATAGCTGGCCTGTCTGATTGTGGACGTCCCGCCTCAGGCAAGTGTTGGCAGTCCTCTCTAATTGTCCTCACATGGGTAGCTGCCCTGAAAGCCTAGTGGCCCGTGGTCAGGCCAGACTCTTCGGGGTCACGGGTTCAAATCCGCCTGGTAGCGTGAGTACATCGCTGTCCGACAGCTCCATCTCCGTTTCCTTAATCCATGCTTGTGGTGGTATCACCCCTTGCGTATAACTTTTGTCCTCACTAAATGTCGATCTGGATTCAGTGATGGTTGCTGCTCTGGTTTGATTCCTGATGCAAGCTGTACAAAAGGGTTTACAAAGGGTTTACAAAGGGGGTAACCGGCAGCCACATGTGTTGGGCTGATAGGCATTGTTGGATCGGCCAGCGTAAACGTAAGGTTGTGAAATAAAATTGGTCTCAGCCAGTGCCATATTGTTCTCTTAGAGGTGATGAATGAATGATGAAAAGGCAAAAACCTGAGACAATAAAAGAGCTTGATGGAGAGCCACAACAAGCAGTTCAGGCGTGTTAACTGAACACCAGAATGTATAACTCAAGGGGAGGAAGGGAGCGCCACATTAGAGACCCATGACTGTTCATGCAAATAAATTGAAAGCTGAGTTCAAATTTAACATTTGACTTACAACAGTGCACCAGCATGTACGATCTAAGAAAAGCACAGAAAAGTGTTGGAAGGAAAAACCTTCGTTTTAAATTGTTAGGTTGTTTGAGCCCCATCCTGGCCTAGCTGGTTGCTGCACATACATAGAAACTCCACTATCTCAGTCCACAATCCCGGGATGTTCAAGCCACAGCAAGCTAGCCAACAAACACCACAGCGTTTATTTACCCTAGAGGTGCAACCCACAGCATGCAAAGGCACCACGACACACAGCAGCCAGCCCAGACTATCTATTAGAAAAGGGGCGCTCCTTCGTTAACGAAGGGGGAGGTTGGGGCCTGGCTCTGTCGTACAGCCGAAATGCAAGCAAGCAGGCTCCACAGTCTATTTACTCCGTCCACTGTGTACCGTCAGTAGGCAAGCATAGCAAGAGCCCCATCCTGGCCTAGTGCGGGGGCTTTGTGTGCGTAATGGTTACAATGGTTACAATAATTGCAATGTTACAATGGTGCGTAATGGGTCACCATGCATCAATTCATTCCTTGCCTTCGCGCTTTGTGTGCGTAATGGGTCACCATGCATCAATTCATTCCTTGCCTTCGAGCTGGCCTCTCTGTTGCTTGAGCTTGTCTTTGGCCCGACGCCGTTGTCTTGGGGTCTTCTCAGCAGTGTTTCGATTAACCGCGACAAGTCTCTTAGGTGTCGCATTTTGGCCATTTTGGGTAAGACACAGCGACGCCTGGCAAGCCAAATGTTGCCTGGTGGCGACACCAAATTTTCCTGTCGACCACCCAGTGTAGCCAATAATTTTAAATTTTAATTTGTAAATGAGTCAAAGTACTTTCCAAGTCCTTGGGGGCCGAGGGGCACCCTTTACAGCTGGTCAAAGCTCCCAAGTTCCTACCCCTCTCGACCCCTCCATGCCCCTCCCATCCATGCCAGCAGCTCCAAAAGCACAAGCTGCAGCACCTCCCCCAGTAGCACCTCAGTCACTTCCTGCACCACAAGCTGCATCGCCTCCACCAGCACAAGCAGCACTGGCAGAAACAGATGCATCACCAGAGGCATCACCATAAGCAGGAGAGGGGGGTAAGCGCAGGCGGTGTGGACGCGTGATTGGCTACCTCAGCAGCAGAGTCCCTGAAGACCATCGCCAGTACTTTGAAGAGCGGGAGGGGGGTATGGCTAAATGCTTGCCATGCACGTGGCAAGCCCAAAAGCAGGGAAGCAGGGAGGAAGTGCTCATCATGCTGGACAAAAAGGATAAAATTGACTCGCACCTGGGCCTGAAGGTGCACGAGAGCAAAAGGCAGAAGGATCATGAGATGCATCTGGGAAAAGCAGCAGGCCCGGTTTGACACCGCTATGTGCATACTGCTTGCTCTCTGGTGCACAGTATATGGGCAAGCCTACTGCGTCCTTTTGGCACACTTGCAGTAATAGCGTCGAGCTCAAATGCAGCCTTAGCGATTGGCTATCCTTGGCCAACATAGCACTAGTGCAAGTTTTTGGCTCAGTGGAGGAGGAGCGGCTCTTCAGCAAGCTTGCCTTCGTCAAGGAAGAGAGGCGGAACCGCTTGCTGTTAGATCACTTGAACGTGTGCCTTGTGCTTGCAACCCAGCGCATGTGGGCGTTTAGGGACTTTCCCTTCTTGCGAGCATTGCAAAATTGGCTTGAAGCAAAGAAGAGGCGCACAGCAGCTCATTCACAGCAGCGGCGGCGGGAGCCAGAATTGATGGAAATCAGTGAAGAGCGAGGACGCAGAGTAAAGACTTAGGGGGGGAGGGAGACAAAGGGTTCAACAAACTTATTACAGTATCCAGTATTTACATTGAACTCGAATACAATTTTCATTCACACATGCCAAAATTTTGGCAGCTTTTTTGGGGGTAAATATTCAGTGGCTACACTCTTTTTCAGCAAAAGCACCCTGTGAAGCCATACAGCTACACACCCAAAAACCTTAATAGAGACACTGCTTCTCAGAAGTAGGGAGGGGGCTTTCGAAGGTCAGCCAGCCGATGAGCAAGCGGGCGTAGGCACACTGTTCCAGAGGGCTTGGTCCTTGGGGTGTGGCAGGAGGAGCTGGCGAGCGACTGTCTCTTTTGTGTGTGCGCTGATGTGTGCCGCCCAGTCCTCCTTGGTCCTGATAATCCAGCTTGGGTGGAACGGACCTCCGTGGGCCTCCGCTGGGATGAGGGCCTCCACTGGGACAAGGGCCTCCATCTCACGATTTTGGCTTGCCTTTACATTTTCTTTTTTTCATTCAAGCTGTACAAGTGGGGAAACTTTATGGAAACTTTATTTGTTAGTGCATTTTTGGGTTATACGAGGACTTTTTGCATATACCCATAGTTTACTCCCACATCAATGCACTCCGCTATGAATGTCCCCCGCCCTTATCTTACATAGATGTGACTAAGGTAAGGTAAGTTAAGGTTACATCACTATAGATGTGACTAATTACTTCAATTATCTTTCCTTGGCAACCGAACAAAAATTGTGTGTTTCGACCTGCCCTTCCTTCCTTTCTGGCCACAGGCAAACACTCCACCAAATCTGTGGTCTCCATAACCCTTCAGCCTAGAACAGCAGCGAGTGATGCAGCAGAGGCTGAGAAGGCACGGAACAAGCAGCGGAAACAGGAGAGGAAGGAGGAAAAAAGAGTGGAGAAAGCAAAGGAGCTGGAGCACGCGGTGGCCTCTGGGTCACCTAGCTAGCAACCATTTGGTGGCTTCAAGTTGTGCACTTCAAACTCATGAACCGTGTCCCCCTTTTTTGGTTTTTGCAGGCCCGTTGTCATTTAGTTCAAGACAAAAGGCCTTTTAAATGCGATTGACCTTGCAGGCCCGTTTGCAAATTTTTCTGCTGCTACTATCTAGAAAACCCGTGACCTCAAACTTGAAACAAACCATGTGCTGAAGTCATTTTCATTCATACAGAGCAGATCGCTAGTAAAAATATCTTAATATTTCGTTAAGCCACTTTATAGAACACCGGTACCGGTACATACAGAAGCTCTTGTAACTGAAACTCTGCAGGTTTTTGTTTTGAAGCTCTAGTACTTCGTGGATAGCACTGACAAACATTTATGGTTTATGACGTAGTTGTAATTCCGCGGTTCGTCATGTTCAGTGCACACAGGATTTGCTTGCTTTGAGAGTGAACATGCAAAGGAAAGCAACCTAATCACCAGCCCGTGTTCATGTGCAGGAAGCAGTAGCTACGTCCACCTAAAATGTGCGTGCATCTATCAAGTATACCGATTAAATGTTCTTTTCCAGAGGGGTTCAACTGGGGAAATGTGAACTTGCTACATTAAATCTCTGCATTATGAAGTGCATCTGGTGTCAGTCCCATTCAGTATTTATATATGTGTCCGGTTTAAACAACAAATGCACAATTTGTAACTCCAGGTCTGTCACTACGAGTATCAGTACATACAGACGCCTTGATGATGCCGCCTTGATTGCACATCCTGCGTTTGTGTCCTCCGTGTCCGTGGCACTCCTGCTTGTCTGCTGCACGATCCTTGGGTTCATACCTAGGGTTGGCCAGAACCGCTCATATACACCGTAAATGACCGTATATTTGGTGATTTCCCTGCCAAACACACTGTATATACACCGTATATACATGGTTCTAGCCAACCCTATTCATACCCCTTGTCCAGGTAGATGTCCAAGCCCGTTCAGTCTGACCGTGTACTGTTTGCTGGAGTTGTTAAGCAAGGCGTTGCATCTTCTTGCGTGTGGTTGGAAGGTGAGGTGGGGAGCCTACGATAAGAGGAGGGCCACCACAGCAAGCAAGGGGCGCAAATAAACAGCATAAAGGCTTGTAAGCATAACGTATAATATCGCATCCAAGCTTGTGCACAAATCCCAGGCAGTCTCTCCTGAGCATTGTTTCTTGTAAGACATAACACTCTATGATTATGATCTAATGCTCATTCCTCCAGCAGCTTCCTGTTAAATATATGGCATGTAATGCACACACGTTGTGCGACGTGTAGTTCGGCTCGCCGTCTGCCTTGCTTGCATTGTTCTTTGCAGTTAGGCCTTGTGTGGATGGTCTGCTCAGGGGCAGACCTTGGCAGGATCAAGGGATGTCGCAGCTGCCCAGTTCTGTGCTTGCCAGATGCGATGTTGTTGTGCACCAGCTGCGCAGGTAATAATTTACAATGGGATACAAATAGGGAAATGACAGCCGGAATTTAATCTGGCTCGTTGTAGTCAGAACAAGAAGGCTTGAATTTCTGTTTATGATTCATACTGTACGCTTGAAAAGGTGTGACGTAGTTCAATGACGTGGAATAATTTGACAGAAAGACCAAGCTAGCCTCCATTGAATGTGGAATGGTACTTTGCATTCCCTGGTGCACTTTGGGAAGGGTACGGTTTCTAAATCAGGAATGGTGATATTATGTGGGCTCGACACGTATACTGTGCAAGCCTGTGGTAACCTGAAATTCGGCATGCACCAAACACAACACCAGAACGTTCCTGCTTCTCCCACAATACGCATACATGCATGCACACACATACATTCGCACGTGCACTCCCCCCTGGAGAATAAAAAGAGGAATGGCTTGCCAATGGGGATCAGGTGGTTGGAGGTGGAGGCTTGCTCACCACTAGGAGTGTTGCTCAAATATTTCAGGGGGTGAACTACGAACTACGCGTGGAAGACTTTTGTATACAAACCTGCCCCGTCCTATACCGGTAGTTACATATACCGGTAGTTGCATATGATATATGAGGGAATGGGAAAAGGTGTAGAAATGATTTAGGAGGGCGTGTGTTCGGATGGTTAGAGTTGTAATGGTAGGAAGCTTAAACCCTTTGTGCTCATTACCCAACCACACATGTATGGGAGGTTGCAGGGAGGTCTGTGGCCCTCTGATTCTTGTAGTGCTAGCAGGGGGAGCGATTTTGGGTCGCCATTGCAGGTGCGCACCGGCAAAACTACCAGCGCAGTCTTTTCTTATTTAAATTGTAGTGCTTCTCTGTTTAGCTGCTGTTTACAAAGCTCCAAATTTCGTCCCCCACCTCTGATTTTCCTGTCTTTACTTATTTTTGCAGCTGGAATGAAATTTTTGCATGCAATGGTCAAAGCGAGCGGGAGGACAGTAGCAAAGGTGAGAAGAGTCTGCCATT